>Ga0123341_1003195_pt1 | contig 13934 bp, 9 predicted proteins | sample Turbeapinknodule_FD_89959 | JGI IMG/M metagenome (GOLD analysis project Ga0123341, IMG submission 89959) | Root nodule microbial communities of legume samples collected from Mexico - Turtle bean Mexico pink nodule | ecosystem: Host-associated > Plants > Roots > Nodule | place: Mexico: Nepantla... | reverse complement strand
TTAGTATCGGATGTCCGATATGCGAGAAGTGTCCGAGTTCGTATGATAGAATATTAGAAATAAAAATGTTGTATATTGACTTCACGTGTAGATAGGAGCACAATACACAAATCTTGGTGCTAAATTCGATAAATTCTCTTCAAGATACTGTCATACTATATGACTTCTTAATTCCCAAAAATATCCGAATGAAATCTAAATATAATGTTTCATACAAAACCACCACACTATTATTGTTATGACTATTAGCTTCGGCAATAATAATAATAATAAGCATCGAGTTTTGATTTTTGATGTTTCAACGTCCAACTGTGTAAACTTATATTAACAAAATAAAATCGTTTTATACTACTACCACTGTGTACTATAAATCCATTGAATTTTAAAATAATTATTTTAATTTTTTTACTACTATAACAAGTTATGATTGAATGTTCAGTTTTACAACGTTGATATATGAGTGATAACGATTTGGACAGTTTTCCTAAGACGTTTTCCACACAAAAGATGATGTTGAAAACAAAAAAGAAACACAAACATTTAGTATTGCCTAACATTAATATGACTGAGTTTTAGTTACACGTGATTCTTATTTATTTCTACATATATTCAATTGGGTCAATGTTTTGGACAAGTATCACCTTTAATGAGATTTGTTCTTAACTCTCTTACATTAAATTGTTTACCTCCTATTTTTTCAGGTAAGACTCAATGCTTAGGATAATAATTGAATCTTATGATGTATTTAATTATCTGAAAAATTAAAGTTGTTACTATTATGATTGCAAGAAAAGTATTGACCAAAAGAATAGTGGTGGTGGACCTGATTATTGCACAAATGGTGGAATCACCAATTGGTTGACCTTCTTGAGAGCATCTCTTTCAACCATAGTGTGTAAGAAACAACCCATCCTTTGTCCACATCTCAATTTTTTTTCTTGTCAGAAGTTCATTTCTTCTGTTTTCTTACTTGACAAAATAAATGAGTGGAAAATCAGAACCAAATGGATATTTGTAAAAACAATAAACAAAGATAATTGAGTAAAATAGAAAAAAAATATAAAAAAAAATTAAGTGAAGAATTTTCTTAACTTGAGAAGTAATCTAATATAAAAAATACTTTTATTATAAAAGTATAATTAAAATATATTTTTTTTCATCATAACACTTAATCTCATCCAATAATAATAAAATATAATATTTATTTTATATTTTTATTGAAATTTCTAATTTCAATTGATTATATAGATTGAGAGGCATTACGATTCTGCAAAGATTTTGGTGCTCTGGGAACTATTTTGGGGCAAAATAAACAATGATTCAGTTTCATAAAAAAAGAATAATACTTTGCTGAAAAACTTCTTTTTAATACGTATTTTTTCAGTACATAGAGAATTCAAAACTTTGTTTTTCTCGGAATAACACAGGTCGGTGTTTATTTGTTTTGTACTCCAAATCAGAAGCAACAAGGTGCCCTTTGCTTGAAGAAAGGTTTTTATCTTCTCTCTAATGAAGATATATCACTTATTTGATTTATTTATTTAAGAACAAAATTGATGCTGCTCTGATTAAATTTAGAAATTTACACCCAGAATTTATATTTTATTAAACTTAATTTAAAACTAACATCTACAGTACTTTTTTCGTCACAAATGAAAAATGAATTTACAATATAACACCATTTGAAGGGCGTGTTATTGAGTTTTTCAGTAATCAGTGTAAAGCTTGTAAATTAATTATTTTCACTCCTATTATTTGATTCATTGCACCAAGGGGATTTATTTATTATATAAACAAAAACACCATAATTTATGAAAATTGAGAACAATTTGAAAAGTGTTATAGTTGAATTTAAAAGATAAAGTTTGGCAGAACCGAGTCTTCGTATTATTTTATTCCTAAAAGCACCGATTCACAGTTTGAAAAGTATTGATGCCATGTGAGGCACGTGCCATTTGGCATTGCTAAATTCTAACATTGATTTTTTCACATCAATATCAATACTTGCCTTATCTTGTGGCATTTCTTGAATACTTTTTCTTGCCAAAAACCTTCATCGATGTTCTTCTCCCAATTGTTTTTGAAATATGATATCTCTATTAAATTACTCCATGATGTTCTTCTTCTTGTTGTTAACAGAACAAGAAATATATCAGTGACCACACTAATTTCATATTCTATTTATGTACGTGTATGTTTTCAAAGCAAGTAGGAATTTTTTAAGAGTAAAAAATAACATAGGCTAAGAGGAAACACCACTTTAAACATACCAAAAATCCACTAATACAAGTAGTCTCCTAATCTTCCTTTTGAAACATTCAATATAATATCCGTAAATCATTTTTATATGTTAATATCAAAGGAAAAACACTTTTAGCCCTTTTTCTATAAAAGAGATGAAATACTTAGAGGATATTGACTTTTTTGTAAAATTTGAGATATATATTTAGTATGAGATAGAAGAACCAATAGCAACTAACACATCCACACATTTCTTTAAGTCAAGAAGACAAACCTTTCAACAAATTATCATTCTTTTAGAGCATGTAGTTGAATCTTTAATTTCTTGATACAAACATGATTTTGAGAAGCATAATTACATTTTAAATTTGACTAAGATTTGAGCAAAATATGTAAGACCAACCATTTTTATTAAAATGGATGTGAATATTGATGTAAGAAGCCAAGCAAGAAAATAATCTTGTTACCCGTAATATAAATAATTATGATTAATATCGTTATTGATAATATAATAAGTGAACTTTAAAAGATAATTCAAGAATTTGAGAAGTTTATGAATTTTGTCAATAACAAATTTAAACTCAAAGAAGTAAATGTTATATATACGAGAAAAAAAATAATTAGAAAAAGAAAAGAAGAAGAAGGATGTAGAAGTAATGGTCAGAATCACAAAGTTCAATACTATGCTATAGAATTAAGGAAAGAAAGAACACAATAATAAAAAATATATTATTTACTAAACTAAAACTATATAGAAAACATACTAGAAAACAAGAAACTAAAGAAAGGTTAAATTTTCGGTAAAAACAATTATATTAAATATCATGTGAGACACTTTATCAAATATATTATAAAAAAATGTAAGACGTTCTACCTATAAGATTACGAAGTTTTTTTAATTTTATTTTAAAGTTTCTAAATATTAAAATACTTATGTACACAAATAATTATATAATTATGCTCCATTTTTTTTTTCTTATTTTTGTGTGAAAAGTGAAATAATCGCTTATTATCTTGATATTTCTTCTTCACTCCTCTCTCGTAACAAATATATCTCATTTTTATGACAGTTATCTGACATGTCACTGGTTGTTTAGAACATAATGTGCAAAATGAAATGGAAAATGACTTCGATGAGACATCCAAAACCAATTCCAAGAAGTTGGACGCTGTTGCTGCCAAGGAAAAAAAATGGCCCACATATTTGAAAATATAAAATTAACTAAATAATAAATCAAGATAATAAATTAAAAATCTTACGAATGATATTTAATTGCAATTAATTTTTATTACACATTAAATAAAGGCATATATATTATTCTTAATTTGTTTGGATTACCTTCTCCATTTACTTTCAGTCTTTCATTAACAATCATAAATATTTTACAATTGGAATCAATCAAAAGCTAGTTAAGCAACAATTATTGACCATGAGCAAGGAATGCCACAAGATTCAAACACCCCCTTCCACATAATCTCTTATCCAATTTCTTAGAAAAAAGTTGAAATTAAAAACGAGTAAATAAATTAAAAAAAAATAGATAAATTGAGTGGCAAAGACACAATCATACTTTTCTGCAATAATACTCTTCCTTTACAATCACACTCATTTTCAAAATTATTATTATATATTATTAAATTAAAATTGTGGGTATTTTTTTTCCTCTATCCTCTTTCTCTCTTGCACTTTCCAAAGCTCTGCACCACAATCTTCTTCAACTTGAACTTGTAGTATGCGGCTTGTGTGAGATCCAAAAGTTTATGTACCTTTATTCACTCCCAATTTTCCATCACAATCTTCTTCTTCAATACCCCAATATCAAGATTCTTATTCTGCTAACTTCCACCCTTTGTTCCACGCCTCTATTTATTCATTTCCTTTAGCGGCGTTAGTGCTTATCGCCGTAGCAGATCCTCCAAGATTAGTTTTTTCCGCTGATTCTTAGCTTAACGCTTTCACACTCCAGCTTGATCTGCGTCCTTGGCCTTTTTAGCTACATTTCGACTCTTTCTCCATTTGTTTTTAGCTTTGGGGGTTTCTTGTTCCTAGTTTTTTTAATTCTAACAGAGTTGTGTCCCAGTACGTGTTTGTTTTTTAATTGCAGTTGCTGTATTCGCTGCTAAACTTTTCTGGGTCGGTTTTCCTGTGGAGCACCGTTCAAGTTTGAACTGAAAGATTTTACTTTTACTTATTCCTTTCGATTTCTTTTTCTTGGTTTGCATTTTGAACACCCTCTTTTGATCTGGGGGCGTTCTGGTGCCGCTGGGGTTGTCTCTTTTATTTTCCTGGGATTCTGAAGTGGAAGTGGGAGTTTGCGTGATCTGAATTTGAGTTGAGGGGAGGGGTTTGTTGGATGCACCTACTGGCTTAAATCATTTGTAGGGTTTTTATGCTTGGTTGTAAAGATGCATCCTGATCAGAGAAAAAAGGTAAAGTTGCTTAACTGACATATATGTAGCTTAATTTGTGTTGTGTTGTTGATTTGTATTGTTCGGAGAGAAATTGGGTAGGTATTGAGGGGAGTGGATGCTCTTTGTGTTGAGTTCTGCATCTGTAGGACATGGGTGGAATTTGTATTCTTTATGATTTAAAAAACATGTTTTTTTTATACCATCTGCATCTAACTCTTACCTGCAACTACTGTTTTCTCTCCTTTTTGTTTTTGGACATGAAAACCGTTTTTAGTTAAGAAGAAACAACGTGACTAGCAAATGTCTATATTTCTCTGCCACATGCCCTAGTCTGCAGTGTTGGTTTGTGAGACGTCTTGCAGAAAGTTTTCCATCATTTAAGATTTGGTTGTCTACTTTTTTGGTTTCTATGGTATCTGCAAACTACTGCAGTGAATTATGTTAGCCCCCACTTCTCCTCTTTTATGTTTAATTTCATTTTAATATTAGAAAATCGCTAACAAGTAATAACGGTTATTGTTTTATCTTTATAATTAATCTTCTATCCCTCTCTAATTTAATTATACCAAGCAAATCCAGAAAATGTTTTTTTTTTCGCTATCAAGTCTAATGTACACTCCGTGGCTTTTGTGCAACTTTAAATTAACTATCTTGATATCCATCTTTAAAAACTCTGGAGCTACTTTTATCCTGTGTCTTCCATGGTTGCCTGCAAATTAAGACACTAATCTAACTACTTTCGGGTCTAAAAATGTGGAACATAGTTTTGTCTCCCTTCATTAAAATATTGTTGTTTTGTATCATTTACACCATATTTTGACTTGGTATAATGTTTGGTTTGTTGTGTTTATGCAGTCATCCGTGGATGTGGACTTCTTTACAGAATATGGTGAGGGGAGCAGATACAGAATAGAGGAAGTGATTGGTAAAGGAAGCTATGGTGTTGTGTGCTCTGCATATGATTCACACACTGGAGAAAAGGTTGCAATAAAGAAAATCAATGACATATTTGAGCATGTTTCTGATGCTACTCGTATTCTTCGTGAGATTAAGCTTCTTAGACTTTTACGCCATCCAGATATTGTGGAGATCAAGCATATTCTCTTACCTCCTTCTAGAAGGGAATTCAAAGATATATATGTTGTCTTTGAACTCATGGAATCTGATCTGCATCAGGTCATCAAAGCTAATGATGATCTGACGCCAGAGCATTACCAGTTTTTCCTGTATCAGCTTCTTCGAGGCTTGAAGTATATACACACTGGTCAGTTTGGGGCTCTTTAATAGATTGTTTGCTATAGCATACATTTTTCTGATTGTACGAACTTAGTTGCTATGATCATTTCGATGATTTTAAACTTTTTTTATGAACTTGTAGCAAATGTATTTCACCGTGATCTAAAGCCAAAGAACATTTTAGCAAATGCTGACTGCAAGCTGAAGATTTGTGACTTTGGACTTGCCAGAGTGGCTTTCAATGATACCCCCACTGCTATTTTCTGGACAGTATGATTCTTTTTCCCTGCGACTAATAAACTTATACCATCAATTCAGCATAGCTCTCCTTCTCGGTTCATTGCTTCTCAATTCTGTTTGTTTGCTTGCAGGATTATGTTGCAACTAGGTGGTATAGGGCTCCTGAGTTGTGTGGATCCTTCTTTTCCAAGGTGCAGCAAATGTTACAACTATTAATATTAATTAATATCGCTAATCAATTTTATCAAATATTTAACTTTTTTTATGTGGTGGTTGTCGAGTTACTTTGTCAAAAAGTTTTATTTTTCGTAATGAATGTGCGAAATAGCAATTTTAAATTTTAACTGCAATAAATAATGTATGCACAACAACGTTTCTCTGAGTGATCAGCTAATGGTGCCATAGTCTTCTATTATGGTATCTACGTAGACAAGCCATTGATCTTTATATCCTTCTTGGTTCTTAATGGTTTCTACTACGGGTACCTTACATCTGCCTTACTCTCCTTTACTAGGGCTTCTGCAAGTTTTCCACACATACGAAAATTACCTTAGACGATATTTTACCTTCTTTCCGCTGCTTCCTGAACTTTCTCTCTATTGCTCTTATATCTAATATGCTTATTTCTACAACATATGATTGCTTTCTTGTTCCCATACAATATTGTAGGTATTATAGCTGTGTGATAGAGTTTTCCTCTTTGTTTGAGTTGTACCCTTTTGTCCCATATAAAACTTGAAGTACTCTTCCATTTTTTCCGCCCTTTATGGTTTACATTCACATGGTGTACTAAGGAATGTGTGTTGCTCCAAAATTCCAATTCACGTTGAGTATAATTAATTTCAAAATAACTAGGAAGGTAGAAAATAATAAAAAATCCCATACCACTCCCCCCATCAGAGCTGCCATTAGCATGAGTTTAGTGAAAGTACCCATTTTGTCTTCTGGATATTGGGCTGTTTTCATCAAATATGGTTTAACCAGGTCTTTTGATGTCTCATGGTTAACTCTCCTTCTCTTGTTTTCATACTTGTGTTGAAGAACAATATTCTCATCATATTTGAGTTAGGTCCTTATCTTATACAGGGCATTTTAGAGCTCAACAACCTGGTTTAGGGTCAGTTTTTACTTTTAATTACATTATAAAGTCTATTCTGGATAGTTCTAAGATTTAAATAGGCATCAGTATCATTGTTTGTTTCATAAGTTGATGATGTTCGTGAAATGAAAATGGATAGTGTTTCCATGTGTCTCAATGTTAGTAAATGGATTTTATCATAAACTTTTGTTTTTCAGTATACACCGGCTATAGACATTTGGAGCATTGGCTGCATATTTTCAGAACTTTTGACCGGAAAACCTCTTTTCCCTGGGAAGAATGTTGTTCATCAACTAGACCTTATGACTGATCTTCTTGGAACTCCATCTCCTGAAGCCATTGCTAGGGTCTGTCGTTCAGTTTCCCTTTTAGCATTTTGTTATTTGTTTATTCTACTTAGTCACTTAATGCATCCTTGGTATCATATCAATAGGTACGAAATGAGAAAGCTCGTAGATATTTGAGCAGCATGCGTAAGAAGAAGCCAGTTCCTTTCTCACAGAAGTTTCCAAATGCAGACCCCCTAGCTCTTCGTTTGTTAGAAAGAATGTTGGCATTTGAGCCCAAGGACCGGCCTACTGCTGAAGAGGTTAGATTTTGATGTCCATCTATCTTTGGTTCACTTGCTCTGTTATATCTGGTTAATAGGTTATTTTGTGTATAATGTTAGGCTCTAGCGGATCCATATTTTAAAGGCTTGGCCAAGGTTGAGAGAGAACCATCTGCTCAACCAGTTACCAAGATGGAATTTGAGTTTGAGAGACGCCGGATAACAAAGGAAGATGTACGCGAGCTTATATACAGAGAGATTCTGGAGTACCATCCAAAGATGTTGAAGGAATTTCTAGAGGGAGCAGAACCAACAGGTTTCATGTATCCAAGGTGTTGTCTAAACCTCTACCCAAATTTGTGTTTTACACCTCATTAGCACTTCCTGAACAACATAGCATATTTGGATGTTGCTTTGACTTGATATTGTTGCTTTAACAATTCATAAACTTTTGGCCCTTTCGGGTTTTAAAATTTTTCATTTTCACTCATTGAGGAGTCTAAATTTACAATGTCTTGTATAGTTAAATGTGACTTCTATAGTGTTTACTTAGACTTGAGTTATGGCTAAAATAATCAAATTTATTGAAGAAAGTACAAAAGAAAATGCTATGGCAACCAATATATTAAGAAAACAATCTCCATAGTCTTTCCTCATAAGGTTTAAGCCACATGATTTTCAAGTTTCATGTTAATTTCATAGATGTGAAAGTAACTAGATATATGGATACTTGCTGTACAATATATGCTAATTTTCTTTTTTGAAATAAATTACCTCGGATGTTTTGATGAGATGCAATTTTGACTACGAATTGATTATTTATGGTATTGTAAATTTGTGATTTTCTAGCATATTTTATTTAGACTGACTGATGTATTTTAGAATTGATTGGTTTTGTCACTCTTGTTTCTCTAAGGTTAGGTTTTGGTTTCTCCCCCTGATTTCTTTTCCTAAATTTTATTTTTGAGTAGTGCTGTGGACCATTTCAAGAAGCAATTTGCATATCTTGAGGAACATTACGGCAAAGGAGGAACTGTTGCTCCACCTGAGAGGCAACATGCATCTTTGCCCAGGTAATTTAATTTTCTGTAACTGTTGGAAATTGTTGCTTTCTTCTTTGGCCATTATTCATTTTATATTGTCAAACTCCAAATAGAATACACCTCCTGTATCTGGTTTGGAATTGCCAACTACTCCACTGATTTGTTGCTGTACATGCAGACCTTGTGTGTTGTATTCAGACAACAAAATACATAATACGTCGGAGGTTGCGGATGATCTGTCCAAATGTTGCCTCAAAGAAGTAGAGAGACAACCGGTAGATAGGAGTAATGTTATCCCTATGTCCCGGCTTCCTTTACAAGCACCTCAAAATATTCAAGGTATGATGATTGACTTCTACATGCATTTTACCCCTTCTCTGTTTCCCTTACTTTCTTTGTATTTATTGGACACACACATGACTGGCATTATCTGACAAGAGTCTTGTGCCTTCATGAAGCTTGTTTCATTTTAATTTATCTTTCTTTTAACCAATATTTTTGCATCTTTGCACACATGTACTTCTTTCTTCTGCCACATGGTGGGAATTCTGTGAGCTGAAAGCTGCGGAGTTCTTTAAATTTTTTTGATGAATTTTTTTGTATGTCCTTTTAAGGTATTATAATGTAATTCTCATCCGATACTTCCTATGGATTTAAAGTACTATGATGTTATTCTCATCCAATGTATCCATTTGTGGCTCACTGTCTATAGGTGTGGCAGCAAGGCCCGGAAAGGTTGTTGGTTCAGTGATGCGATACAATAACTGTGGAGTAGCAGTGACGGCAGAAACTGAGCAGAGGAGGATGGTCAGGAATCCATCTGTTCCAGCTCAGTTCGCAGCGTCTAGCTGTTCATATCCTAGGAGAAACCCGGGCTATAAAAGTGAGAGAGGGGCAGAGGATGATGGGATTGAAGGTTCAAGTGGACTGCAGCCAAAGCCTCAATACATGGCAAGAAAAGTGGCTGCTGCTCCAGGTGGACCTGGTGGTCAGTGGTATTGATATTGAATGTGTGCCATGAGGCTCTCTGATAGATAGATACCTGAGGTTCATGTGCTACACCTAATCTTGATCATCAGAACTGAAATTTCACATACGAAGCATCAAACAAAGGGGGGAGCTAAAGGGGCTCAATTCCCAATGTTGAAGTATCTAGAGGATGATTTCTAATTCACTCAATTGCATCGTCAATTTAAAGGGTTCGCATGGTCCAATTGATGATTTTATTGCACTCTAATGTGTTAATAACAGAGTACATGAAAGATCTGAAAAGCCATGAACTTGAAGACCGACCGCTTGCTTCATTGCAGAACTGTAGTTGTTATTATACCCCAGTTTTACTTGGGTACCATTACCAACATAATGTATTTTATTTATAAAAAAAAGAAGACATATAGCCAAAGTCACTCATTTGTCTCTTTCTCTATGGCACATCTTTGCTGTTAGTAACTTGATTTGATGTTTAACAAAAGAAACTAATGTTGGCTCCCAATGAAATGTTAATTCCTTATTTTACACCTATGCTTACTAAATTCCACGTGTGCACTCTGATATTTCCCTGCAAGTCTTATCCTGGGCCAATGGAATCATATCTAATATGGACAACCATGGGCGCACACTTTTAATGCCCTACATACAGAAAACAACTAACTAATATATACAAAAAAGCGGTTTCTTTGCAGGCCAGGCCCTGTTTGGGGATGGAGAGTTTCCTCTGCCATTCAGATTTAACAACTCACACTTGTTACTCACTAATTCATTAGTCCCATTCATTACATTTTTCTCGACCAAACAATTCGGCAAGAGGTCCCAAACCAAGACTAAGAAATAATAAAACATGTTTTCATTTTACTGGTTTCCCAGGAGCAAGCAAAGATATTTTTGACGAGTGAGTGAGTATAAAGAGTAGGAAGTTGTAGAAAGAAAGTAGTTTGTATAGTTGTGAGTAATTTTAAGAACCTCATCAATCCGTGATATGTGATGTGGATGAGCAGTGGTATTTACAGCGAGTGCTCGATGCTTCGCAGGCTCCTGTGCACAACTGTTCCTCGTCTTCCAATAATCTCATCAAATCAAAAACCAAAACCTCACATTCTCAATTCCCTCACCCAAAAACCCCTTTCAAACGCCATCAAATCGTTCTCTTCTTCCAAAATGGGGGACGCTCGCAGACCCTTATCCGTTCCCATCCCCACCTTGGAAAAATCTGAACGCGCCGACCTCCTCCGCGCCCTGGAAGCTTCCCTAGGCTCCCCCTTCAGCTCCGACCCTCTCTCTTCCAATCCCAATCCTCTCATCATCGTCATCAGCGGCCCCAGCGGCGTCGGCAAAGACACCCTTATTGCGCGCCTCCGCGAGGCCCGCCGCGGTCTCCACTTCGTCGTCACTGCCACCACGCGCCCGCGCCGCCCCTCCGAGGTCGACGGCAAGGACTACCTCTTCATTTCGAAGGAGGAGTTTCTGGGGATGGTGGAGCGGGAGGAGCTGCTCGAGTACGCCCTCGTCTACGGGGACTACAAGGGCGTCCCCAAGCAGCAGATTCGCGACTGCCTCGCCAAGGGCTGCGACGTCGTTCTTAGGGTCGACATTCAGGGCGCCGCCACGCTGAGGAAGGCGCTCGGGAAGTCGGCGGTATTTGTGTTCGTGGCGGCGGAGAGTGAGATGGATCTAGTGGAGAGGCTCGTGGACCGGAAGACGGAGACGGCGGAGTCGCTACTGGTGAGGATCGGCACTGCGAGAGAGGAGATGAAGCACGTGAAGCATTTTGATTATGTTGTGGTGAATGCGAAGGGGAAGCTGGATAATGCGGTGAAGTTGATGGAGTCTATTATTGATGCCGAGAAAGCTAGGGTTTCGCAACGGACTCCTCTCATATAACGGACACTCACATGGTATACAATTGAAGACTATTTTTTTGCGTAGTGGTGCATCATGGGATTTGATTTGTTAGGCCAGAGGGTAAATAAACTAGAAAGAATCTTTCTGAAACGTTTTCTTTTACTCATTTGATTGATACATTGGTCATTGGTTTCTGCTACCTCAAACTTCGAATGTTCATTCTTTCAGAAACTAGTCTGGACTTAAACTAAAAGATGCATTAACGTGTCAATATTGATTTCACTATGCAGTTTGTGCTTAGAACTGAATAATAATAGGGTATACCTGTGCAGGTATGACAATTTTTAAGCAATGGCACACAGCTACGGAAGGAAGGACATGCTATGTATATGAAAAACATAAACAAAAAGTCATAGGATGTATCATATATGCAATATTTATTATGTTCTAAGTTCTCAACACAACTCCATGAAATATCTCAAGTAAGCAAAACATTTAAAGAGGGAACATGATTTGAAGATATGAAGTAACTGGTTGTTTCATTTAGTAGCAATACATATAATTAGTATAGAATTCATTGTTTTGCATGGATTGAGAAGAACTTGAGCGATATTACCAGCTCACTGCAATGCATTACTTGAGTAATATCAACTCGTTGTAATGCATTAATATATTTGCTTATGCATCTTGGACAAGGATAAAGTTTAGATAGTTGGCACTTGCCAGACTGGGTTAAAATTGGTTGCCTGTTACTATCAGAAACACATTTTGCACAGTGAAATTTTGGAATTATGAATGCAAAGTTGAGATTATTTCAGTTCGTGTTTGAGATTCTTTTTATTATGAAGATGCATTCTGTACATGGGTGAGTTTATTTTTGTTGGATATGCTCTATCTTGATTACAAGTAACAGTATTTGCTATTTATTTATTTTATTTAAAAGTCAGAAGCTTTTCCATACATTTGTATTATATGTATGGATTGATATCAACTGTGTTACGTTTCATATGCCTTGTAAAGAACTGAGTTCTTAATCATCAATATATCATGAATTACCATTTTCTTTTATTTTCTTGGCTAACACAAGTCACTTTAAGCTCATGTTTCTGGTACTTGTAACCAAAGGAAAACACCAATACTTCAAAAATAGTAGCAAAATCTGGACCATTATTCATGTTAGACACTTGAAAGATGTTTGAAACTCCTAGTTTGATGTCAGTTTTTGCTGTTCAGTTCTATATTTTGAACTTCTATATCAATATAGACAGGATTAGAATATTTATAATGTTTACTATGATTTATGCTAACTTTCAGAACATCAGTTACTCTTTTGATATAAGATTTGAGTTTTATAAAAAATTGATTTATACTATTTTATTTGTTTTATTTCTGTTGTAGCTGTCCTATAAAAGAATTGCCATTATGTTGTATCTGTGTTTTCTAACTTGCAAGCTCCAAGGCATAATTGACTGTATTGTTATTATTGCCTTTTCCCTGTAGATTTTATGATGGATGATGAACTGTGGATGGTAGCAAAGTTTTAATTTGTGAGCTCTGTTTATTGCCAGTGACGAGCTTGATGTTCCTTTCTCTCAACTGATGTCATCAAGAGAAGACACGTTGGGGATAATGCTTGTGGTGATTCTTCAAATACTGCCATAGATGAAGTACAAATGTTTGTTCTTGGTTAATAGAACTTTTAATTACAATAGCTGATATCATTTGTTTATTTTATTCAGTGATCTGGTTGGAGATAGTTATGTAGGAAGCAAATTGAATTTAGTGGATGAAACAGCGAATTGCACTGACACTGATACCCTTTGATACAACATGTAATCCTTATGAAGAAGTGATGGCTCAAACTTAATCACACTCGGTTTTTATGCATATACTACCTTCCACTTCCTCTCCTCCCTTTTATTCTTGTTTAAACTGTAATATTTAGGTATGCCTTTTCAACAGTTAGGATGAATTAATTGGTATACTTGTTCTAAATCATGTATTAAAGTTGGAAAAATTAGATGGTTCCTATTTGCATATTTTCCTGTAATTTACAACTGGATTTTGTGTGCAATAAGATAAAGAACTTGTTTTAAAAGAGGAGTGAAAAAGTGAAGAAAAGAAAGTTAAAATGAGAAAAAAATAAAGTTGGTTGGATTGGGAGTATGAGAATAATAAGTTGTAATAGATGTCATTAATGTAATAGAATAATTTTTTTATATATATTTAAAATGATTTTGTAAAATAAATATTTAAAATAATTTTACATGAAAGT
>Ga0123341_1003194_pt1 | contig 13939 bp, 2 predicted proteins | sample Turbeapinknodule_FD_89959 | JGI IMG/M metagenome (GOLD analysis project Ga0123341, IMG submission 89959) | Root nodule microbial communities of legume samples collected from Mexico - Turtle bean Mexico pink nodule | ecosystem: Host-associated > Plants > Roots > Nodule | place: Mexico: Nepantla... | reverse complement strand
TGGTCAGATTTAAGATTATCAATTTGTCACGGAAAATTAAAAGTAAAACAACAATACCAATAATCAATCAAGAACTGAATATTAATATATAAGATATCACCTCAATACATAAGAGTTTGAGCATATTACTCAAAATCCCAAAGGGTAGAATTAGCCACGCATGCTTCTAGCACCTTCCATTCTCCCAATTGGGGTAGAATTCACTCTATGGTGTTTTCCTATCAATCTGGCACACTAGGATTGAGCCTCTAACCCTCTATTTATCCTAGCTTTCTAGGGTTGTTAGGTTGCTTCCTGTGTCGCGCTAATGGGCTAAATGATATAACATAAAAAAAAAACCCAATCTTTCTTTGCATCTTTTTTCATTTTGGACCTTCCGGCTTTAACTTTTTAGCTCAAATTATTCTCATTTATTCTAAATCTTCAATCTTCCCTAGAAATCTGCAATTAACACCAAATTTTGGAATAAAATGCTCTTATTCAAATAAAGCTCGTAAAAATGTAAAAAGGTATAAATTCATAAATTAAGGATTATTTTATATGTAAATTAGCAATAAATCCTCATAAGTGCCTATATTTTAATATGAAATATTACTGAAATTAGGCACTTATCACACGTATACTAAATGTTTTAGAAAAAATAGAAAATAACGTAATGCCCATAATACTGAAATAAAACAAAATATTAATATAAGGATAAAATTGGAAAAGAATTGAGAGCAGTTAAAAAGAAGAATCCATTTATATATAGGTATTGATAAATAAATTTTCTGTTTTGGTATACAAATATCATTTTTCTATTTTCCCTTAATTATATTTTTTTTTAATAAAACTAGCGGAAACCGCGTCTGAGCATCTAATTCTTTTTATTTTTATAATTATTATATATGTATTTGCATTTATTAAAATTAACTATAAATTTATAATGATAAAATAACTCAATAATAAATTAAATGTTATGAAATAGATAATTTACTTATTTCTTTTCATGAAATTAAAAAAGAAAAAAAAAGGGAAAAATAGTATTGACAACTACACTTTCAACTGGTCTTATAACTAAAATGTTATGAATTAGGAGATACACAAAAAAGTATACAATGTAAGGTAAACTACCCTAATAAACAAATAGTACAACACTCGTAAAGCACTTCCTCCCACAATGTTAGTTTGGGTAGTTATATCCACAACAGTGATAGTTTCCATTGGTGGAAGTTTCCCATGTCCAGACTCAGACCATGATAAATGATTATGCACATTATCAGACTCCGTCAGTGTTATTGTTTGGTTATGTTCACGGGGTACATGGGGTGTGGGCTTGTCCAACAACGACAGATTGCTTGGCGACAACATTGTGTTGATGTTGATGTGCCCGACGCTTCTCCATCTTAGTCTCATTTATCTTCTCTTATTTCTTCTGGTTGTCATTTTTTTTATCAGCAATGAATAAATTAAATTAAGAGGGATACTTCAGGGTATCTCAACCCGTTTACAAACCACAAACTGGTTATACAACTTGAACAACCAAAAAAACTTAACCTACAAAAACACAGACCCAAAAACACAAGTTTGCACTTACGAAACACCTACATCCATCCTCCACTCACAAAACCTGTAACGTGAGCAGAGCATGTGACCAAAGCCACTATAATCAGGATCCTACGAATGCACCAACAACAATGATTGAAGATCATGTTCTTTCCTTTTCATCATGTGCACTCATATGCTCACTATCAAGAAAAATTGTGGTTGTTAATTGAAGATGTAACATTGAGAATGAACAGAAATGCATAAGAGACTAAACTTCTCATGGAGAGTGACTTTGATCTTCTTCAACCCAGACAGATGAACCAATGTTTGTTGAAGTTTCCTTGACGGTCTCCACAACTTTCTTCGTTCCTTATATTTTCAATCTTTTGTTTTTTTTTTCTTTCTCTTCCAACCCTTTATATAGATTCAACTAACCCTTCTTTGTTTACACCCGTAACATCTCACACGTGCCAAAGAAACCATCTTTCACCAACAATGTTTTTTTAATAACTTCTTTTTTTAAAAAAAAAAACACACAAACCTCTACACGTCTTCCAATCATTTTTTTTTCAAATTTAATATTAAGACTTATTTTTTTTATTTAAGTAACATTTTCCAATTGTTAAAGTAGTTACAAAATGATTAAATAAAATAATAAAACAATAAAAGAGAATCAACCAAGAACATGTTATGTGCAGACAGAACACTCACTACTAAATATTAATTTTCAAAAATAAAGAAAATATTAGTTTTAAAAAGAAAAAGAAAAAACAATTTTCAAAGCCAAATCTTGGTTGTATATTTAGTAACATTTAGTAACTGCTGGAAAAAAAAAGTATGAAATGATTGAAATATCTAAAATAAAATAATAAAATAAATATTGATAAAAGGGTAAAATTGAAAAATAATTTGTAAAAAAAAAAAAAACAGTTAAGAGGGACTTATATATAGAGGTATAGATATGCGAAATAAATATTTAAAACTCTTAATTATATTTTAAAATTATTTTTTTATCGAAATATTAAAAAGAAGCAACCATTTTTTTAGAGGCACAAATCTCTTACTCACTTGTCTTTATATTAGAGGATAAATCATTCACTTTCATATACTTAAATTTTGTTTTAATTTTTAATTTAATTTAATTTTCCATGCTGAAGAACAGTGCGACACAGAAGAAAATTTGGGCCTGTGTTTTGAGTCTTGATTATGCTGTGTAATTGGGTTCCTTCTTATTCTCTGTTTAGCAGTTGCACACGCACTCAGGAATTCACTGCTTCTGCTCCTCGTTCGCACTTTCCTTCTCTCTCTTTCTTCCCAAACCGGAAAATCAACTGTATGGACGCCACTGGCTTAGATTCCCATGGCCGTGAATTCAAGACCGCCGACGAAATGTGGAGGGAACACGCGGGTGACCCTAGCAAGAAGACCGAGTGGTATCGCGATGGCGTCTCCTACTGGGAGGTATATTTGTCTGTGTTTCTTATATGGATTTCTGTTTTTTCCAGGACAAATTAAATATTTTTTGGATATTTTCTTCTGGGGTTTGTTGCAATTAATATGTTGTTGTAAAGTTTTCTTTTTGATTGTTTGTGAGAGCAGGGTGTTAATCCAACTATGGATGGGGTATTGGGAGGGTTTGCAAATGTGAATGAGCCTGACATAAGTTGCAGTGAGGATTTCTTGAAGATTCTCCTATCCGAACGTTTTCCTGCTGATGGCACACGTCAACCGCTTGTTGTTCTTGGTACTCTTTCTTGCCCCTTTGTTCTTGAACTCCACTTGTGAAAACCAATGGATTCTTGGTGATGTTGTTTCATAGATTTTTAAATCGAATGAGACTGTTGCTTAGGTTTTACTTGATTTTTTCCTTGGGATAGGTGGCTAGTGTGTTTTAGTTTGATTTCCTGAGTGCTTTTGGGATTTATGACAATATTTGGTATCTTCCTTTGTTGAATGTAATACAATAATCGCTTTTAATATTTATTTTTGGGCATGGATGATCTAATCAGCAAACTTTGAATTTCAGATTGTGGTTCTGGCATTGGCAGAGTCACCAAAAATCTTTTAATAAGATACTTCAATGAGGTTTGTTAGATTTACTTTCCTTGTCTATTTCTTTCGAGTCAGTCTTCTATAGTTCATAACTAACGACGCTTATATTGAGTAATTGTTGCTGCATATGTTGTTATGTTCTTTCGAGTCAGTCTTCTGTAGTTCATAACTAACAAATAAATCTGCATATGTTGTTATACACTTGGTTGAAATTGCACACACATTATTTGGTGCTAATATACTAGTTCATCACCTGGGTGATGCTATTCTTACGACTTCTTTTCTTATCAATAGAATGTCTTCTTTTCCCTTGATAAGAAAATTTCTTAGTCCATTATGTTTCCTAATGAACCTCTGATTCATGTTGTTCCCTCTGTCTTTGGTTGTGTGCGTTCTCTACATGACATGTGTCGGGTTTGGACAAACACTCAACAAAAGCCATCAAATGTGTCTTCCTAGGATCTTCTCGCCTCCAAAAGGGATATCGTTGTTATTCTCCTAAACAAAAAGGTACTATTTGTTTGCAAGTTTCACCTTTTTTGAAGAAACATCTTTCTTCCTTTCTTCTCTTCACAAAGTCACTCCTGTACTGTCTAATAGGTCTTATCCATTTCGGTGGTTGAACCCTTGTCTTCCTTGCTCATGATACCTTAAGTCAACCCAAGCCTATAGGTTCCTTTTCTACTTCAAACCCACTAGAGTTATTGGTCCAATATTATATTGAGTCCTCTTCATCAAGTCCTTCACCATTGTCACTCAATACCATGCCTACTAATAATGAAGATTCTAATTGGCACATTGCTCTTAGAAAAGGTATCCATTCTACTTGTAATCCTCATCTTGTTTACAAGTTTATAAGCTATCAATGGTTATCCCCTTCGTACTTCTCATTTATTTACTCTGTGTCCTCTATTACCATTTCAATAAATGAATGGCAACAAACCATGATTGTTGAAATACAACCTCTTGAACATAATCACACATGGGACTTAGTTCCCCTGCCACTTGAGCAAAAGATAATTAGTTGTAGATTTGTGTACACCATTAAAGTTGGGCCAAATGGCGAGGTTGATCTCCTTAAATCTGTATTGGTGGCGAAATAATATACTCAAATATATGGTTTGGATCATAGTTATACTTTTCCTCTTGTAGAAAAAAAAATGACTATTCTCCTCTCTTCTTTGCTATGGCAGCTTTTCGCCATTGGCCTATTCATTAATTGGATATTAAGAATGTTTTCCTCCATGGTAATCAGGAGGAAAACATCTACATGGAGCAATCTCCTAGTTTTGTTGTGCAGAGAGAGTCTAGGTTGGTGTGTAAATTGAGCTGGTCACAAACAATCTCTATGTATTGTTTAAATCTTTGGACTAAAAAGCAATGAAGCAAATTAATCAGTTTTTTAATTGTCATTCATGTTCTCAAATTGTATTTATTTAATTATGTACGTTGATGATAAAATTATTATAGGGAATGATGTTAGGACACAAAATCAAGATAGGACTTGGAGAGGTATATTATAGGAAAAATGTAAGGAATAAATGGTAAGGTAGCAGTTAGCGATTTATAAAGTAGCGGTTAGTGATTTATAAAGTAGCAGTTAGTGGTTTGTAAGGTAGCGGTTAGTGCGGTTAGTGTGGTTAGTGCAGTTATTGTGGTTAGTGGTCTTTAAATAAAGACCAACTGGTTTAGTGAAGGGGGTTATGTTTTTTGAATTTAGTTTGGTAGACAGGAAAAGTCTTGTGTAAAAGGAATAATCGTTTTCTTTGTGAATGTTTTGAATGTAAAGTGCATAAGCAATAATACAAAGATTATTCAGTAGAATTTGTGTTCTTGGTTTATCTTTGGGTGTGTTTTTCTTGGTTCAGAACAAATTGGTCCGACCTGCCGGATAAAAAAAAAAGGAAGTGAGGATGGAACAAAGGACCATGGCTTTAGAGAAAGTAACCAACGAACAGGGGAGATTAATGGCGAAGATGAAGACAGATATTAACGGCCTAAAGACAGACATTAGCGGGCTAAAGGGGAGCATTCTTGACATAAAGGAATTGCTGCAGGAATTTAAGAAGGGAGATAAAATGTCCGACAGAGGGGAAAGCTCAGTGAACGGGGAAGAAAGAAGGGAAGACCAGTCCAGACACAGGATCAAATTGGATATGGAAGAGGAAGGGGAATTGAAACCCTGGACCAGGAGGGTGGAGTTAGCCCGAGTCGAGAAGTTCTTCGAGGTACAGAGTGTCTCATCCTGAGAAAGGTTGCAATTGGCTTTCATCAGCATGGAGGGCAATGCCAATTCGTGGTTCACTTTTTGGAGAAAGACGCCAAGAACCATTCTTGGGAAGAATTCTCCATGGCATTGAACCGGAGGTATGGTGGAAAAGAGAGGTGTTTTGTGTTTGAGAAGCTGGCCAAACTCAAACAGAATGGAAGAGTGGAGGAATACATTCAAGAATTTAAGGGGTTAGTGTCACAGGCGTCGCCGACAGGGGAGGAGCAATTGTTGGGGTAACTCTTTGCGGAATTACAAACCAAGATTCGGAACCAAATCAGACCTCATGATCCAAAAGAGGTGATGAGAGCAAGGGAGATTGCCTTGATGTAGAAGAGGCTTTCAATGAAGAAAAGGGGGGAAACAATGGGTTCAAGAGTATGGCTTCATTTCGATGTTCGGGAATTACAGGCCGTACTGAAGTGTATAGGGGAAACAGTGGGATGATGACGTCTAGTGTGGCTAGCAATGCGATAAAGGAGACTGCTTCCTCCAACAGAGAGTTTCGGCCAGGAGAAGGATCAAGGAACAAGGGTTCTAGGACACTCCCTTATCCGGAGTATGTGAGACGAAGGGAAGAAGGAAGATGCTTCCACTGTGGAGGGGCGTACAGTTCAAGGCATCGTTGTCCAAAGAAGAATTTGAGGGTAATTACTTGTGCAGAGGATGAGTGAGGCCCAACGAAGGAGAATCAGGGGTCGTTGTGGGCAGATGGAGGACAATGTAGACGAGGAAGAAGAGGAGAAGGAGCATCCATCCCACAAATCTTAATAAAGTGAAATGAGGGGGATATGGACACAGCGACATGGGAGGATGTGAAGACCATTCAGGAACAGTTTCCAGAATTTAACCTTCAGGACAAGGTTGTTTTGTCTGAGGGGAGTTATGTTAGGACACAAAATCAGGATAGGACTTGGAAGGTATATTATAGGAAAAATGTAAGGAATAAAGGGTAAGGTAGCGGATAGTGCGGTTAGTGCAGTTAGTGGTCTTTAAATAAAGAACAACCGGTTTAGTGAAGGGGGTTACATTTTTTGAATTCAGTTTGGTAGACAGGAAAAGTCCTATGTAAAAGGAATAATCGTTTTCTTTGTGAATGTTCTGAATGTAAAGTGCAGAAGCAATAATACAAAGATTATTCAGTAGAATTTGTGTTCTTGGTTTATCTTTGGGTGTGTTTTTCTTGGTTCGTAACAAATGATGCTACCAAAATTGCTCTGCTAAAGCAATATTTGTGCAAATACTTACCAAAGATCTTAGGTGTCTTAAATACTTCCTACGCATTGAATTGGCTCCATAAAAAAGGGAAGGTATTGTGATTTCTCAAAGGAAATGTGCGTTAGATATGTTGAAAGAAACAGGAATAATTGATTGTAGACTTGTGCATAGTCCCATGGGTTCAAATAAAAAACTAATGGTAGAACAAACTATTTTCAAATCTAGAGAGATATGTAAGACTTGTGGGAAAACTTATTTATCCCACTATTACTAAGCTTGACCTATCTTTTGTTGGCTGTGTGGTCAATCAGTTTATGCAGGCTCCTTGCATTGTTAACTAGAATACCTCAAAAAGTCTCCAAGATATGGTCTACTATATGACGATAAAAGAAGTACCCAAATATCTAGATATTATGATGCTGATTGGGCAAGGTCTTCTATAGATAGATGTTCCACTACTAAATATTGTTTTTCATTGGAGGGAATACTATTTCTTGGAAAAGCAAGAAACATAATGTATTTGCTTATAGGGCAATTCCATCAATCACTTCTGACCTTGTGTGGATAAAGCAATTTCTCAAAGAACTGAGGTTTTTTTAAATTCAACAAATTAGGATGTATTATGATAATCATGCAACTCTTCACATTGCTTCCAACCTTTTATTTCATGAGAGAACAAAACACAGAGAAATTTAATGTTATTTTGTTAGGGAAAAGTTGTTGTTCAAGGAAATTTGCACCGAGTTTGTTGGCTTCAATGATCAACATGCAAAATTTTTGACAAAAATCCTGGAGAGGAGCTTGGATTCAATTTATTATCTTGAGCAAAAGCTGTTTTGTGTTGTGTCTATTTGTAACCTAGAGTCCTAGGGGAGATTTTTCTCTCTTTCCTTAAGCTTTTGCTGTAAGCCCTTTATCCTCTCATATATATATATATATATATATATATATATATATATATGTATGTGTGTGTGTGTGTGTATGTATGTATATATGTATGTATATTATTGATTTGTCCTAGCATCTCTTCTATTTGTCTATAATTTTCTTTATTCTTTTAATTCAATCTGTAATTCTACCATGCTTTGATATTTTAGGGATACTTTATGTTAATTAACATCTTATATTTTCTTGTTTGTTATAAATTTCAGGTTGATCTCCTGGAGCCAGTATCACATTTCTTAGAGACTGCTCGTGAAACTTTGGCTCTGGAATGTCAGACAAATACAGTGCACAAAGCTGTTAATTTTTACTGTGTTCCTCTTCAGGTGTGTACTTCACCTCCATGAAAATGACAGCATATTTATTTCATTAGATTAGATACTAGCCATATTACATTGATGTGCAACCTGGTGTGATAAAGCTGCCTTTGTGGTGGGAACTAGCGGTGGATTGAACAGGTCACATGAGTAAAATAGAAAAAATAGCTAATATGAACTAAATTTCTATGATTGAACATCTATATTATGGCTTTCCGTATTATTTGGCTGTTATGGGACATTGTAAGTTTTCACAAGCAATATTGTATATTTTTCTTTTATGAGCTCTCACATCTAACAAGTAAATAGCTACCTGGAAACTGGCATTTATCATAAATATTTTATTGAATAATCGGAAGACTAGTATTTCTTATAATTTTAGGAAGTTACTTCGATAGTTCAAACTTTTAAATGGTCTTCTTATGTTTTTGTCTTTTAAACACTAGTTATTTCTTTTCATATTTTCTGTCTGTCACGGAAAATATAAGTTTTACAGGCAGTATTTGGTGAGATTTTTTTTTTCATAAACATTTAACCAGTAAATAAATATATGGAAATTAGCATTTATCTTTGTTAAGATGCAGGCCTTGAAGCAGCTACATATTATTGTAAATGCTCCAAGAGACCTTCTATGGTATTTATAATACTACAAATTCAATGGTTGCTCTCTCTACCTACTCTTCCTCTGCTTACTAATTCTTAAAATAAATTAGGAACTACGTATTTTGTGACCATACTCATGATAGTCTTTAGTCGAAGCATTCAAGTTAATTTGATATCTCTTAACACTTTTGATATTTTTTGCTGGGCATTAATAATTTTAGTACTACCTTTTTGTCTATTCTTCAGTAATGTTATTGAGCACCTCTTGCTTTCCTTGCTTTAGGATTTTACACCAGATGCTGGAAGATATGATGTAATATGGATTCAATGGTGTATTGGTCATCTTACGGATGAAGATTTTGTTTCATTTTTTAAGAGAGCAAAGGTAAGCCGTCTATTCTTTGTTTAATATTCTCTGTAGATTGGGCATTTGTAATTGAGAGTTAAGGGAAAACAATAAAACAAGTAATTTTGTATTAGGGAACTATTTACATGAGGCTTCATCTTTATCTACCAATTCTTTAGAATGCAAAAGATGATAAAGTAATGTAATGTAGTTTATTAATTATTTCTACTTAGCAATGATTGATATTGTTCATTTTGGTTCACATTTGTCATAGATTTACCAACGTTATTTTCCTGGGTGCTTGCTTTGCTAGTAATGCACAAGTCTTGTGTAATTGTAGTGAATGAGATTAGATTGTAAAAAAAATAGTCATCATTTCTAAAATAATGTATAATGTATACAGATAATCATTCTAAAAGAATATTTTTTTCTGCTTCTATAGTATTAAAAAATAATCTTCTCTTACACAAAATTTAAATGGATCTGGTTATAGGAAGAAACTATACTTGCTATTTGCAATTTGGTTATGCAGAAATATTTTATAACCAGAAAGCTTGTATATAATTTATTTATCACTATTAAAGATTGATGGTTTGTGCTTTCGTTGGTTTGTGGGTTATACATAATCATATACACAGTTTCATTTTATTTGTAACCTTATGATGGTTTTGTTGGATTGAAGCTATTATACTGTTGGTGATTTGCTAATTTGTGGGGTCACTAATTTGTCTTTCTATTTTTTGCCTAAACATGCAGTGTTTGCCTGCCATTACTGTTGTCCCTCACTTGAATTGAAGTCATAACTTTTATCACTTTCATACTTGTACTCTGTCTGATGGCATTTGCTTATACATTGCTATAGGTTGGCCTCAAACCAGGTGGATTTTTTGTCCTGAAGGAGAATATTGCCAGATCTGGTACTTTCATCTTTGCTGCATTTTTGTCTTTCTAATGATACTGAATGATTTATTTCTTTCGTTTTATTAAACTAATAAAACTGGCTCAGGAACCTTTTCTAGGACCCCTATATGTCAAACTTGACTGTATTTAGGGTCTTGGATAAACTTCTCCATAAGCATTTTGAAAAAAGAAGATAAGAAAAATTGACTGAGTTTCTCCACAAGCTAATTATGAGCTAATTTGTAGAAATTTTATCATATTAACTTCTCCAAAAGATTATTTTTAACTTGTCTATAAGCTAATATTAGTTTATGAAGAAGTTTTATTTTATTTTCTTTCCTAGAAATGCTTTGATCGAATAGATTATCCAAAACAAACCTTTAGCATTTGATCATACATTCACCTTCTCCTCGCTTCCTATGGTTTCCCTAACAGGGAGAGTCCCGAGCATAGATACAAAGGACTGATATTTAAAATAATGGAGCAACAATTTTAAGTTTATAAGTCAATGTTAAGATGTTAGAACAGTACCACAAATAAACTTCTTAAATTGAGAACAAATTGTTTTAGCGTGTTAAGTTTTAATTGAAATGTGGGGACACGTTTTTAAAGCTCTTAGTAAGCTTTTGATCATTAGCTGTTTTAAGCATAAAATGAGTTTAGTCTTAACACAATAGTGGATAGTTTATGTTGTTTAGTGTGTTTGGAGTGGTGGTGGGTAATCAATTGTCTTCGAATGCCATTCACACTGAAGCAACTCTCTGTCACTATCTTACATGATCTCCCAAGAATAGTCTTCACATTTCTTTATTTTTCATGTTCTGTTTTTGTTATTTAATCTCCTATGTCACATCATTAATACCAATATGAATATGAATTTATCATTGAGTATTCCCTGTCCTCCCTTCATACCTATTCCCTATAATTTCTACAATTAAACTTTTTGTATTCTATTTGTAAGTCTAAAAGAATGGGATGAAATATTCATTAGCCATTTTTGGTAAGCAACAAAAATTAGAAGGGTGGTACTGGGAATAAATTTATTTCACTCCACTCCATTATTTATCATCTTGAATGATGTAATGTTACAATTTCAGTTTCGTAGCTGTCATCAATTAATTTATACCTGCGTTGTAGTGGAAGTTTCCTATATGGTTTTTTCATGCTTTGTTCCGTGCAGGATTTGTGCTTGACAATGAAGATCGAAGCGTTACAAGATCCGATAAGTACTTCAAAGAGCTATTTTCTCAATGTGGATTACATGTTTACAGATTAAAGGTAAGTGTTATTTTCCAATAAAAAGAATGTGTTATTTCCTGAAAAGTTAGATTTTATCATTTGTGTTTCACACTGTTGTTCTGCTGCTAAAAGCATGTAGAAAGAGCTTTCCACGTGATGTCCTTGTTTATTTACTTTTTAAGTTTTACCATAGGATTCCTTTTATGTCCCATCAGGTTCAGTCAATTTTCTTGTGAGTCTCTTTCTACATGTTTTTTAGTTTTACCATGTTTTCTAAGTGAGCTATTTTGTTCTATCAGGAACAGAAAGGATTCCCTGAAGAATTATTTGCTGTGAAGATGTATGCATTAACTGCAGACGCTCCTAAAAGGGCTCTCCGTTCAAAATCCAAAACATCAACCAATAGACCTAAAATCATTATGTGAATATTCGCCTTATTCTCCCTGAAGCATTTTTCTTTCAACTGAGAGGTGGTCCATGTTGTATGTATAGTAGGCATTCATTTGTTGAGTCAAGCCACTGTAACAGGCTCTTATGCTGAATGCAATTTTTTTGTTATCTCAGTTATCCGAATTTTATGGCTAGGTGAATTTTTGAGTTTTTACCATATTTATCCGCCTAACATTATGCTACTATTAACCAATTAGAGACGACTTTGCTATCACTTCATGGCATTTTGTTTGGGGGTTTAGCATGAGTTTCTTATTGCATGCCTACATGTTTCTGACTCAGAGTTCGTACTTGGAGTTGAGAATGGAGTTTGATACACTGGCCATTTTCAGTAAGATATTGAAAGATTATATCCAAAACATTAAAGAGATTAAATGGACAAAAAATGACAAGGGCACCATTTGTACATAAAAAGAGTGTGGATGATAGATTATGTTCATAAAATGAGTAGAAGAAATCCTTTCAAATCAAAACTTCTGGTACTAACCTCATTTTAGAAATAAACAGACTGGGAGGACATGGGTTTGGCATAACTACTACTTGTACAACCATCACTTACAGATGCACAAGCTTTTGATTTCATGAAATGAGTTTTTGTTATTCATGTTGATGACATCATGATCTTCAAGGCACTAAAGGAGATAAGACTACAAGTTGAGGAAAGTTTGAAGAACAATATGGACTTATAAATGATTATGTTGGCCAGTTGTTGCAATAAACAGTCCACAATTAAAGGGAAAGAACTCATCAAATTTGCAAAATAAATAAGAATCAGACTCATCATAAACAACAAAAAACATCCTAATTTAAGAAAAAAATCAGCTCCTCTATCAACTTCTGAAGCTTCGCAACCACATTATTTTCCACATTTCATCCCTTCATGAACTCCACTCGAGTGCACTTCAATTATAATTCCCAAGCAAAATATTTATAGTTTCTTTCAACATCCTGAAACCAGAATAAAAATACTAACTTTATGTGAGTAAGATGAACACCTTGGGTAATGGGCAAATGTAAAAGTATCTTCCATTATTCCTTTGTGTCTTTGATGTGAGTGAGCTGGATCTTAGTCCATTATAACAAAACTGACCAATCAAATACTTAGCCTTGACGCCCTTAAATGACTTTAGCAATGGCTTCAATGTCCCCTGCCAATGTTTGGTTTAAGAAGGATTATGAACACTAATATCAGGTCATAAAGAAGAAAAATAGTAGAAGGACACCAAGAAGGAAGATCAGGAAGAACAATCAATCTAAAGAGAACACCTTATTTATTAGTTAAAAAATATACTCTACTGTTAATGATGGTCTTAAGCAAAGAAAGTTCCATCATTAGTTATAATTTTTTATTCAATGATAAAAATTCGATCTAATACTAACGTGAAAATGCTTTGAGATATTAATTTTAAATTTAGACTAAAATAAGACTAACTTGAAGTCAATATACAATTCAAGGACCTAGAGTGAATGTTAAGAATTTTAGCAAGTATACCAAGTCTAATGTAGTAAAATAGATTTTTAAGTTCAAACACCAAATTGTAAGGAACTAATAAAATACGTAATACAATGTTTGATTGTAAATTTATATAAAATTTAATTTACTCTTGAATAAAATAAAAATAAATATTAAAATATAAAGAGATAAAAATTATTCAATTTTAATTATTAAACAGGCGAATATAAATTTATTAACGATGTTTTCAATCGGTTGTAAATTACAACTAATAAATGAGTATTATAAATCAAGAGTTTCAAAGATTATAATTAGAATCCATTTATTCCTAAAATTAATTCTAATTAAATGTTTCTTACAAGTTTAAAAATATTTTTCAATGTTAATCAATCAAGTAAATGTGATCAAACTAATACCAAATTTAAAAATACAGAATAACATAATTAAAAAAACTTTAATAAATTTAAATTTAATGTTTACATAAGTTTAAATCTTATTATCTTTAATATAAACAAAAGAAAAAATAACATTCACTCATATTTTTACTCTACAGTAATTTTCAAAAAAGTGAAAGTCCTATACAAGGACCATTTTAATAAGTTAAAACTTTTGCATATATATAT
>Ga0123341_1003193_pt1 | contig 13943 bp, 6 predicted proteins | sample Turbeapinknodule_FD_89959 | JGI IMG/M metagenome (GOLD analysis project Ga0123341, IMG submission 89959) | Root nodule microbial communities of legume samples collected from Mexico - Turtle bean Mexico pink nodule | ecosystem: Host-associated > Plants > Roots > Nodule | place: Mexico: Nepantla... | reverse complement strand
TTTTTTTTCAGATTATATAATCTTAAAATACCTTTTGTATTATATAATTTGAAATTAATGTTTTTACTTTTAAATCATCTTATCTAAAAATTATATTATGTAATTTAAAATTAATTTCTTTTTCACTTCTGGACAGTTAAGTTTTTATTTTACTTTCAGTGAATTTGGAAATTTATTTCTTTACAACACCAAATTAGCTGCACCACCACATATATGTTTATAAAGTATAACTTAAAGAAAATATCTGTTGAGAGTTTAAAATTAAGAGCCGTTGTCTACAGCACGGATCTCCAGCTTTGCTCAAAGACAAACTGCATAAACATTTGCTGCATACCACTTTACAAGTTATTATCTAAAAGAAGCACAAAAATGACCAGAGATATAAATCACAAAGGGTAAAAAAGATATTTAAAAAATAATTAGGAGTGTAAGAGGAAAAATATGGAGATGGAGAAAAGTAATAGTCAATATATTATTAGGAAAGTACCCATAACTTTGCCTAAATGGACGTTTGACACAAATTTTCTGATAACAAGAAATACATTTACAAAGGAAAAAAAAATACTCATTTAAAATTAATATTATCAGCAACACGTCCACAGAAAGGTATATTTCATTCAACTAAATTATATTGGGATATTAAATTATATTGGGATATTAAACTATTAAAATGACAGTATAATTTAAAGTTAAAAAAAAACACATGCACAATACACTTAGTATTTGATATTCTATTTCAAAAGTTAACATTTCCTTAATTTAATAATTACTATGGAGAAAAAGCTATATGCCGATTTATATTTTATTTGTTATATATATACATATATATTGTGGTTTCAATATAACCAATTATTATAAATTGAGATACAAATACTATAGCTCACTGGAAAAAAAAGAAACACTTAATGAATGATGGTAATAGACTAATTTGTAATATACTGTGCTGTTAACGAGTATGAATAATTTATAATGTGTGAAATACTTTTAATATTTAGACAAATTTTTTTATTCTTTTTAAATTTTTAAATATAATAAAAGTAAAATAGGAATATGAAATATGTACACAAAAAGAAAATTTCTTTTATATAATATTATAGATGTTAGCAGTTAAATAATCAAAATTTACGTGAAATATACAAACATTATTAAAAAAGCACAGTTCTATCCGTTATTTCAAAATTAACTGTAACCATAATTCTATAAAACCACTATCTAAATCAATTCTATCAACACGTCCATAGTTTATTTGTGTTATTCCCACTTTGTTGACCTAAATGCAGGCAAGCATAAATAAAATGGTCAAAATTTAGACTTGTAGTTGTGCTGAGTAGCATACAATAATTATTGATTCCAGACTAGTAGTAGTGAACAAAAAATGACATTAATTTGGAATAAATAACTCGGTCATTCAAGAGTTACTTATATTGAATGCATATACCAGTGAAGTAGTGAGACAAAAAAATGACATTTTGGAACTCAAACAACTTTGGTTCTAAAATCTTAACTGACTGCTGCCACTTGAGGGGGCGTCTGAAGACCAACAACACCGTAGCAGCGACTGCAGAGAGTAGGGTGGTCCAAAAATGAACCAACCTGCTGTGAATAATTCCAGCATCTTTCACACTTAGAACCCACAGCACGAGATATACCAATCCAGACTTTATTCTTCCCTTGAATTAGGCATTCACCACTATATGGTATAGTTACAGTATGTTCATCTTCCAATGAGGGAAGAATCTCCGCCTGCATATTGTCAAACAAATTACAACATAATCCAATTTATTCTATTGTGCCTCAAGACTCAATTGGCAATGATTCATTCTATTGCAATGTTAAAACAATATAATTTGATGCGTCCTAAGCAAGATTTTAATAGTTCCAACATCCTAATCTTCAAGTCAACTAAGAGGGAAATCACAATGCGAGATACATACCTGAGATGTTATGAATAGACGGTGCAATCTATCGGAATCATTTTTGGCTGCACATAGTTCCCGTAATTGGGATGCCAGGCTGGCTTCAGATGTATAGATATGAACCTTTGCATCTAGACTGGACCCAATTAGTTTACCTGTTCGAGCAACTTCCAAAACTCTATTCACTTCTGTTCTCAGCTGGCAAAGTAAGTTTTGCTTTAGAAACAAGCACCACCAACTTAAATAAAATATCTGATATCAATGTATAACTTAACAAAGAGAATGAAACTGATAAAAAGGTATAAAGAGAAATCACAGAAGTCACTTGTACATGAAGAACCAAATTATGCAGCCTTCCAAAATTTCACACTTTATTGTAAAAGTATTCTTTCATTTTCTGTCTATCATCTTTACATCCTTGTACATGTCAAATTGAATTTAGGAAAACCAACCTCGTAAAAAAGTGAAAAGATTGCCGAAACTGGACTTGAGAAAAATGAAAGATCAATCACTAATTTTCAGACTTCATAATTACTACTTGGATCAAGGAAATTGGTGATGCAATTCATATATATATATATATATATATATCAAGAGTATATTACTAGAGATTACGTAGTACATAACATATCGACATAGTGAATTTATATTATGTAAAACAAAGATAATGTTGAGTAATTTTTGTATTTTTATAATTTAAAGGTGGTTATGTAGCCATGCTCTTATTTATCATCCTTAATGTTCTAACATCTTTTTCATGGGTAGAAAGGACTATCTTATTGTTCCGTCATGAACCACGAGGAAATATTGATTCAGATTGGCATCAGCTTATCTTAAAATCTGAGATAAAGGGTACCTCAAGAATATTCTCCCAAAAATTAATTTCTTCTGCAGGGAGGGCAAGCCATCTTTCATTGGAGATGGGCCATCTTGATTCAAATACATATTCAGCAACGGAACCAGCTTCAGTTATATACTGAAAAGGAAGATTCTGCCACACATCCTCAGCTAAATGAGGCAATATTGGTGCTAATATTCTCACAATGGAAAGGAGATGAGCTGCAAGAACTGTTTGGCAGCTTTTCCTCGTATAACTTGTTGATCCACTGCAGATTTTTAAGCGTACTGAGATGAGTTATGGAATTAAACAGAAACAATTAAGAAAATGAAAAACAGGCATCTATTCCTTGATGCCAAAAAGGAAGTGCATGCTAAATATCCTCAAAGAGGACGTAAACCAGAGAAACTTACCCAACATAAAGTCGATCCTTTGCAACATCAAAATAGAAATTTGACAGGTCAACAATAACAAACCTCTGCAAAATCTGAGACAATGGAGGGGATAAATGTGAATTTTGAAAATTAACCAATTCAATTAGAAAAAAATCCACCAAAATGATATGCTTAGCTAGCCAAAGTTTGATATAAAAGACTTCCCATATCACAACTTTCCAAGCATTTATTTCTATGGTTATGTTATGACACTGGATCCCTATAATTCTGTTTCCTTTTTTCCCTCTTTAAGGGATGAACCCTATGCATAAATACACATTACATATAAAGGAACGTTTCATGAAGATATAAAATATTACCTGAAATATTTTAAAAAACTGGTAATTTTCATAATTTCCTTGAATGTTTTTTACAACATTTTCAAGTTGAAAAAGTGCATGTTGATCAATCCTTGGAAGCTCATGGTATTGTACAGTGTATTCCGTCTGTCAATGAGACATAAACAGAGATGACATAGTGGAAAAAATATATAAAAGCCAGATATAGGCAAAGATAAATGTGACAGCATTATAACATAACATGTAACAATAGGCAGTAACTGCAGACAAAGAAAAGGAGAAGCTATCCATCAAACAAAAGGCTTTTAACTTCAATAGAATTCAAACTTACTTTCCAATCATGAAGATTTGCCAAGAGGTATCTCAAAGTTCCTCGCAACTTTCGGTAAACCTCAGACATTTGACGAAGAATCTGAGCGCCAATCATCACGTCACTCGTATAATCTACACTAGACACCCAAAGTCGGAGGACATCAGCTCCATATGCAGGTGCCTCCTGTGAATAGAGCAGATAAAAACCCTTACTTGAGGGGCTTTAAGGAGAGGAAAATTATAGTCTGACAAAATTCCAAGACTAATTTATTCGATGATACATCAATATAACTAACCTTTTGATTTTTACCTCCTTCAATCACAAAACGTGGATCCACAACATTACCCAATGACTTGCTCATTTTTAAGCCTTTCTCATCCAATACAAATCCATGTGTTAAAACACTTGAATATGGAGCCTTCCCTGTATCAGACAAGAATGACAATGTTATAGTATCTAGGATATAATACTAGTTGATGAACTCATAAACTACAATACTGAACAGAAAAACATATATACTACAACTATACACTTGTTATCTCAAACAAAAGTCTTCTGTAGACAGTATTCTCTGCCATCACAAACCACACATAATAACACGCTATCCTAATTATACGCCCTAGTATAAGATATAATCCTAATAAATAGCTTCCATCAGTTATTTTCTTCTAAAGTATTTTGCACTTCAAAGTATGTTTCTGCTCTAGTGATCCAATCCTCAGGTTCTTCCCAGTAAAGGCTGGCAGTTCCACTATCTTAACCTCCATACAGTACTTATCCAAACCTTGGAAATTCGAATTTGAGCCCTGGTTGAAAGGATTTTCTTACTTATTAAGATTGAAACTCTCTTTTTCCACCATTGTTCTCTTCCCTAACAGCCTTTATATATTAAAGAGATGGCTGTTAGGAACCCAGTAAAAGGAAATCAAGAAACACAAAGACAGAGATAGAACTCTGAAAATTCCTCTGTTTATTGTGGTTCACTGTTACAGGAAGAAAAGCCTTCAAAGGGAACAACCTCCCTTTCTCCCAGGACTATTCCTGTTGTCAAAAACCAATACTCCCAAAAAACTCCCCTTCCCAAAACCTGTTGGTCTTCACTTAAAGACCAACCATACCCAACCAACAACTAACCGCTCCCTTAACGGTTCCTATTATTTCTCCTATGATACACCTTCCCTGTCATTTCCTTATTCTTATTTTCTGTCCTAACAATGGCTCTCTTCCATGTGTCCAATCCTCTCATCCAGTTGATATTCTTCTGATTGTTCCACCAATAAATCTGCAAAATCAAAACTCCAGGCCAAATGATGACCTTGCAGGCCTAAAAAATTTCCCTTCCTACTGATTCAACAGATCAGACTAAAAAATGACAGAACACAATTGATAAAAACTAATAAACTACAGCGCTGAACACAGAAATAACACATAATCCAACAATAGGCTTGCTGTCCCAGAAACTTGTCTATATAAAGAGTATTCTCTGCTGACAAACTACAATAACATCACACTTGCTTAATTACACACTACTATTAGATACAATCTTATTACATAACTGTCCAAAGCTACTTTTTGTGTAGAATTACCATCATATAGTTTCTAATGCTGCACTAATGCAGAATTACTGATAAAAAAAGTTATTTAATATCACATATAATCCTAATAATAACTGCGTTCATTTCCCAACTCACTTGGATCTCAGTTCCAATTAATGTATAAACATATGAAGACCATCTCAACCACACAACCGAACACAAGTATGCATCTTTATCTGCAGGCATTATGCAGTTGAATTATATAATTTGAACAGACAAATACAAAAGCTAATCCGCTAATGGTGTTGTGCATGTAATCTTCACTGTTGCTTAACATAGCAAGGAAAGTGAGATTGATTTGAAAACAGAACCAACCAACCAATCAACTAATATCAATCAGGAAAAAACATTTGCCTCACCAGTGTGGCAGTGTGAGATAAAAGACCATTACTTCTGATGAAACCAAAAAACGGATAAATAGTTAAAGTCTTAAATATAATCAATATAATAAAAGAAGTTCAGTGGCTTATTACCTTTTGTAGCTACACTTGTTAACAAAGAACTTTGAAACCAGCCTCGATGCTGATCTGTTCCTTCAAGATACAAGTCTGCAGGATAACTAAGGGAGTCTCTTTTTCCCAAGACTGCAGCCCAGGAGGACCCTGAGGTTAGAAGTAAAAAGCCAAAGCAAATCATCAGCCTTGCTCAGGATGCTGAGGGTTTGGAGTAAGGGATTAAGGATTAAGGTCCTAGATTTAATTCATGTGATTGAGGTCAAAAGAGTAAGAAGAAAAAGGAACATCAATAAACAACTGGATAATCCAGTTATGGGAGTGGATCTAAAACACTATTCAATTAATTAAACATGTAGAAGAGTCCCTGAACACAAAAGTGTAAGTGGGAGTGGTTGAAAAACACATGAAACCATGCATTTGGGGAAGAAAACTATTTGGACCAGAATATTGTACCTGAATCAAACCATACATCCATTGTGTCAGTTCCCTTTTCATATTCTGCTGCCTTATCACGATATTTACTTGGGAGAAGATCCTCTACTGTCATGTACCACCATGCATCACCACCCTTTTGGGTTATGATAGCTGAAATAGTATCAAATTAAAATAAAAGATCAATCCCACTATCTAATTACCTCCACAGAACTAGCATTTTTAGATAAGCATAAGCCATTAAACAATTTTAATATTTACCACTGCATTCAACTATGTAGAATAAATCATTGTTTTGTCCATTAACATTTGAGATGGTACATGTACCAAAAAAATACTAACCTGATAGTTTGTACTCTTGAGAATTAAGAAAACAGAAATTTACCACATTTTGGACTCTTACATTTTATATGATCAATTGTCTCTTCATTCATAAGAGGCTCTCTGGACTGAAGATGATAAAATACTGGAATGGGGACACCCCATGTCCTTTGTCGTGATATGCACCAATCTGAGCGGCAAGAAGTCATTGCTGAGATTCTATTTTCTGCCTAAGCAATTCAAGTATATCAGCAACAAATATGACAAGTGGTGCATCTCTAAGGGAATACATGTCACAAATAAATGATATTATACAGCAACAGAAACTTGAAAAATAAAATAGCATACCTGAGGTGGAACCCATTTTACATGGTTAATAGCATCCACAGCAGCATGGCGAAATCCCTCCACAGATGCAAACCATTGCTCTGTTGCTCTAAATATTGTTGGTTTTTTGGTTCGCCAGTCATATGGATACTTGTGTTCTGCATCAGAAAAGAAGGGGAATGATGATTATATAGTCAATAATTATTTGCAGAATTCTTATGATTAGTGACAGAAGGAACTTACCATATGATTCTTCCATGATGAGCGAGAGATGTTCATCCAAGTATTTTACAACAGCAGTGTTACCTTCACCAAGAACATCAAGCCCACTAAACTGCCCAGCTTCTTCAGTGAACTTTCCATCATCATCTACTGGAGAAAATATGGGTAGTCCATATTTCTGGCCAGTCACGTAGTCCTCCTGACCATGTCCAGGAGCTGTGTGGACCAGTCCTGTTCCTGTTTCTGTTGTAATATAATCACCACCAATCACAACAGGACATTCCTTATCATCTATTGGATGAATATACCTGAGACAACAATGTGTACCCTCAGCGTAAAGTTTTCTTCCCTCAAGATTGTAAAAGGTAACATAATTATTATTAACATGAAATATTATGGAAATAACAAGCAAAACAAAGTAATTATTCATTTGCATACTTCCAACCTGTAGTTTTCCAACTCTGAACCCAATTGTTTTTTCTTGACAACAAGCTTCACACCCCATTTTGCCTCTAAACTTGGCACAAGCTCTGAAGCCACAATAAGAAATGGCTTCTTCTCGTCTTCCAAAACAAGTCCAAGCCGCCCTTTCTTGTTTTTTCCACCAGACGCAGGGTCAGGCTCCAGTAATGACTTTATTTCAACAACAGCATATTCAAGCTTAGGATTGACCGCAACAGCTGAGTGTAGAACAGTGGAATGCAGGTAAAGAAGAGAAAGAGTGACATAAGAAGATTATATTAAAAAACATTTAAGAACAAAAACGAGTTAAATCTTTGAGTACTTATAACATTTCTTTTGGTATAATTCATATTTTTTGGTATTATAACATTTAACACTGTATTTTTATGTGCCAATAGTTAACAAGAAATAATCATATGCAAAATATTGGCAAAAGGAAAACCTGACTACAGCACGTTAAGTAGTATGCCAATTATATCAAATGATTCAGTTAAAACATGATAAAAAACCATGGATACAGAAATTAAGAAAAATATGCAGTTTTGTTTACACTGAGACTGTGAACGGAATAAGTGTGAGATGGGGAAATTAAAACCACTAAGATCATAGGAACTGTAAAAGACATCCAGAAAAAAATAAGCTAACATTAAAAATATGACAAAATATGAAACATACCTGCATTGGCGGGAATAGTCCAGGGAGTTGTGGTCCATACAGCCAAGCACAAATTTGGAAATTCTTGTAGTAGGGAACTTGGTGTTAAAGGAGCACTCACAACTCTAAAAATGGCATATATGCTTCTTGAAATATGCTTTTCAGGATACTACATAGAAATCAAACAAGTAGAAATGTAAATACTCCAAACTCCATCATATCAGATTTTAGAGAGAAACTGCATGCATATATGTGCATGGACATACTCAGAAATGTACATACGTATATAAAATTATTCAAGTTCTACCCACACTAAACACCATATTGGCAGCATTAGTATTTAGGATATATGGTTCATATTAAGAAGAATAACATAATGGTATATCATTATACCTCCAACTCAGCCTCAGCAAGTGCTGTTCGTGACGAAGGACTCCAGTGAACAGGTTTTCTGCCTCTGTATATATAGCCTTTCAAGGCCATCTGGCCAAACACTTCAATCTAGAAAGTTATAAGAACAAACTGTGAGGGTTGCATAACAATAACCAGTTACAGTTTGAAGTCAAGCCCCAGAGAAACCAACAAAACGAAAGCAAAAACAGCATTCTTGTTAAATATAGTATTATTTGGTTGTTTGCTTGACCATTGAAAAGCATTCTGTTACAGTTGATAGCACAACATTCCTAACTGAATGTAAAGATATCAACTTTCAAATATATTATACAATGATAGGGACACATTGAAGTGCTAAAATCATGTTTGATTAACATGCATGTAGGGGTAAATGAGAAAAGCTGTACCAGCTACCTGGGCTGCTTCATATTCAGGGTCTAGAGTAAGATAGGGATCATTCCAGTCTGCCCATACTCCATAGCGCTGCAAACATTTAGTAACATGCTTAAGGTACAAAATTTCCCTACTAATTAGAATAAAAAATAAATGTGAAATGTTAATTGTGTATAACTAAACAAAAAACATTACAATATAAAGAAAAGAAATCAAAGAGAGAACTGCAAAACAAAAAAAGGACCTTAAAAGATGACATCTGTTTCTTAACAGTTTCTTTGGCAAATTTAGCAGCCTTTGCTCTCAACTTTAATGGTGTGAGGTCACTTCTAGCCTTTTGATCCAGTGACTGCAAAACTGAAATAATTCAAAGCAACCATTAAGTATTTTGATTTCAACATAATTTGTGACAATGAAAATAATGTTTAACCCAAAAGAATAATGATAAATTTTCATTTTTAATAGAATTGCAAACTTTTATCCTATTACTTCTTAGATAGTAGACACGGTTAAGAGAGGTGTGGGAGAGAAAGAGAGATGGGCAAGAGGGATTAATCACGCATACCTCAATTTAGAAGTGTCATGGAGTCGGACACATTTTTTACACTAACACTTATCCAAAATGGATCCGATTCTCCCCTTTAGGTGTCCAGTTAAAAAATCAATAATTGTCAGTCAGACACTTGAGCTGACGCCTCCATATAACTCAAACACTTAAGTCAACACCCCAATACAGTTGTATACACACTAATATTATTAAAAAAAATATTCATTTGATAACTTTAAGAAAATTCAACATAGAATACAATATGGTATAATTAAAATAAATGGCTTGCAGTTTTAAGTATCATTATCATAAAATCAAATGTAAAGCTAGTTTGAGAAGGTGAGGTACCTTTCTCAAAGATATAATTTCATTCTTTATATTCTTTTGTACGACTCATCATCATAGGGAAATAGTAAATATACAAGAATATAGAAAAAATTGATTATCAATTTAGATCTTTTTAAGAGAAATTCAAATTAAATGAAATGAAATGTGAGTATCATATATATATATGTGTGTGTGTGTGTGTGTAAAAAGGGAGATTATTAAGGTGAGAGGAGTAAATCTACACTATATAACCATACATGGATGATCAGGATTAAGAGTTATTTGATGATTACATGACGAGTTTAAAAAAGTCACATGACTTTGTGATTCAATCTTAACCATTCATATATGGTCTAGATTTTTTATCTCTTAATCTCTCGTATAAATACTCCTCTCACTTGGTACACTCCTTATAAATAGAGAGAAAGAACGTATCTAGTGACAGGACTTTTATTATGTGAAAGTGAGAGGAATACATGTTGTCCATTAGATCTTATTGTGAAATAACTAAATCATGTAAAAGTCACAAGTCACATTAAATCTTGACCATTCATGTGTATATATATATGCAATGTCTTAATCCTATATTTTAAAAATTAGATGTGTCCATGATTGAGTTTGTGATTCATAGGAGATAATAGGAAAGATAGGTGCAGAAGAAAAAAGAGAAAGAAAGAAAGAAAAGGTTAAACAGACAGACCGGAAGAAAGGTGTAGATGACAGGAAGGAGTCATGTGTGTTAGTGAAAGACAGAGAAAGTTGGGAGGAAAGATTGATGCAAGCAAGCACCAAAATTTCGAGATGAGAGTTGAAAATAAGATAATGGAAGAAAGAAAGAATTTCAATTCTTTCATTTGAGATGATGTTATTTGAAATCATTTCATTATACTAGACAAAAATTGACCTATTATAGATTAAAAAACATCTTCAGATCAGATATTCAAATGCAGCCATTTTAATATTCTAAATTCACTTGAGAATTAAATTCCTATATCAAAACACCTCATTCAAACACACTCGGAAGCATATCTATTCACTACAAAATAAGTGTATGTTTGGATGCTACTAGGGAGAACAACATTCACTCTCAAAGAAAAAAAATCTTTCTTCTTCATTTTGTGTCTTAGAATTCAGGAATGTGCATTGAAATTCCCAAAATCATGTCGCCAACTTTCATCTAAACAGCCTAAATCATTCAATTTATTTCTAAGCAAGAATTAACAAATTTTATAATATTGCAAACATGCTAGAAATGTAGGGGAGCAAATAATTTGAATTCCTAAAACCAAGGTCTTGTAAAATCAAGATCACATAATTAAAAAAATATACATTGAATTCTAGCACTCCTAAATTCCATATTAGAAGGCAAAGCTCATGACGTATTGAATAAATCATAATGACGAGAAACATAATAACAATATTGTTCCCTCCTTTACACCCTATAGCTTATGCACAACTCATAAACTTCACAAATACATTTACAATATAAAAGGGCTTGCCGCTGCCTACATGACTACAAGCCAGGGAAAAATTGCCCTTATTTCCAGAACAAAACACATGGATCAAAAGGTAGATGCCTAAAATTTTAATTGTTAATAAAAATTTGAGATATTTAAAAATATATATGCAATGCAAGAATCAGTTAGTGCAAAATGTACTTTCTAACAAAAGGGATTTACTTCACTATACTTCACAACGTGCACATTTTATTGACATCTGCAACTACTCCAAATGCATTTATTGATAAAAGCACATAACACAAAATCATTGAGTATAAGAACTATCTCTATAATTCAAGACTTCATTCAACTTTGACATGTGCCAAACACAAAAAATGTAGGATCAACACAAGACATTCTTGAATACAACATAGTATCAGAACTAGCCACATCTGGTTATACTAACATTCATACTTGCCTTTTAATTCAATTGGTAGGCCATGACAATCCCATCCAGGTATAAAATAAACTTTATAATTTTGAAGAACCTGCAGACAAACAAAAGTAAAATATTCTCAAAATCGGTGTTTAGTGCCTACTTAATTATATCAGCAAGAGAATGCAAAATATATTGTTGCACGTGTCAGATGATTAAAACAAAAAATATGCTTCAAATGTTACATTACGGTAGCAATAAAACATACCTTATAACGATTTATAATATCCTTTAAAATTTTATTTAAGGCATGCCCTATGTGAAGATCACCATTGGCATATGGAGGGCCATCATGAAGGATAAAATTTGCCTGATCAAGTAATTAAAAGTAGGTTAATACGTTCATAAAACTAGAAGTTTTAAAAGCTGAGAGGACAGCCCAAAACTTACTCCGCTATTTTTCTCAACAACTTTCTTGAATACTTGATTCTCTTCCCAAATTTTCTGAATTTCAGGCTCCCTTACTGAAGAATTAGCTCTCATACCAAATGTTGTCTTGGGAAGATCAACAGTGTGCTTGTATTTTCCATCTTCTTGCTTGATTCCTAAAGAAATTAACAGGACAAACAGCAACGGATTAGAAAAAAGGAGTACAAAGCAATGTGAAATAGCAAATAGACTACCTTCAGAAGCTTTCTTTCCAGCCATAACCGGCCCTCGTGATCTTCGCTTTGAAGAACATAAATTGTCCCTTGAATAAGTACAATAGTATGATACGTATGAGATAGATACCACTTTAACTGATGAGATCCCTCGAGAATAAAACAAGCCAATAGAGTTAGTACTCCTGGAAGAGGAACAAGCTGCTCGTAATAGCACCTGAGAATTTTAAAAAACATGTCACACCGATGTATTACAGGTTACTACAGCAGAGAGAGAGAGAAATCCATCAAACCATCAGCTATAGAGAATTAGTTGCAAAAGAATATGTTGCCTTAAACCTTTGTTCCACCACAACATTTTGAAAAACTTGCATGAAAGCACGTCAACAATAATTCTTCCGAACAACATAATTATGGGCAGATTTGTATATTTTGTTGCAATTGTGAGACGAACGACGTTCCCAGGAAGACTAGAACACCAACGCAAACATATTCCACGATTTTACAGAGAAGTTAAAACAATGAAGGGAGAGTTTCAGAAACACTTCCCTCTGGTAAAAGCAAATAACAATTTCAATTCTCACTTAGACAATTCATCGAGCACATCGCCTATCTCAGGCTAAAAGGATAAAAAGGCCACCGCACACGTCCAATGCGTGACTAGCAGGAGCAATTTGATATCATTGGCTAAACGCAGAAGGAACGGAACTTTTACAGACACAAAGCAATGAATCCATTGTGACAAAGTGTGAATTGAAAAACAACAATAAACAGCATCCCAAACTTAACTGTGTTATTTATGAAACGCAGCACAGTGGGTTAAAAAAATGGTGGTTAGCGTTGAGGAAGAAGCATTAAATAGTAGATAGAGTACCCTGTAAGAAGAGGAATGCGCCATGGTGGATTGCGTTGGTTTTAAATTGAAAGCGGAGGAATTTGAAGTGAGGGATTTGAGAAGAGACATGGTGGAAACCACTCAACTCAACTGAGTGAGGAAGAAACGAAGATTCATTCATTCATTCGGATAACTACGACTCTCCAACCTAAGCCACACTCACTACCATTTCTTCTTGCGTTCGTCTTTTCGCCAACAACTATTATCTACTACTTCTCCAAACGAATAGATAACTTGTTTTAAATTTCTTCTCTCAAAATTCCTGTCTATATAATTTAATTTAACTTTTTAATATCTTAATTTCATGATAAAATCTCTTTAAAAAATTATAATTAACTACTGCTAAAATATATGACAAGTATTCTTTTCACAAGAGTTTATTTTACGCATTGTCTACGCAAAAAGTTTTGGTGTTAGGATTTTCAAACCATTACTCCCCATACTAGATATTAACTCCACTTTTGATAAGAAAATAATATTACATATAATTTAATACACGAATTAAAATTACACATGTATTTGTGGCGTTCAATTAATAATAACTTTATAAATACAAAATTGCATTTAAAATATTTCGTAATAA
>Ga0123341_1003192_pt1 | contig 13943 bp, 9 predicted proteins | sample Turbeapinknodule_FD_89959 | JGI IMG/M metagenome (GOLD analysis project Ga0123341, IMG submission 89959) | Root nodule microbial communities of legume samples collected from Mexico - Turtle bean Mexico pink nodule | ecosystem: Host-associated > Plants > Roots > Nodule | place: Mexico: Nepantla... | reverse complement strand
GGCTTATATATTGAACTTATTTAATTAAATTAATTTTATATAATCTAGAAGAATATGAAATATTTGAAAGAACCGATGCACATAAAAGAATATCATATTCTCCTTTCATTGAACGTATAAAGTATTTTTTCATTGTATATTAATTTTAATAATTTGAGTTAATTAAATAATTTCAACCTTTTGCCTTAAAAAAAAAAAAGAAGTGTACAAAATATTTAACTCAACCATAATATTAGTTACGTTAACTTTTTTTATATAAGGTACAAGTTAAATAATAGATTTTAATATGTAATTTACTGACTTTTGGCTATGAAAATATATTTGTTTAGTTTAAGTAATTGTATAGACAGAGTAAATCTAGATAATATCTAAAATTGACTATAATTACTGTTGTGGGTTTGGTTACTCGATCGTCCTCCCTTATGTTCTTTTACTTCTAGACTTCAACACTTCTTCTCTTTAGTTCCTTAGTGCTCGGTCAGGAGTAAATCTGTAAAAGATTCTCCAACGATCAAGTAAATACTCTATATTGAGATTGTATAACTGATAAAAACGTACCTTATTCTATTGATGGCCTATATCTAACATATATATACATTAAATCAGTGTTAGTTGATTTTTAAGGATGTAGCCCTGATTATTAGGAAGGTACGTTTGAAGCATATGTTCAATAAACCAATCTTAGCTGATTTATTGAGGTGTCGTTCGGATTTAGTGGGTTGTGACGCTGATTTTTGTAGGATGTTTCCTTACTTGTTATTTATTGCAACTGTGTTTTTAATGTGGTTGACCAACCGATTAGTTAGTCACCGAGGTCGAGTGACGTGACTCACTCAATCTCGATACAATTTTAAACAAGTATTGTACTTTTAGAAAATATAAATAACTTAAATATAGATATTTAAACAATATTTGAACAATGTATTTATTTGAAAAAAATTATATATTGGATGGAAAATAATACAACAAAGTTCTAACATGTACTTGACTATATAGCAAATTAAAGAAACAAACTGAATTGAGATAATAATTGTCTTAAATGCCTCTGATCATTTTTAGGTAAAAAAAAAGAGCCTTGAATAATTCCTTAAATAAAGAGAATGCAAAATATTGTTAAATGCTTCGGATTTTTTATATATTGTTAATAAATACATTGCTAAATTGAATTGCTTAAGTGTAGTTTAAATATTTTAATTTAAAATAAGTTATTGTTATTTTAAATATTTTAATTAATATTTATATTTAGTGTTAAACTAGTTATAGCTAATAATAAAAGTTAAAAGTAATACTAGAAATTTTTATAAATATAAAGATAGCAAATAAATATGTTTTTATTAAAAAAATAAAAAGGATAAATAATATGTGAAACATCATAATTTAATATATGAAAAAAAAACTGGGAAAGCGTGCTTGAAAGTGAACAATTTAAATTTACAAACTTCATTGTCGTTCTTGACTTTTATCTCACCTTTTTTTTATACAAGAAACAATTTAAATTTAAATAAGGTCATTAAATAATAATAATAATAAATATAACACGATAATAAATGTAAAACATAAAAAATAAACTAGTTAAATTAAATATATAAAATACATTTTTAAATATTAGATAAATTAAGTATTTAGAAAGAAAAATATTTTGAAAGATGAAACGTGATATAAAAGTCACTTGAAAGTTTGATATTGTATGATAAATAGTATATTACAATAGGGGAAGGCCGTAGATATTGTTTGAATTGAAATGGAAGGAAAGACTAGAATTATTTATATGAATAACATATTGTCGAAATAATTTGACCAACTAAAAATTGACAAATTATTATTTTAATCTTTCAATTTTTTTCTTAACTAAATGCGAACGTGCGTGTTGTATATTTTATTTTGTATATTTTCAATTGCTGTCGGCTTAGCAGTCCTATTATAATGTTAATATTTAGATAAAATTAATCTTTATTATTCTTGAAGGAGTCATGCCTTCACGATGCAAAGACTAGGAATTATTCTTCTCATTCTCTTAAATGAATACTTTTTGACAAATTAGAACAAGAGTTTGGGTACATATGATAATGATCGAATATATGTATTTAGCAGTTTACAATAATATGGAATCAATTAAATTCAACAGTATATGAATCTTATTATTGAGTAATTGGATGATATATACTAAAAATTTAAATAAATGATTCTAATAAACAAAAGAATTTAAGAAAATAAAAGAATATATAAAATAAATCAATATATTATCATAAAGAAATAAACTGAATGAAATCATAATTATTAGTTGAAAAATAAGTATAACTATATTATAATTGAAATATGACAAGAATACGTAAAAAAGTAAAAGGTAAAGGAGATGTGATGTCAGACTCTTAAAGCACGGACCCACTTTTTTTTCTCTCTCTTTCCCTCTTTCCCTCTTTCTCTTCTCTTCAGTTTTTTCTTATAATTTATCTATTCTAAAATCTAATCATACATTCTAGTAGTAGTTTCAAACATGGTAAATTTATTTTTAATTTAAAGATTTTTCATTTTTTGTTTTTCTTTAGGATTTAATCATAAATATTGATGACAACAGTTAAGAGCAATATTCATCTCAACTAGTTTTACCATATATCGAGCTTTAGTGATATTTGAATAATATGTTTTAGGTCTCTAGATTTTGGAGTGGTTTTTCTAGTAGAGTTAAAGTTTCCACTAAAATAAAGATTTTTCAAGTAAAAGAAACTATTTATACTTTTTTTTAATAGAACTTTAGATAACTGATTTAGATAATAAGTTAATCTAGTATCTGTTTGCATATTAGGTTATAAAGTTAGTTAAACTGAATTTGATTATGAGTTTATATGAGTATAAATTTGAGATATGTATGTGATTGATGAAAGCTTGTATGAACTTGATATCATACATTTAGGAAGACAATCATCCTTTCAGGAGGAGTCAAAGGAGATTCCTAAGAAATAGATCTGAAAATGATGACCCACCTTATTTCTTAAATGAAAGGGAGTTTCTTCGTGACTTTCCAAAAGTGACAAATGTTCCATTTGAAACATTACCTGAGTATTGACAATATCATAATTTGACTAAAAGATCAATATTTTGAGATCTGCCATATTGGATGGACAATTCGTTAAGGCACAACCTTAATGTTATGCACATAGAAAATAATTTTTTTGATAATATCTTCAACACTATAATGGATGTTAAGGGTAAAACAAAGGACATTCAAAAGGCCAAAATGGATGTCATTGAATTGTGTGGCCCTGGAGACTTGAAGTTGGTTCAATTACAAAATGAAAAGTTAACAAAGCCAAAGACCAACTACATGTTCTCAAGTGAAGATGCTAAATCAATTTATATATGGATCAACAAGTTGAAGATGCTAGATGATTATGCCTCTAACATAACAAGGTGGGCAAATCATGATAAGGGAAGTATGCATGGCATGAAAAGTCATGATTGTCATGTTTTCATGGAGGATTTACTCCAAATTGTTTTTCGGTCATTCCTAGAATTTGTGTGGAATGCCCTTGTTGACTTAAGTCGATTTTTTAAATAATCATGTTCTAATACATTGAGGATGAATGATCTTGTCAGAATGGAAGAAAACATACCAATCATCCTATGTAAGTTAGAAAAAATATTCTCCCCAACTTTTTTTGATTCAATGGAACACCTCATCATTCATCTTCCTATGGAAGCAATACTTGATGATCTTGTTCAATACTAATGGATGTATCCCTTTGAAAGGTAATGATTGTCTTATTTATTTCAATGTTTACCATTCAACAAAAGATAACAATTACATGCCTACTTTAGGTTGATAGGAGATGCAAAGAGATTAGTGGGTAATTTTGCACGAGTAGAAGGATCAATCTGTGTATTCTACATACACCGAGAGATAACGTATTTATGCTCTCATTATTTCAAACATGTCACCTTATTGTTGAATACAAGTTTGAGAAATGATCCTCAAGCACATTCAAATGATGAAGTCGAATACATATTGTCATTTTTGAACAAATTAATTGTACTTAGTTTCAAGTCAATTATTGTAGGCTGTATAGTTTGTTGACTACTTTAATCTTTCAAGATTGTTCTTACAAGTTTACTAAATCAATGACGAATCGTTATACATACCATTTTTCCTGAATGGTTCAAGAGCTATGTAAGTGTAACCTCAACCCATACACGTTTTTATTTGGTCAGAAATTCATAAATAAATATAATCTTCTCCTATCACTACAACACAAGTTTATGATGAAAGGAATGTGGTAATTGGCCCAAAATTAAAGATAGTATCTTGGGTACCTAATTCAAAGGAAACATCATGAAACATGTGCTTTGTTAATGGATATAAGTTTCATACAAAGACATGGACTAATGGTAAGAAAATAACCAATAATGTCTTCTATGTTAAAATTGTTGGAGATCTTGAAGATTCTGCTAAACTTTTGTGAAGAATGTTTGATGAAGAAAATTAGCTTGAAGATGTATAGGTTATTGTCTTAGTTAGGATAAATTTGCTTAAGTGACCTTTTGCATTTTGATTCAACCTCATATCCCATAGTCATGGTAATGACCTCAAGCATAAGAGTCTTTTAAAATGTGTTTTAAAAATTTGTTCAAGTTTTAAGAAAACTGTTTTTACTGCTCTAAAATTTCAATCTGTTGTTTTGAAAACAATTGATTTATTTTTACTGCACCAAAACTGTTTTTGATTTTTTTTTTCAAAAATATGTTTTGTCTCCAAAATTTAGTTTTGTTCATATATTATGTTTTTAACTACCCAAAGGTTGATTTTGTTACCATTAAGTGCATTTTCAAAATACAACATGTTGTTTCAAGCTTTAACCTGTTGTTTTTTAACAGTTTTAGAAAACTATTATGATTTGAATCCTATAAAAGGATGGCTCAGTTTCAGTGCAAATCGTCCCTTTCAATACAAATTCCTTACTATTTTCAAGAGCTTTCTTTTAGGTTCTCATGTGAGTTAAGTTTTTTAAAGTTTTTCTTAAAAACTTTTAATAGTTCTTGTGTTGGTTTCACTTTTGGCTTGGGATTAGAAGTTCTATCAAGTGGTGCAACTGTGGGGATCCGGTTTGAATTCCTTAGTCTGCAAACAAGGTGTTCTCTTTCCTAAATCTCTTTGTAAAGGTGTATTTGTGTATGCTTCTTGATAGTGTTTCTTGAAGTAGAAAGTACTGAAATAGGATTTTTCAACTTGTATTCTTGGTTCTTGTAGGGTTCAAGAACTGGCTTGTTTGTAATCTTTTGTAAAGATTGTTGTGTTTTTAGTGGAATCCATCTTAGTGTGAGATGAGATTGGATGTAGCTCAATATTGAGTGAAGCAGTTTAAATCTGTGTGTGATATTCTTCTTTCTTAATCACTACCTCTAAAAATGAAAATTACAAATATGTGATAAAAGGAATATGTTGTTTTAGAATTGAACCTGTTGTTTTACTGCTGTATTGGTCTGGAACACATTCTGTTGTCAAGATTTTGAAAATATTTTCAGTCAGACTTAAAATTCAAGGTATCCTTAATCTTTGACAGATTTATACTAAAAAAATAAGTCACTTAAAAAATAATCTTGATATGGAACTGTTTTAGATGTCATCATATCAAACCTATTTTTAAAAGGAATTCTGAAAAGTGTTTATTGTTTTTAAATTCTGATTTGTTTCTTGATCAATTTTTTGCAGAACTGGTTTGAATAAAACTTTTAAGAAAATTGTTTCTTTTAAAACATTGTGAAGCTACTAAAATTCAAATTAAAGAACTATTTGTTTTAAAGCTTCTGTTTGAAATCAAAATTAAAGATCTTAATCTTTTCAAGATCTTGCTTTTAAAACTAAATTTAAATCTTTGATTACTCATTGTGATACTGATTTCAATATTCATAAATATAAGAACAAGCTTTGAATAGAATTCTTAAGTCAAAAATATAATCCATTAATGAAAAAAACTAATAAGTTGTTATTCTGAAATGCATCCTGAACAAGAAAATCAATCTGTTGTTCTTTAAATAAATCTGTTCTTTTACTATCAGGATTTCCTAAAGTGTGTATTTGTGAAAATTACCTAAGTACAATTTACCTCGTTCTTCAATTTAGACTCCCATAAACTCAACAAAAATGTGTGACAAATAGAGAAGATGACTTTTATGGTATAATTCACCATATATATAAATTGGAGTATGTTGCTTTGAATAACAAGATTCCCCTATTCTACTGTGAATGGTTTGATCATACAATGGATGTTGGGGCTAGATTTCATTTGTAGTATAATCTAGTTGAAATCAAGTTAAGTGGAAGATATGCACTTTATGATCCATTCATCCTTCCATAGAAGGCCAAACAAGTTTATTTTGTCACTTTCCCAAACATATTTAAGAACCTTCATGGTGGTGCGTGCCAATCAAAACAAAACATCGAGGACATGGTTGGCAACATGATGGATGAATTGTTGTATCAAGCTGATGAGACGTCTAATGTTTTACCAGTTAGAAGAATTGAACATTTAAAATGCTTAGTTGACACATCCATTGTCAAAGTACTTTGATATCCAACCACTTCTTAATGATGATGATGAAGAAGATATGGACCTCATAAATGAAGACTATTCATAAAATCACAACAACGACGATGAAAATTCAAACTTTGATAATAATAACGACTAACATATATTACTTTGAATATAATATGTTACGAACAACATATCATGAATTGTTAATTACACTAATGTTATCAACAAATATTTTTTTTTATAGAAAAAATGGTTAGGAACATAGAGAGAGATGATTCCATTGTTAGACATGGCCAGGCTAGGCGTGGAGTTCCCACATCTATGCATGGCCAACTAGCTGTAGACATGGGAAGCATCCCTTGTTTTGGTCTTTCACCAGCGTCTGATGCTGTGATCCCATTCATCCACATTATCCTCTAGCCCGTCTTTCTACACCCTTTCCTCCTCCAACCATCAACATTTTCAATTTGCTTACACCCAATCCACTTTATCATTAGACACATATTTCATCATCTTCTCACCCCTTTAGTATTCCACCACCACCGAGGTCGTCATTATCTGTTCTGACTTACCACCACACTGCCACTACACCACTCCACTAGACTTGGAGCTCTCCATTCCAGCCCACACATGCTCTCTTTACCCAACACACCCCTGATAGCTTTGTACGACCCACCCCTGTTACCTTTGTGCATCGACCCTGCTCCCATAGTCCAGTCCACACGACCACTGCTGCCTCAGTGGAGACCTCAGGTGGCAATGCAGACCATGACACCGGTGCTAATTTAGAGCACGATCTCCCTACTAGGGATGTCCAGCGTGACCCTAATGATAGGGTCATCATCTGACCTCTTGATAAAGGGTAAGTCATCTTATATTTATATTTATATTACAAATGTCTGTATGATAATGCTTAACAATTTTATTTGTATGTATTGTAGTTGGACACCAAATCATTAAGCTATTGAGGCCATTGGAAATTGCATTTGGTCTCAATTTAGAGGCCCCTATCATCATTACGATGCCATGACTGAGGAGGACCAACTTAAAAGGTGGACTAAATTTAAGGTAATTTTAATTATTAACTACAATTTCATACAAATAATCCAATTTGAAAATATGTGAGACTAACTTATGTATTCTTGTTTTTTATAGACTAGAGTCACTTAAGCCCCTCAGGATGAGTGACATATCAGAAAGATCTATGAGTCCAAATTCAGAAAATGACTTTGTGACATGTTGACCAAAGCCAGATCAAAGGTTGTTCGATATACTTGGATAGGTGAGAATGCATGGGGTGAACTTCTGAACTATAGGGATACCCAAATGTTCAAAGAAAAATCAACTCAGAATAAAATTAATCGGGCTTGAGCTCGAGGTGGAGCATTTAACCCCACAGGTTGTAAATCATACCTAGATATTGCAGGAACTTAAATTGCGAGAAATGTAAATGTCCGAAAAGTAAATTGCATGAAATGTAAATGACTGGAAATATAAAAGGAAGAAAAAGAAATCATAGGAAAAGTAAATTGAAGAAGTGTAAAGGTTGTAAACATAAAACAAAGCATGATGAAATGTAAATTAAGAACGATTCAAAATGTATTAAAAAGAAAGAGAAAAGTAAACCAACATGAATTGAATAAAAATGTAGTAAAGAAAAGCGAAACTCAATCTAGGAATGAAAAATAGGGATCGAAACCATGGTTCAATGTTCTTCTACTTCAAATGCAAGAGACCCAAATTTGGATTCCTTAATAATAAATAAAACATATAACCAACTGGTTCATATGTCCTTAAAACCCCATTTTCAATTGAAAATAGAATTTTGATTTTTAAGGGAAAACACTAAAACAAAGCATAATCTAACATGATTTTCAAATATGAAACTCATTTCCAGAATAAAATTTGTTTCAAAAGATGATACGAGAAAGTGAAAAAAAGTTAAAATAAGAAGAAATATGAATGAAGAAGAACTCAAGTACATTGCTTAGAACTCAAAATGTCAAAAACAGAAAATGATAAACTCTAAAAGCTTAAATGTACCTCTAACTACTGCCACACCTAATGACTAACCACTAACTATCTAAGTATCTAAACATATGTCTTATATAGTACTTATAAGCTTTTAATTTTTTAAAAAAGATCAGGCTTTCAATTCGGCCTAAAAGATCAATTCTACAACAAACAAAACTAAGTTCAAATTTTTCTTTAGGTGCAAAGTTGACCATCTAGTTCCAATTTTCCTCTTTCCGTTGACCATCTGTTGCTGGTTTCTATATAATTTATGCACTTTAAGTTCCTATTTTCATTCTTTATAGCATCAACATATTCTTTCAATCTTCCAAGGTCAAAGTTCGAAAATTTTCCATCAAATGATCAAAGCACACGTTAAATGATTCAAGCAAAATATAATTTGTAAAATCCATTTTTTATGATGTTTTTGTAAAAACTTTAATATTTGGGAGAAAATAGAAATATAATCTAAAACAAAAAGTAAGAACAAAAGAAACTTCAAGGAAATGCAATTAGTCTAGAAAAATACTGGAAAACTAAGAGTAATCAAGGACCACAACACGGACACAATATAAGAACTCAAACTTTTCTAGACCTAGTCTTTCTTCAGCAAGTCACCTACATAATTTTCTATCTCTTTCATCTCTTGAGGTTTGGTCTTATAACCTAATTTCTTGGGTAGGTGTCTCTCAGGACTAAGTCGATTTGATGTTCTATTCCCCTCAAAGGTGGAAGGCCATGTGGCAATTTCTCAAGAAATAGGTCATCAAATTCTTTTAAAAGATTTTTCACCCTTATAGGTAGAGAATGAAGTTATTGACTTGTTGATGTGACTTGATTTTAGATTTAGCCATTTTAGATGTGACACTTTACTTAGGATTGATATTTTATCAATTATATGGTGAGAACCCAAAGAAAATCCCCACTAGACACGAACTTAACCAAGTGGTTAAGTAAGTGTGAATGTTCACTTCTAGAGGGCAAAGGAAAAATACAAGTATATGGTGATTGATGATGAAGGGTGGAAATTAAATGAACATGGAAGGAATCATAAGAGCATGATAGAAACCAAATTGACAATGGAGGAAAAACAAGATCATAAGAACACAAAGATACATGGAGTAATGGAAAAATGGAAAAAGATGAAGGAAGGAAAAGCTTATGAGATGGAAGAGAGTTGGTCACGCCACTTGGAGTGTGTTCTTCCTCCAAGATAAGTGAGATGGCCGCCACTTGAGAGCTCTCCAATCACTCAAGATGAGACCTAATGCTAAGAGGACACAAGCCTCACAAGCACCTCACACAATTTGTGCAGAGTAACTTTTCTATTCAAATTCAACATGTAAAATACAAGGAGTATGACACCCTATTTATAGGAGATGGTGCCTTAGAAAACAAGAAGCAAGGGTAGGATGGGAAACCTAAAAATGAGGCTGCCTTTAGGGTTTGACTAAGTCAAAACCACACCTTAGACTTGTTCTTCTAAAAACTAGGTAAAAAACAAGCTAAAGTGATAAACACACCTCCCCTATTATGCTCAAGACACCTATTCCTTGCTTATCTTGCTATTTGGACCCCTCAAGTGAGCTCAATTTATTTACAACTTGTTTTATTCTTAAGAAGATTAGTCTGAAGAACATAAAATGCTCTGGTTTTTGTCCATTTCTCCCTTTGGTAGGGTCTGCTAGATCCTTGACGAGGTCTTCACTTGATTGTTGAGATAACTTCTCATGGTGTGAATGGTAATGTGCATTCTTGGTCATCTCTTTGTTGGCTTGGTTTGTATCACGCCCCCCAAGTTTGAGAGAATTCCACCTCGAATTTAGAACTCATGTAGATAATATAGTTAGTTTGTTCACATATAAGATAATGTTGGGTGTGGGATGTGAAACAAACTTATGTTCTTTGAGCTTGGGGAGTTCAAAAGGGTGAGCTCTTCTTACAAGCCATGTTGGGAAAGAATATTTGGGGATGAAAGAGCCTGGTGATAAAAATCCTCTCAAAAGGTGAGAACCCTTAGGAGGTGTTTGATGTTCATCCCAAAGTTTCTTTGTCCAAGATGTCAAGTAATTTTTATTTGGTAATGAAAAAGATAAGGAAGACGGACACCTTGGAGGTGCAGTTTGTAGCATGGCACGAGTCAACGTGATTTATTTAGTTGTGTAAGATGATATTTTGTGACTCGGTTTATCTTTTCTTTCTTGCTATTTTTCATTTTCTCTTTTGTTTTTCATTTTTATTTGGTCCTCATGAACTTCTTTGGGAGAGAGGGGTTTTAAGATAACCTTGTGCCATTGGAAGTTAAAAGAAACGTGATTAGTTAGGCCATCATGTATAACTTGTGTATCATATTGCCAAGGCCCTCCCAAAAGAATATGTGTTGCTTCCATTGACACAACATCACAAAAAACCTCATCTTTATATTTTCCTATAGCAAAAGTTATGAGGACTTGTTTATTAACCATGATTTCCCTCTCTTTACTAAGCCATTGGAGCTTGTAGGGCTTTGCATGGGAGATGGTGGATAACCCAAGCTTTTCCACTACTCTAGTACTTGCTATATTTGTGCAACTACCCCCATCCACAATTAAGGAACACAATTTGTTATTGATAAGGCACCTTGTGTGAAAAATGTTTTCCCTTTGACTTTCATCAAAAAGGTTTTTGAATTTGACCAAGCATGCGCCTTATCACTAAAAAATCTCCCTCACATGGTAGTTCACACTCTTCCTCACTTTGGCTTTTTTGAAGAGGTAGAGGACTTAGACCTTTGAGAGCTATGGTCACTCATGACAACTCCCCTTTGACCATCATGGTTCTTTTTGAAGGACAATTGGCTGCTATGTGCCCAAAACCTAGACATTTAAAACATTTTTGACTTGAGGGTTTGGTGGGTGACTTAGGTGTAGAGGTTGAGGGTTGAGAAACTATAGGATTGTAAGTGGTATCTTTCAAAAAATTGGAAGGAAAAGTTTTTAAAGAAGTTTTATTTTTGTCCTTCCATGATGAGTGGTAGAATCCATCATTATGAGTAGTTTTGAAAGAAGTTTTCTTTAAAATTTGTGATTCAACCTTGATGGCTAGGTGAACCAATTTTTCCAAAGAGGAATACTCATAAAGTTCTACAACATTTTGTATTTCTCTTCTTAAACCACTTACAAATCTAGCTATCTTTGACTCCTCATTTTCATGCATGTCAATTTTAGTCAAAGTAGTTTCAAGATCTCTAAAGTACTCATCTACACTTCTATGTCCTTGTTGAAGCTGTTGGAGCTTCAACAAGAGTTCCTTCCTATAGTGAGGAGGAACAAACCGCGCGTGCATGCATAATTTTAAATCGTCTCAAGAGATCACAGTTGGCCTCTTGTTTACCCCAATGTCCATTACAACTTTGTGCCACCATTACATGGCATAGTCTAAAAACTCTAGGGAAGCTAGCCTAACTTTTTGATCTTCTTGGACCTCATACACATTGAAAATTTGTTCTACTTTAGCTTCCCATCCTAGATATACATTGGGATCATTTTCCCCACTAAAACTTGGCAATTTAATAAAAGAGAAGAGGGCTTGGATGGTTGGTGTGGGTGGCACCTTTCATCATAGTGGTGCATCCTCCACTTTTGCTCTACCTCTTGGCTACCATAATGGGAGTAAATCCTTGAGGTTCTCATGTGCTCCCATCTCCTTCCTCTTGGTTGTCTTGTTTATTTCGTTTCAAGCCTTTGCAATCTCTCCACTAAGTGCCGCATCTCTTCATCTTTTTGGTCCAAAGACCTCTTAGCTTCTGCAAGCTCTCCCAAAAGAAAAGCCTTTTGGGGGAGATTGTGTCTTGGAAGATTCCCTGGAAGATAAATGAGCCATAAAAATTGCACAAAGAGAACAAATAATTAGTGAAAGACAAGTTAATAACTCTTGTTGAAGATGGATGTTGCCCCTTCAAGACAAAGTGTTTGATGAAGCCAAATGTGCATTTTTCTTTAGTGTTTGTGTTTTGCTTTAAGAATGTCTTAGGTATAGATTAGAGGTTGTTTAAAGTAGGCTTTTTGCAGGGTAACTCACCTCTTAACCTCTGACCATGTGATAAGAGCAAGCACAAGTTTTATGAAAATGTTTTTCACATGTTTTGTAAAAATATCTTTTACTGCATAGAAAATGAATCTGTTCTTTTCTAAATGAATAGATTCTTTTCTTTAACTGATGCCTTGATTAAGTGTATTTGAAAATCATGTTTTATGCATCATGTATCTTAACTAAGTTTTCATTCCTTCAAAACGACTGTGTTTCACTTGTTAAAGAGTTCTTGTTATCGTTTTGAAAATGAATCTGTTCTTCTGTAAATGAATAGATTCTTTTTAGTCTGGTGCCATGTTTCTCTTAAAAGGTTTTTCACGTTTTATCCTTGCACCAGGAAGTGTGACTAAGTCTCCTACATATAACAAAATCTCTCACTGCCTTTGAAAATAAATCTGTTCATTTTATTTTCAATCTGTTCTTTTTGTAACAACTTTAACTATTTTTTGAAAGTTTGTTATAAAATGTTTCCTATAAAAAGAGAGTTTGTTCTGGCTTTAAAAAGTTGTTCATATCATTGAGAAAACTGGTCTTACAACAGAGAAATAAGAGATTTCAGAGGATTAGCATGAGTTCTTGAAAGATTTTTTTAAATCACAAAGTGTGCTTGTTCTTGTTTGGTTCCAAGGCTTGGCTAGAGGTGCTGTCATTGTGTGAGCAATCTGTTCTACTGATCTAAGGCATATTTCTACATTCTCTATCAGGTGTATTCGTTTCATATTTCATTTCCTGTAAAGTGTGGTTGTAAACTCTTCTTGATAGGGTTTCTTGAAGAGTTGTGTGTGCTGGAATAGTGTTTTTCAGCAAGGTGTGCCATGCTCTTGTAGGGTTCAAAAACAGTGGTTTTTGTAATTGTTTTGAATTGTGGTTTAGTGGATTTCAACTTGGATTAGGTGGAGACTGAATGTAGCTCACTTGAGTGAACCAGTATAATTGTTTTGTATTGATTCTCTCTTAATCCCTGCACTCAATAATCGCTGATCAAACTAATCTGTCAAGAAATAAATCTATTCAATTGTGTTTGAATCTGTTCTTTCTGGGTACGTGTATACTGTTCTTGATTTTCTGGAAAACCATCTGAAGAACTTCTATGTAAATCTGTATGTGCTGTGAAACATAATTGGAATTCATGTTTTGTAAAAGTAAACTCAATCTGTTAATTGGTTTAGAAACAAGAATTGTTTTTGTCTTCAAGGGTTGTGATTAATTGTTTAGTCCTCTGATTTTATTATGTGGAAATCAATTTGAACCTTGCATGCAAATCATCTTGCCTAACGTTTGAAATCACAGCACTGTGTTACTGTTTCATTAAAGAGAATAAGAAAAATAAAT
>Ga0123341_1003190_pt1 | contig 13944 bp, 12 predicted proteins | sample Turbeapinknodule_FD_89959 | JGI IMG/M metagenome (GOLD analysis project Ga0123341, IMG submission 89959) | Root nodule microbial communities of legume samples collected from Mexico - Turtle bean Mexico pink nodule | ecosystem: Host-associated > Plants > Roots > Nodule | place: Mexico: Nepantla... | reverse complement strand
AATATATATTTTCCTTAATTCCAATTTTTTATTAATAAATCCAAATTTGGCAGTTATCTTGATAATAAAAATTTGACCTGTTTTTTAGTAATTTGACAAAAATTAAAATTAAAATTCAATTCTTCATAAACTAAATTCTTATTATTAATAATAAACTTTAGATAAATATTATAAATATATGTCCTCTGGTAAGGAGAGATGTAATTGGATTTCGCTTGAGAAAATAAATTATATATATATATATATATATATTAATTGTTTATAATAATGTAAGTTTTTATTTTGTTCCAAATTAATAACTTATCTCTTTATTTTAATTATATGACAACTGATACTATGATACAAAGACATTGGTGTAGAAAATTTGGCAAAACCAACACAGAGGTTTTATAAAGTTTTAAAATGTAGTTTATTTTAGAATTTTATGTTGGGAAACTAAATATAAGCTCCTTAAATGTATGTAAATTTATTTTAATTTAATTCTTGTATAAGCTATTACCACAATAAATAAAAATTATCTTATAGATTAATCATATAATATTTCTTAAGTTTTACAAATACTCTTATAAACCTGTTAGAACATAAGATAGATTTATATAAACAGTTTTATAAACAATTTCAAACGATAAAGTTTTCCCCTTTTTTGTACAAGTTAGCATACGAATAGGATGCCAAATTACCAAAATATTCGATGTAGCTGATCTATATTAATTTTAATTTAATTGTTAAATTAATATATTATTTATATATAAAACCAGGATTTGAATGTCTGAAACTACGCTGGCCAAAGTAGTTCAACCGAAAAATCCTTATTATTATTTCTATTTTTTTCTTATAATAGAGTTTTTTTTAATATTTTTCACTGTAAAAATAATAATAACAAAGTAGCTTTCGGAAGAAAGACAAATTTTCTCAGAAACGAGAACCAATACGAATATTGCATCGAATATTCCATGGACCATAGTCACCATCCATGTGAGCGTGAAGGCTTGCGTGTCCAATCTGACAAAGTTAATATTATAATTGATTTAATGTTTATTAATATTTCACTGATAAACAGAATAACGATTTTATAAAAACAAGTTTTTACTCAAATTTAGAGAACTTTGTGGTCTTTCGAAGAAAATGTTGACCTGATTAAAACATGTCTTCATTTAAACTTGGAAATTGTGTAGAATTGTGTTCCAAATTTAATCTTTTTAAATCTGATTTTAATATTTTTTTTATAGATAGTTGGTTGTAAGAAAGAGAGACGAAAGAGAGAAAAGTCGGAAAAAAATATCTTATTTATTTGTAATTACAATAAGATACGGATATATATAAAACATCAAAATAAGTTTATTTAATTAAATGAGCATGGATATCATGCACGTCGGAGGTGATCGGATCCTCAACCCAAACACTTAAGGGTAGTAGTTTAGTTAGACATGCAATGTGAGAAATATCTAGTTTGGTCTATAGCAGATATGGACCCAATGATATGTCATGAGGTCAGTCCAGATAATTGGTTGTCCATATTGAAAGACAATTAAAAATAAAACCATATGGTTAATAACTGAAATAGTTAAGCGTGTATATATTTTCGATGTAAATAAAAGTCGTTAGGAATAATGTTACATTGTACCCGAAGACTAAAGGTGCACATATTGTCTGAGTGAATTCGTGGTGTAGAAGAGAAAATGTGAAGCTTTTGTAGCGTAGAAGTGATCCAAATAATGTTAGCAAGAGCAGCGACAACACTCTTATACTTTGTCTCCGTACTACTTCGAGAAACAACTTTATATTTCTTAGAAGACCATGAAACAAGATTTCGTCCAACAAAGATGCAGTAACGCGTGGTTGACTTTCGATCATCCAAGTCAGTAGCCTAATCGAAGTCAGTTGAAACCAACAATAGAGTAATTTGGAGAAGAGTAAAGATGAAGACCATGAGTTGCGATGCCAACTAAATAACGAAGAATTCTCTTGAAAGCCTTCCAATGTGTTAACTGTGGTTTGTGCATATATTGACAAACCTTATTGACAAAGAAGAAAGGTTCAAACCGAGTGATGGTAACACATTGTAGAGCCTTAGCGATAAAGCAATAAAGAGTACGATCATCTATAGAGACTGAATCATTAGCAGTGAGACATAGAGAATAAATCATGGGAGTGAGTTGTGGCTTGGAAGTGACCATGTTGGTATGCCGAAAACTATCTTGAGCAAATTTGGTATGAAAAAGATGAATGGAATTATCAACAAGCCAAATGACCTCAACTCCTAAAAAATAATGTAGAGGCCCGAGATCCTTTAGAGCAAAAAGAGTGTTAAAGTGTTTGATAAAACTCTACACTAAGAGTTGTGAGTTACCGATGACTAAAATATCATCAACATAAATCAAGATAAAAAGAGTTTCAGTTGTATTGAACTGTGTAAACAAAGTGTTGTCACTTTTAGAAGACAGAAAACCTAATTAAAAAAAATGTTGGAAAGTTTTTGAAACCATGAGTGAGGAGTTTGCTTAAGACCATATATAGCTTTGTTTAAACAACATACAAGAGGAGGATTAGAGTTAATAAAACCTAAAGGTTGTTGCATATATAGGAGAATCTAGATCATCATGAAGAAAAGCATTGTTGGTATTTATTTGGTGTATGGGCTAGCGAGAAGATAAAACAACAATGAGCATAATGTGGATGGTAGTTGGTTTGATAACAGGGCTGAAAGTTTATTTAAAATCTTCATCTTCCATCAATGAAAACCTTAAGCTACTAAATGTGCCCCGTATCTCTGAAGAGAGCCATCAACAATATATTTTCGTTTGAAGGCCCACTTGCCCCAACGAGATTTGCTCTAGAGGTTAAAGACCAAGTATTGTTATATAGTAGTGCGTCATACTCAACTTGCATTACATGAAGCCAAGGAGGATGATCCATAGCTTTTTTGTAAGTGGAAGGTTCAAAAGAATCATCAATATCCGGATATGGTAAAATTTTGGTATAGAAATACCAGTCTTAACGCGGGTTATCATGGAATGAACATTAATGTCTTGAGTTTCTTAAGTAGTTGAAGAAGTAGATGGGAGAAGTGGGTGATGCAAGTGAGAACAAAGGATTGGACTCAGATGAGGGAATTGTAGAAGGTGAGTGATGAGACAATGAAACAACAGGAAGAGGGTGAAGGTGAAAAACTAGAATCAACAGTTGTATTGTCAAAAAACTTAAAATAATTGTTAGGCAAAGAGTAAGGAAAACGAAACTCAATAAAAATAACATGGCGAGAGATTATAGTCTCACTAAAAGAAGTTAAACAAATATAACCTCTGCGATTAGTATCATAACCAAGAAACAAACATAATGAAGAACGAAAATCAAACTTACGTTGATTATACGGGTGTAACAAAGGATAACAATCACAACCAAAGACCTTTAGAAAATTATAATCAAATGTAAGAGAAAACAATTTTTCATAGAGACTTATATGGTTTGAAACTGAAGTAGGCAGGATGTTGACAATATGAACAATAGAAGAAAAAGCTTCACCCCAAAGTTTTAGAGGTGAAAAGGAGGCAACAAGAAAAGCTAAACTGGTGTCAACAATGTGCCTATGTTTTCATTCAATGGAGTCATTATGCTCGTGAATGTGTGGGCAAGTGAGTATGTGAGAAATGATATATGAATGTAGAACTTTGGTTAAAGATAAGAACTCTTTTGCATTGTCACTTTGCAAATATTTTATAGAACACCCAATTTGTTTTTCTACAAGCTTTTCGATGGAAGGTGTACCCAAAATGGATGGTTTAGATTCATTGGTAGTGGATGAAAATAACGAAGTATTAGCAAAAATATCAAAGGAATGACATGGGTCAGACCCTATCCAACAGTGTAGTGCAAATTTGAAGCATAATTAATATTGAACACGAAACTGTTGAGACGGAGAGGAAACAAAGCTAGACCACGAATTGTTGTTAGAGGTGCGAGAGAGAAAATTTGTCTTTTATTGTTGGAATACATTCGTGAAGAACCACGACCACCCCGAAAATAGTTTTCGAGAAAGAAAGGTTTTGAAGATGACACGTGACCCCAATTGGTAGAGGTAAAATTAACATGTGCGAGAGAATGATCAAGAAACTTGTGTTTTTCGAAACGATCTTCTTGAGCCAAAAGCAAAGTCTCAATGTCTTCAATGGTATACGAATCAAGACGAAAGGTGATGGAAGTAATAAATTCGTCGTACTCCTCCGGTAAACCATCTAAAATGACGTTGATATGATCTTTGGAAAACACCATAAAACCAATAGCAGCAAGAGAGTTGACCACCCTTTTGATGTCAATAAGATATGCTCAGGTTGAACAATCACGTTTTTTATATTTGAGTTGAAGTCTGAGTTTGCGAATCTTTGCACGAGTATGTGAGGCATAGTAAACGTTCAACTTATCCCATATGAGATAAGCGGAATGCATGCAACCATTTGGGTGAGCAAAAATTAGACATGGAAAACAAAAGGCAGGCAACAAAAAAATTATCTTGTTACCTGTGCAGAAGAAAGGAGGGATTGACAATATTAGTGGAAAGATAATGTGGAGAAGTAGCAAAGGATTTCAAGAACCAAAGAAAACCAAGATCTTCAACCTGAGCAAGAACTTGCCGGCATCAAACAAGAAATTTTTCATCATTTAGTTTTAGACTAAGAGGGGTGGAGAAAGTATGGAGTTGAGTGGAAGGGTTTGAAGTAGAATTGGTTAGGCAAGTAGGAGAAGAAGAAGATGACATTTTGAAAAAAAAAAAAACGAGTTCATGATACCATGTAAAAAAGACAAAGAGGAGAGAGAGAAAAGGCAAAAAGAAGCAAACACAAAATGAATCTTATTCATTTAGTAATTACAACAACTATGTTATAGGTATATATAAAACTCGAAAATAAAGTAATAAAATTATGTAACCGATTGAGTATGAGTATCATGCATATCTTTTAACATTGGTTGACATGAAAGAGTAAGTGAATTAAATTTATTTAATTGGTGAATTTTAATAATAATGTTGAGATATTTAAATCATTTTAATACAAAATCATGATATGAGAGAGAAAGAGAAATGAAAAAATTAGAAGATATGAGATCAGAAAGAAGAAATAATAAATTAAAAAAAAAAACTGAATGATTAGTTCTCAATTTCTACTGTCTAATGTTCAAATCTAAATCATTTAGTTAGGGGGAGAAATGACTTGTATTATTTTATATTATGACTAATTAAGGAGTTGGTATAATACAAATGTATAGATTGCAGCATGCGTTTCTCCGTCATTACACACGCCTCTTTCTGACTTCTCTAATTCACTAACCCTTTTTTATATCGTAATTTACGTTCTGTGTTGTTTATAATTTTCATTTAGTCTTTAATAAAAAAAAATTATGGTGTTTGGGTTCCGATTTGGTTTTATATTTTGTATTTCATTCTAGTTGTCACATTGACTTTCTGAAATAGATACATTGATGAAAATAAGTGATAAGAATATTTTCAACCACGAAAATATGTAAGAATGTTTGAAGGACTACCAGAAAAATTAGAAAAATATTTTAAGGAAGAACTAAATAAAGTTTAAAAAAACATAAGAATTGTAAACTAGTGAGTATGAGTGGATAAAAAAACAGAAGGAGACGGATGGCCCAATCCATTGGCCCTTGGATCCTCCACAAGTAACAGCTACTCTCCAGCTCATATATTTCTTCTTTTACTTTTTTTAAATTCACTATTTAATATCTCATCTAGTTTCTATTTTTGATATGTTATTTATGATTTAGTCCTGCATAAAACATTGTAGATTTTAATCTTTATACATATATTTTGAGTTTGTTTTAATCTTGAATATGTGTGAGGTTAAAAATAATAATTTATGGAAGTTATTTGTTGAAACTGAGTAGATATATGTTTTTGAATGGTGGTGGTGAAAATAGGTTAAATGTAGTTAGATATGGGCCAACACAAGAGCCCTTTCCATGATTGTGGGCTTTGAGCCCAACAACAATACTATCCCTTCCTACCCAACATACCATTCATTCATTCTTAGATTCCTTCACTAACTGCCACACTCTCACTCTTCTCTGCAACTCACCATGGCTGCATCTCTAACTACATTCTCCAGGCTCTTCTCTTCCACCACCGTCTCTCTCCTCCCTTCCAAAACCCTCCCTTCCAAATTCTCTATTCGCCTTCCTGCTTCTCGCCATGCCAAACCCCTCAGATTCTCCTCCTCCTCCTCTTCCACCATCACCGCTGCCATCAGCGTCGGCGACAAGCTTCCGGAGGCTACCTTCTCCTTCCTGGACTCCGACGGCGAGGTCAAGACGACGACGGTGTCGGAGCTGACGAAGGGAAAGAAGGCGGTGCTGTTCGCGGTGCCGGGCGCGTTCACTCCCACGTGCTCGCAGAAGCACGTGCCGGGATTCGTGGAGAAGTCGGGGGAGCTGAAGGCGAAGGGGGTGGATACCATTGCATGTATTTCGGTGAACGATGCTTTCGTGATGAAGGCTTGGAAGGACGACCTCAAGGTTAACGACGAGGTGCTCTTGTTGTCCGATGGAAACGGAACGTTCACGAAAGCCATTGGATGCGAGCTCGATCTCAGCGACAAGCCCGTTGGGTTGGGCGTTAGGTCTAGGCGATATGCTCTCTTGGCTGAGGATGGGGTTGTGAAGCTCTTCAATTTGGAGGAAGGGGGTGCCTTCACTTTCAGTGGCGCTCAGGACATTCTCGATGTCCTTTGAATTCGAATCTTGTAGTTCTTCTTTCTGTTTCTCCGGATACACGAGTTACTCTTTTTGTTAGTTGGTTTAGGGTTTTCTGAATAACGTAGATGAATTAGATCTCAATGGTGTTATCTCTGCATGTAATAATAAAACCCTGTGCTGGTGTTCAGCTTTTGTGGCGATTGGCTTAGCATTTGCAGGACTTTGAGCTTCTTCTTTTTTATCGTTTTTTAAAGAATGGGTAAATTAGAATTTGATTGAAGCGTTCTTGTTGATGTATTAAGTTTTGGCCTTTTTGTTACACATGCCAGCGAAAATAAATGGACTTGATCTAGATCCTGTTCTATTGGATAGTTTGGATTTGCTTTTAATGATCATTAAGCTTTGACATGTTTGATGTTGGCTCTTGATGGTTAGAAACGTCGAAATCATGTCTGGTAAAGTAACCTCGCAAAGTGTAAAGAAAGTGCTTCACTTTCTTTGTTGAAATCAGATGGATCTCTTGCGCTCCTCAAATGATTGATTAAGTTATAGCTACATGTACAACTTGGTAAGCAAATCCTAGTTTTGAGGTTAAAAGGAGACATTCATCTTCTCACTTCTGTGTTACTATATAGTTTTAAGTTAAATAATAAATCCTAGTTCTAAGATAAAAGAGCCCTTAACCAATTAAAAACTATGATTTGATGTTATAAAGCTTAATTGTTTCCAAAAATATATAATCTGTCATGTTCAAAGGAAAATCCTTGTGGGCTCCAACAGAATAAGAACACTTTTTTAGGAGGGAGGGGGAAGTTTTGTTTGATCAAACAAGAAACCTTGGGGTTGGTAACCAACAGATCATCACCAACAATTTGTACGTGGGTTCCAACCTCAGCAGTCAGCTTAGAATAGTGCCCCCAGTCATCCTGGTCAAAAGGATCCTCAATTGACACAATTGGGTACTCTGACACAAATGACTTGTACAGATCTTTCAAAGCATCTCCAGAGATCTTCTGTGAGCCATCGCTGTTCTGCAGGTCAAACCGAAAAGGCCAAGAAACAATTAATCTAGATCTAATTATGTAAGAATGGTATCAATATTTTCAATTATTTAATAATATTTCCACATACACTCGTCCATTCCTTTTTGTAAGTATAATGAATACTACCAAACAGGAAATTAAGTTACAATCAAATTCTCAAGCCCTTTTAATAACAAGCTTATGTGTACCGTATGATGTCAACATGATTATTTTCAATTATAATGATGTATTTGTAAATTTGAATATGAAAGTGAAATCGAAAAATGAACCAGCTTACTGATATTTTAATAATTTACACTCGTTCTTGCCAAAACAAATACTTCTTTTGCTACTAAGGTGTACGCACTGGAAAGTGGATGGGGATTAGAGGATAAATCTGCACACATGGATAGCGAGGAAAGAATCAACTTATTCAAGATAAGGATCAGTTGCAAATGAGTGACAAAGTAAATTCCACTGGGGGCAAGTGGGAATAATTGTAAAGAAATGAAAGAATGGAAGTAGGCAGAAATTGGAAGAAGGTTATGAAGCCCTTCGGGCTGCATGGTTAGAAGACTCTTGCAGTCTGCTCTATCGTTACATTTTCCTTTTAAAATTTAGTGTTTAGACAGTTTTTATTTAATATTGTTTCCAATGAATCTCCAACACTCTTTGCTATGCATGTTTCCTTAATTGGGAATTATTCACATTCACCTGTAATTAGATATTTGATTTTTATCACTTTCCAAATCAAACAACAGTTTGCAATAATAAGCTAAATAATAAAGAGGTCAAATCTTCCTTGAAGTTCAAATCGTATGTTTTGTCTTCCTTGTAGAATTCGGAAGCAGCAACATCCATTCCAATGACAACCTAAGAGCATAATAGTAATTTTCAAAGTTGTGTAAAAGAAGATACCTGAAAAACCAAAGCACAATAAACAGAATTTTGATGAGAGAAAAATACTAACTTTGCCTGTGTGACAGCTTTGGCAATGACAGTTTTGAGCGATCCCAAACCTTCCTTGTTTTCCTGAACACTCAAAAAGAGCTTATCAGTCACTGGCCAAAGGATAAGCAGGTACCAGAGTTCCATGCATAAAAAGAAACGAGTTGAAAATCATCATTGACCTGAATGTTAGGGGCAAAGCCACCTTCGTCACCAACATTTACTGCTTCTTGGCCATATTTCTTCTTAATCACAGACTGAAATAAAATGAGAATAGCCCCTCGTCAATAACTACGACACAGTTGTACATATCTACAATCAGGTTAACAAACCATAACAGCATGAAAGCATTCAAAGATAAGCACCAGGCCTATGAAGCAATGAGAACTTTAAAATGTTATCTATTACATTAAATGATATCCTAATTTGGCAAAATTTTAAAAATACATGTGAGAAAAAGTAAATGGATGTAACATGCAAACTAACCTTCAATTTGTGATATACTTCTACGCCCATCTTCATGGCTTCCTTGAAAGAGGAGGCTCCCACGGGAAGAACCATAAACTCCTGCATATTCATAGTATTACATAAATATGAAAATAACCAAACAAAAAAAAATCATGTCTATCAAACTAGCCTGTTAGATCAAAACTTCTGAAAGATCCTTGCTCTTTTGCATAAATATAAACAGCATATATCAAACAAATAGTAGAGTCCCCAACATTGAAGATACACATTTATGTAAATAAAAATGTGTAACCAGTGTAGGTACATTAAAATCAACAAACCTGCAAAACTGGAGTTTCAACTTCAACAAAACCTAAAGAATCCATAGTCCTCCGTATCTCTGATCTATTTGAATGAAATTGATTAGAAGATCGATTTGAATCCGGTTCCTTGCTCAGCAATACATAAGATAGGTTTGTTAATCAGTCTAAATGGCCAAAGGGAGCCTATGATCCCTGAAACCAAAAATCTAAATCTTCTTTCAAATCAAATCCAATCAAATATATAATTAAGGCAAAAATAAAAAGTATCATTAAACTTACAGCCACAAGATTTCAAGAAAAATAAATGTAAACATGTGATAATGTATTACAACCCAAAATAGACATATTCAACATCATTCTTTTACCAATAATAAAGAAAATTAAGCACCACAATGCCATAAGGCTCCTTGCTATGTGAGGTTATGCGAGAGGGTCATTAGCATATGCAAAAAAAATAATTCTGGATTCAAATCCATTATGCATGACCAAACTGGTCACCAAGGTTGAACTTTACCGTAATAGTTTTATCAAAATGTTACACCAAACAACATGATGGCTATAATGTTTTTTCTTTTTTAGTCTAGATTATTTTGGAGGAGAAAAACATTAAAAGTGCAAGACATTCTATAGCTGAACTGAAAACACTCCCCTAAGAACTCAAAGTACAATTATAACCTAATTGTCTTTGTTATTCACTTATTCCACTGAGTCCAATACCTAGAGTCCCTTCACTTCTGCTTAAGAATTGTAGTTTTGACCCTTGATATCCTCCCATGAATTAATAGAATAAATTGTTCTGCTTGATCTGTTCCTTATCCCACATATCAAAAAATAAAAAATGAGGTCTCACCGATTAATTCGAACATGCAAGCTACACACAATACATGGGCCGTACATAGGTGAAAAACTATCAAAATTCTGTCTGAAAAAAAATTAAAAAATAGAAGTTGCCCCAAAAAGAACGTTGTACCGTGCTACAAAAACAGTATGAAATGAAATCACAAACGTTCTCTTTATCAGGCGAACTGTGAGAAAACGAACCCAGCAACTTTGCAGTGACAAATCGTAGTTGAGAGAAATGAATGAACTATACCAGTGGATGCACCACTTGGAACAGCAGCTCTAGCAAAAGTACCATCGGAGCATGCCAAATCAACCTAACATAGCAACCATTCATCACATCAGAAAAGTTTCTGATAACAAACCATCGCTCTATCTCATCATATTCAGATTCAGTCATGAAAAAATAGAAAAGACAAACAACAAACTGTGCGGATTGTAAAATAAAACACATCCGAAAATAAATACATAAATAAAATACCGAGAAGGATTGAAAGTGTAAAGTAACCTCGCAAAGTGTAAAGTGCTTCACTTTCTTTGTTGAAATCAGATGGATGTCGCTCCTCAAATGATTGATTATTTTCAAGTTATAGCTACATGTACAACTTGGTAAGCAGATCATAGTTTTGAGGTTAAAGGACACACCCATCTTCTCACTTCTGTGTTACTATATAGTTTTAAGGGTATACGCATCCTAGTTTTAAGTTAAACAATGAATCGTAGTTAATCATCAACTTATCGTTTAATATTACTAAAATAAGCTAATAATTCTTTCAGAAACTTGCATAGAACTATGCAACTAAAATAATTAAACCTGGTACAATTTATATCTTTTGCGGCTCCAGCTAAGTCTCTTATAAAGGTAATTGTATGATTTTCTAAGATAAAAGAACCCTTAACCAATCTTTTGAGCTTGTGTTTAACTTCCTCTTCCTTGGGCATCTAACTTCGTCTCCTTGCCAAGGGGTTTAAAAACCCCCTTTTAGATGTAATATCAGCAAAAGTATGTTTTCCAATGTAGAACATACATATACCACATTCTTGTGATTTTAGGCACCTGTCCTTTTCCAATCATATGCATTGAACAACGGGGGCAAGGATTTTCCTTTTCAGTCTTCTCGTTATTCAGTCCTACTACTCAATTCTGAGGATACAATTTGGGCCTCCAGCAGCATTCCCTCCTCTCTTAGACCGGAAATTAGCAGGGAGCACATGCGGGCATTTAAAAGCAAACCCCCGTCAGTCATTTCCCTATACCAAAAGTATGCACCATTGAAATCTTTTAAGTCACAATGTCCCTTAACCAGAATGTTATATGTATCAGCTTTTGGAACCAGTCCTTTAGCCTTCATATCATCAACAATATGCTTTATTTCTGAAACCCTTCTATCTCTAAGATATGCTAGAATCAAGCAATTGTAAGTCACCTTGTCCGAATCAACTCCCTGATCAAGCATCTGTTGGTGCAAAGACACTGCCTTCAGAACATTTCCATATTCAGCATAACTGTAAATCATTTCATTATATACAAATCTATCGGGAATCAAATCCATTTGTAGCATTTCCTGAAACATTCTCTCCACTTCCGCCAAGCCTACCTTCCTGCATGCATAGATCAAAGGATGAAAAGTCCCAATTGTAGGCTTTATGCCTACCATCTTCATCTTATCATACAATTCAATACATTTCTGGGTGTTTACTGACTTGGCATATCCTGAGATCAGAGAATTGTATGTTACTACATCTGGATTACAGCCCTTGCCTACCATTTGGAGAGCCAAATCCTCAGCTTCCTTCACCCTTTCATTTCTTCCGAGTCCATTTATCATCGTATTGTATGTCACAAGAGTTGCATCTATTCCACCTTGCACCATTTCATCAAAAAATCTGAAAGCATCTTTCAATTTACTTAGTGCAAAACTGGCTTCAATGAGCATATTATATATTTCTGCATTCGGAGAAACCCCGCGACCTATCATATCCGCAAGCACAATCTCAGCATCAAGAAGCTTGCGATCTTTGCAAAGACAATTTATTAGAGAACCATAGCTGATGACATTAGGCTTTATCCCCGCCTTCTCCATTTCCTCGAGAATCTCGAAAGACCTGACAAAATGGCCCCTCTGACCATAACCATGAATCAACGAGTTATAAGTCTCCACAGTGGGGGAAACATCCTTCTCTATCATCCTCTTAACCCACGTCTCTGCCTGGTCCACCTCCCCAGTTTCGCAGAACTTGCTAATGAGGGTATTAAAAGTTATGCGGTTAGGCTGCAGCCCTCGCTCCTCCATTTCTTCAATTGCCAGTGTAGCTTTCTTCACGTCACCCTCTTCGCAATATGCATTCACCAGTATGTTATATGAAATCCTACTTGGAGTAACTCCATTATGCACTAGTTTGGCCAGAACCTCTTCAGCCTTTTCAATCCTTCCAACCCTGCAAAGTCCATTCAACAAAATACAATACGTTCGCTCATCAATCATTATTTCTTTTCCATCAAAGAAACTATGATCACCTGCCACATTCGAATGACCATCAAACACCACACTCAAAAACCCACAAGGTAAAAAACCACAGCCCTCCATCTCTAACAACACCTTCCTCGCTTCTTCCACCCTGCCGGAGCCACAGAGGCCACTTAACAAGCAATTATAAGTGACAAGATTACACTCCACATTCAGCTCCTTCATCCTCTCCTTGAAGCCAAAAGCTTCCTCTAACTCGCCCACCTTACAATACCCATCAATGAGCGTGTTACAAGTTACAGTATTCGGAGCAATATTTCTGCGAATCATTTCATCGAACAGTTTCCTAGCATCCTTGATCCTTCTGACTTTACACAACCCACCCAAGATCAAGTTATAAGCAAAAACATATGGACCCAGTCCTTCCTTTTCCATGGAACTCACCAAATCAAAACCCTTATCGAGGTCCTTCAACATCACCGCCGCCTGAACAGCTTTCCCGTAAGTAATAACATCGGGCTGAATATCAGAATCCACAACGTCAGCGAAGACGGAAAGGGTTTTCTCGAAATGTCGGGAAGCCACCAGGGTTCGGAGCAAACGATTGACGGAACGCGTGGAGGGGAGAAATCCGTCTTTTCGCATTGAAAAGTACAAGTCGGTGGCTTCGTTGAGCATTTTGGAAACGGAGCAGAGCCATAAGAGGGTGTCCGAAAAGAGGGGTTTAGAGACGTGGGCGTGGAGTTCGCAGAGAGAGGAGAATGTGGTTTTGGAGAGAAACAGGGATTTGAGGAACCTTCTCGCAGTGATTGTGCGACCGCGGTTGAGTAAGTCTTCGAGCTTTTGAACCTTTTTAAGGCGATGCTGGTATTTTGGGTCGGATTCGCAGAGTGTGAGTGATTGGGAGCAGAAGAAGGAACTGAAATTGTTCAAGTGCGATTTGGGAGGAAGGCGAAGAGCAGAACGAGTTCCAAACACCATCATATGGCGCGCAAAAACCCTCCTTCTCAATATTCACGTTGCTTCTGGAATTCTTCACATCCCAAATAACTCCTCTTACATTTATTTTTTTAGTTAAATATAATAATTTATTGTTAAAATTAGTTGTTAGATGGAAATAAGAGAAGAAGGTAACGGTCAAGAATTATTATTGTACATAAAAAAAATAATATAAAAAAATGATATTTT
>Ga0123341_1003189_pt1 | contig 13945 bp, 9 predicted proteins | sample Turbeapinknodule_FD_89959 | JGI IMG/M metagenome (GOLD analysis project Ga0123341, IMG submission 89959) | Root nodule microbial communities of legume samples collected from Mexico - Turtle bean Mexico pink nodule | ecosystem: Host-associated > Plants > Roots > Nodule | place: Mexico: Nepantla... | reverse complement strand
ATTTTTTTAAATATATATATATATATATATATATATATATATATATATATATAAAATTTTGTATCCATATTTACCTAAGTTCATTATAGATAATGGATAAAAATGGTCCAAATAAAGTCTTTTTAAAATTTACAATGATAATTTTTTATTTTGAATTTAATGTTAAATAGTATACCTTTCTTTATGTTATTTTTTATTTTATTATGATTGCGATTAGTATACGAGTATAGAATGTCGTAAATTTAAAAGTTAACTCTTGACAAATATAGACTATAAGTTTAATATGTTTAGTTATATATATCATTGAAGTAATTATAGTTTGACTTAATATGAAAATCTTTAAATAATAATAACTTTAATTATTATGCATAGAATAAGTTAAATCCGGTGTTACAAAGGTGTTTGGATCAATCTAAGGAGCTAGATGATGAATTTCCTCTTACCTCTTTTTCATTTGAAACGACACTCGGGGGCTCTGAAAAATGTCTGCTTTATATGTAGTTAAATTATTTATTGTACTATTCAAATATCAAAGCGAAAGAGTTTGGAAATCAGTTTTTGTAATTGTTCTGGTAAGGTTTGGATGGACGGGTGCTTACACGTGTTCGTTGATCCTGAGTCTTTTCAGTTTTATCGGTCTTTTCGTAGTAAGGATATCTGCACGATCGTTCAAGTTAGTTTAGGTATGAATGAATACGTTAGTTGTGGAGTCAAGTGTTCTTCAATCCATCGTCCCTTGGCCTCGTCCAAGCATTTTTTAAGCTCCATGAAGTTCATTTTGTTGACAGCTTCTCTTTGAGTGTTAGTCTGCAGTGTTCAACGGAGCTAGTCCTGTGCTTTATTCCGCGGTTTCTATAAAACTCTCTGAGCTAGTTGTCGGTGAATTGCTTATCAGTTTTGGTGATGATGGTGTACAATAGATCGAATCGACGTATTATTCAGCTTCAGACAAAATTCTGTACTTGTTTACTTGTTTGGCGGTTATCTTTATGAGGGATTCGACCTTAATACATTTGCTGAAGTAGTTTACGACATGAAGAAGAATGCATAGGGAAAGCGTTCAACGATGTCCGTGTCCCATACACCGAATGGTCACGGGAGATGATCTGTCGGAGTTTTTGAGGCGATTAATGGATGATGTGACTATTTTTTTGATAACTCTTGCACCTTTTAATGTCTCCGGAGCAATCCTATGGATGGTTGGCCAGTGGTACCTAGTCCGAAGTACTCTAACCACCATTGTTCGTTTGTTCGTTGTCCTGAGTATAGACTGCAAATGTAGTTGTGAAGTTCGTCATCATGACGTATTCAGCTTCTCCCTTCGAGGGAAACTTTAGGAGGGAGGCTAGAATGCCCTCTTTTGTAGAGCTCTCAGCCGAGGATGACAAACTATGTAGCCTTCTCGACCATAGCCTTGTCAAGCGTTGCTTTCTTGTGTCTTGCTCAACAAGAACCTGTTTTATTTTTTCTATTCAATCAACCTCACGTTCCTCGGTAGATGTCGGGACAATCTATTGGATGACCATCTCGTGCTCGTTCCTCTCTTTAGAAGTTGCTCATTTGGATAGCAGATCGACATGAGAGTTGTCTTGACGGGGGGATGGGTTGTAGGTTCGCTATTTCGAAGCTTGCCATGAGATTGGAAATCTTGATTGACGTGGAAATCCATGGGGGTTGTATTTATTCAACAAGGGATCTTTAACCAAGAAATCTCGATTGATGTGGTTGACAATGAGTGAGAGACGCCACTACCGACTTTGGTGGACGACCTGCTATAACTACGATATGAAGTCTACTAGGCATTGAAACTTGATGGATCCTTTGGGTTCATATATTATCCCAAACTTGGAGAGCTCAAATGACAATGCGATCATTCATCCAGCTAGTTCAAGCTTTCAGAGTATTTTTTATACTGGGTAGGTGATTTTGACAATTATTTCATGACTCTAGATGTATGGTCAGAGTCTTTGGGACGCATGGACGAGGGCTAGTGCGACTTTCTCGATACCTTTGTACTTGGTCTCGACATCTTGTAGCACCCTACTTACAAAATTTATCGGCTTTTGCTCGACCATTCCTTGGATGAGGGAGGCACTTACTGTTTCGGGGGATACTCTGAGGTAGACAAGCAATGATTGGCCTATGACTTGCTTGGTCGGGATTGGGGGTGACGAAAGAGAGGTTTTGAGGGTGGAGAAAGCTTCCTCACACTCGATGCACATTGACAACTGATGAGAGATTATGCAAGGGTTGATTTCTGACATATCTGCAAAGAGGTCATGATTTTTTGTCAAGCACTTCGTTATCACCTCCTTCCCGACCTCAGTTAAGCTTGTCCCTAGCTGTCCATTTTGTCCTTCGTTCCGTATCTGCCAGGGAGCAATTTCTTCCTCAGGTTCCATCCTCTCGTCGTCATTCATTTGAGGGGTCAAGGTCTAGTAAAGAGACCTAATTCACTTTGGCTTGTCAGTGCCGAGGTGCTGTGAGGTACAATTCTAAAGCTGGTGGCATAGCATTCCGTGATTATTTTTTGGTCCATGCGTACCGTGATGATGTCTCGACGCTCGAATGATCGTGAGATGCGTTGTGGACATGATTGCTCCAACCATGTTCAACGATGGTCTTCCATGGAGGACGTTGTATGATGTTTCGGCGTCGATAATTAAGTACATGATCTTAATGGTTTTGTAGTTCCGTTCACCCTCACCAAAATTTGTGTAGAGGTTGATGTACCCCTAAGTGTCCACTAGTTCTCCCGAGAACCCCACTATCTGCTCATTATAGGGGACGATAACTTCTTCAAACAATTTGAGGCATTTGAAGGTTTTCCAATATAGGATGTTGATTGAGTTTCCTTAGTCTATTAGCATTTTTATCACAACGAAGTTGGCCACCTCGATAGTTACCACCATAGGGTCTCTGTGCACGTGATCAATGGTCTAGAAATCATCGTCGATGAAGGTTATTGGTGGAATAGTCTTCTTGGCTCTTCCTGTTATGGGGTTAACAAACCGTATATGTTGAAAAAGATGCTTTGATGTCTCCAAATCTAAGAGGAATGCTTAAAAATCTTTGTTGTTGGTTTTCTGTATGTGTCTAGTAGTCTTTGAATTGTTTATCTACTCTTTATGATGATCCAAGGTTAATTGAATCTTAATCCTTTTGAAAAATATGTCTTTTCTAAAGAGTGTGAAATTTCATCCTGTTGAAATGTCGATTCAATCGGTTGAAATGTCGATTCAACCGGTTGTTTTACACTCAGTGGATTTTGAAAAGAATTTGAAAAGCTTGACTTTGTTTTGACTTTTCTGTCAAACCAATTCAACCGGTTGTTTCGAGAATTCAATTGGTTGTTTTTTTGAAAACCTTAACAGAATTATGTTAAGTTGTACCAATCTGTTTTAAATGATTCAAACTGCTTTTGGTTCTTGAATTAAATGCTTTGACCATTTGATTGGGGTATAAAAAGGTTGTTTTACGCTCCTGGTCGTGAACTAAGAAAGAGAGATTAGTCCAAATCAGTTTTCAAGAATTCAAAGTGCTTTTGGATCATCTCAAAGTGTGGAATAGGATTGTCTTGTATTTATGAATTGTAATATTTGATTTTACCCAAGTGTATTATATTCCCTTCTTCTTTGAACATTGTATTTATTTGTGATTTGGTGTGGTGTAGTTTTAGAAGGTTGTTATGGAAACTGTGTGTTTTGCCAAAGAGTGGTGTGAGTTCTTAAGGGGTTCAAGACCATGACTCTTGGTGTATGTTGTGTAATTTATGTTTGATTACATAGTGAATTCTCAGTGGTTAGCTGAGGACTAGATGTAGCTCTTGGTTAAGAGTGAACCAGTATAAACATCTTGTGTGAATCTCTCTATTCTTACACTCTTTAAACTGCTTTAGCTTTGATTTTCTAAACTCCAGGTATAAGCAACCAAATGTTTCGCCAAACAACTGGTTGATTTTTTGGAATCAAACTAAAAACAAATTTCTCTTTGGCTAAATAGTTTTCTAATTGATTGATTCTTCATAGTCTTTCACTTCAATACTTGCAAGAATATTTCTTAAACAATTCACTCCCCTTTTGTTTAAGGCCTATAATTCTAACAACTGGTATCAGAACTGAGTTCTTGAAAATCATTCAAGTTTTCGATCCTAAAACCTTTTTTAAATGGCTGAAAAACCACCCTTAGGGGAGGGTGCTTCAATAAATAGGTCACCTCTGTTTTGTGGACTGAATTATCAATTATGGAAGGTTAGAATGAAAATCTTTGTTGAATCAATTGATAGAGGAATTTGGGATGCTATTATAAATGGCCTTTTTGTTCCTAAATTTGAAAAAGATGATGTTTTCATTGAGAAACCTTGGTCCCAATGGACTGAGAGTGAAAGTAAAAGAGCTCAATATGATTGTATTGCTAAGAACATCATCACTTTTGCTCTAAATTCTGATAAGTTTTTCAGGGACTCACAATGTGCTTCATCAAAGGAGATGTGAGACATCCTTGAGGTTACTCATGAAGGCACCACTAATGTGAAAAGAGCAAGGAAGCATGCTCTGATTCAGGAATATGAAATGTTCAAGATGCTTAAAGGAAAAAACCACCTCTGATGTGCAAAAGAGATTCACCCACACTGTGAACCACCTCATCAGCCTTGCCAAGATCTTTGAAAAGGGAGGAGCTAAACATCAAGATCCTCAAATGTTTGGATAGATCTTGGCAAGCAAAAGTCACTGCAATTTATGAATCCAAGGATTTGACAACCTTGACTATGACCTCTTTGTTTGGTAAGCTAAGGGAGCTTGAACTTGAGATGAACCGATTGAATGACCAAGAACATGAAGAGAAGCATGTGAGGAGAATTTCTTTGAGAGTTGTTGGTCATAAAGATGGTCAAGACTCAAGTGAGGGCAGTGATGGTGAGACTCTCAACTTGCTCACCAGAAAGTTTAGCAAATTCTTGAAGAAGAATAATCGGGAAAAGAATGAATCCTCAAACAAGTATAATAGTAAGAAAGTGAATGAACTCAATTCTACAAACTATACTTGTTTTGGATGTGGTAAACAGGGTCACATCAAAGCCGATTGTCCAAATATTGAGAGCAAGAGGCAAGCAAGAAGATTGAAAGGAAGGGCAAAGCAAGAAGAACCTACATTGCTTGGCAAGATAATGATGATTCCTCCTCTAGCTCATCATCAAAGGAAGATGAAGAAGTCAATATGTGTTTGATGGCAAAGGAAGAATCAGAAACAAATAATGTAAGTTTAAGCACTTCCATTAATTTTGAAAATTATAGTCACGACCTCTTTCGCAGTCACAGTCATTTTAGGTTATTCTTTTGGTGTCCTCCCAGTTGTTGTGCCTAAGATCGGGATGCGAATCATCAATCGAGCCTTACATGTTGTCATGGATCATTCCTTAACACCAACTTGGGCCAAGATGGTACACAACCCCCCAACCTTGAGCCGAGTAGGCGAGGGGAAGAGGTTTACAAGTGGCACTAATAGGCTTATGGAAAGACGTGGCTATAACAATTATTAATCTATCTTTATAGGTGTTTTAAATGTTATACTAAATGAGCAGTTATTTGGTTTGAATGTATCTAACTATAATTTGGGAGTATGCACATAAGTCTCCCACGTAGGTGGTTTTACGCTTCACAATCACCATGCAGGCGATCTTACGCTTTCGCAGCCATGATGTTGGTGGTCTTACTCTTTTGTGGTGCGACCGCTATGCAGGCGGTCTTATGCTTTCGTGACCGTCACACAGGAGGTTTTAAAATTTCCGCTTGCGATGCAAGCGATCTTATACTTTTTTTATGGTCGACTAGAGAAGTTAGGAATAAAGGCCGAATGATCAAGCCTTTCATGGGTTGATTGGAAAAGCCATGAATAAGGACTGAATAATCAAACCCTTCTTAGATCGACTAGTGAAGCCATAAATAAAGGTCAAACGATTAAGCCTGTCAAGTCTTTCTTTGGTCGACTGTCGAAGCCATGAATAAGGATTAAACGACCAAGCCGTTCTTAGATCGAGTGGTAGTGGCAAGAATTTACATGCATGTTTTTAACAATAGCAAAAATAGTTTTGAACATAACAAATATATTTTGAACATAAATTTTATTGAAAATTATGTTGTGAGAGCTTAAATTAGGGTTAATTGTATTTTAAAATGAAAGTCTTAAATTCTAAAATCGAATTAAGTTCAAATTCCAATTCATAATAATAATAATTGAAAACACAATGAGTGTATTGCATTTTATTGTAAAATTAATCCTTGTAAAACTGGTGTGGTAAAAAAATCTTTACTGAAAGTGTTTGATTGAATTTGTGGAAAAATCTTTACTGAAAGTGTTTGATTGAATTTGTGGAAGCAAGACCGATTTTACTTGGCTCTCAATGGGCACTAATGTTCTTACCGAGAAGCGAGTTAGAAAATTCCCAAAATAAGGATCAAATAACTTCTTTGTCGATAGTAATTTTAATGGAAGGGGTTCGACCTGCAGAAGATTCTTCGACAACATACAAATATTTAAATTAAAAAAGTATATAATTAGTATAGGTAAAAGTTTCTCTACTTCACGAGAGTCATTGTTTATTTATAAACCTTGATTGATCTGGATTATTTAAGAACATTGAATGGTTTTTATAAGTTATACAGGAATTTTATAATAATATCTCATAATCAAATTAAATATTTAAAAATTATATTAAATAAGTAATTAGTGATTTTAATTGTGAATATGTACAAACAAAATCAAGATAGTTATGTAGAGAGAAATATATTTAAAATAATTAATGAAAATTCCATAAATATTAAATGAATGTTAACTTGAGCCCGGACGCTTAAACTTTGAAAGTATAATTCTAATAAACAGATAATAAGATAATAAAATTAGGAGTTACACAAGATGGATAGATTCATAAACACTCCGTATTTATTGTCCTTCTCCATGGAGCAGATAGTTAAAAAGTTTGGAGGATAAAAAAAGTTTCAAAAAAAAGAAGAAAAACCCATTCACTTTCATTTCATCACTTCTTAATTATTCGATGGTTGGCAATGAGCAGAGGAACCTGACGTGTAATAACAGTAGCAACAATTTTGATACAATTAAAATGAAGAAAAAAAACAGTATTTTATTTATATTGATGTTACGTATAGAAATTATGGAAAGGAGGGGTGTCAGAAAACGAAGATTGGGGCCCCTCTCTTGCTTTGTTTTTGGTGCAGTGAGAAGTCAGAATGTGGCAACTCACTAATTACTCTCTTTTCTCTTTCACCCATTAACAGCTGTGCTTAGTTAATACTTTTATCAAATTTTTAATGTAGCTTTTAGGTTTGGTTTCTGGTCTCCCAATTCTTAATTACAAGTTATTATTAGGTTAACTTTTTAATGTAAACTTATGAAACAAAACTTTTATTTTAATTAAAACAACACACAAATATGGACAATGTACTATTTATTTTTTGACATTATATAACAGTCTCGTTGTAGTCCTTAAATTTAAATGAATTTTAAACTTAATTGCACATTTTGTTCCTTAATTATTATTATCTTTTGCGAAATCTACCATTTTTTTCTTTATATTTTATCATCAAACTTTTCGACTTTTGCATATTATTTCATTTATTGGTTAAATTTCTAATGAAATGATGTGTTATAAATTACTTTTAAAAATAAAAGAAAATCAAAATGACATTATTTTATGAAAAATTGTGTTAAAATGTGATCACTTTATTTTTTAGTTTTTTTTTTTCTGGCGTTATTATTCTGTTAGAACTTTAACATCGGTAAAATGAATGAATTTGAAAAGGAACGCATCAACGATAGAAAAGGTTAAATAGTTTAAAACGTTTTCGTTGACATTTAGTAAGACAAAGCTGATCATATGTTTTTGAAGATGATTGTTGATAGTTAAAAAATGTCTCAAAAAAAGTTTAGCTTATAAAAAAAAAAGATTGGCAGATGCAGTATACTTAAATTTTTATACTAGTTTACTCCATTAAGTTTATTTTTCACCTATAAATTGTAAAGAGATTTTTTAATTATTAATTCATTATGAGTATTCTTATTGGATGTTCTAACATTCACAAAATACATAAAGTTATTTTTGAGTATCAACTTATCTTCTATTGAAATAGAAACAAGTATTTTTCATGAATTCACTTTTAATCTTATTTATTTTTCAATTGATTATAAAATTACATAGATAATCCTTATGTTGATATAAAAATAAAAGATAACTCTTAATAGAGATTATATGAACTAATAACATTTCTTGTTATAAAAAGAGATCTTATAAAAAGAGATCTTTTAGTGATTCATTTATTTCTTATGATCGAGACAATATTATGAAAACAATCATAGGAAGACCAAAACACCCAGAACGTGTATGCATTATTGATGGTTCTTAGGGATTTTAAGATTATTTCGGCATATCACAAGAGAATTTTCATCTGTTGTAGTTAGGATGTCTTGCAAAGGATGGATATATAGTTTTAGAGAAGCTTAATCAAATTTGGCAATCCTTTCTGCAAGAGTTTGATGAGAAGTTAGGGTCATTTCGTTTTTAGCAGTAGACTTAGGGCACACTTATATTTCTCGAGGTTGTTCGAGTGTGTACGAAAGGGAGTTGTGTTGCTGTTACTACAGATCCCTCAATGGATCATTCTCACACTACTGTACCAAACTAGTGAGTTAAGTTGAGTTAGTAGACAAAATAATACTCATAAGATGATCTCATGACATGACCGTCTATAGATTTTGATCATAATAAAAACTATAAGGTGTATTGCGATATGAAAAAGCTCATTCATGTGTACTAAGAGATCAAACAAAAACAAAATGAAAGTGAGTAAGACTCACTAGAAGATACGACAAGAGAAAATGTTGTTAGACGAAACAATGTAAAACCATGATCAGATAATCCAATCTTCATGTTCAATCTTAAAATAAAAGATATATTCAAAAGAGAACATTGGAAAGAACCTTTGTGCATAACTGATTAAAAAGCATCACTGATGTTGGACCTTCTGGAAGGACTCATATTGGGCCTCTAACAAGGGTCATGGCTAAAAGATTGGAAGAAGAAGAAGAAGGATCTGAAAAGACTCTCTTCTTGTGGATAATTAATTATTGATTGATCTTCCAATTTCTCTAGTTTTGTAAAATTGTACAAAGTAGTATAGGCTTTATTTTGGGTCATGTTTTGGGCCAATTTCATGAGTCATATATTGGCCATATTAGAGTAGGGTGTAAATAGGTAAATGGAGTATATCTAGGGTTACAATTGGGTCTCATTGAGCCCAATGCAACCCTAGGCCATTTAGGGTTTTGGAGTGATTCCCAAAGGAGCTTGGGCAACACCAACATAGTAAGGAAGGAGTGAGTAGCCAGTTGCACTCACTAATGGAGAGCACGACCTACATGAGACAATACCTCAATGGAGAGACTTTCTAGGCAATGCCAAAATGTCCATTGTCATCATGGGAATGGAGATGATTCTCTACAATTAGAGAGGAACACTTGTCAAGTTAGGAGTGGAGAGTTTTTAGGGTTTAAAAGGGCACCTTGGTTGCCCTTGTCACTATAAATATAAATGCTAGTCCTCTTGTAATCTAGCTTAGAATTGATAAAGAAATGTCGCCCTAGTTTGTGCACAATTTATTTTCTTTGCTCACTCTTTGTTAGCACTAGTTTTGTATCTAGCTTAGAATCAGTTAGGAGTTGGTCTCACCTTTTCTAAGTCTCTATATTCACCAACCAAATTCATATTCTTTATTCAGTTTTCTCCATCCATTTAACCCACTCAAAGCATCCATCAAACTGCAACATATAAAAAATTATAAAGAACTACATGGATTCTACATAAGACTACACATATATGGTATTAGAGCTGAACAAAACGTCTATAGAAACCAGCTAACCCATGGAAGTTGTAGACTTCACCTACATTTTTAGGGGTGGGCCATTCTTGGAGAGGTTTTGCAATGGTAGAGAACTCATCAACTAACTCGTGGAAGTTGCAGACATCACCTACATTTTTAGGGGTGGGCTATTCTTAGATCGCCTATGGACACCATCTTTCCCAACCAAAAATCCAAGAAAAACAACATTTTCCTTACAAAAAGTTCATTTTTCAAGGTTGCCAAAGAGATGATGTTTCCTGAGAATTATTAAGACTTGCCTAAGATGGCCTAGATGTTCAACTAGACTCTTATTGTAAATTAAAATGTCATCAGAATGGATAACAACAAAATGGTCTATGCAATCCCTTAGAATATGATTCATTAATCTCATAAAAGTGCATGAGGCGTTGGCCAAACCAAAAGGCATGACTAACCATTCATATAATCCAAATTTGGTCTGAAAAGCACTTTTCCATTTGTCTCATTCTTTAATTCTGATTTCGTGATAAACACTCTTAAGATCAATTTTAGAAAATAAAGTGGTCTCATTCAATTCATCAAGCATATCATCTAACCTTGGGGTTTGGTGCCTATATTTTATACTGATTTTGTTGATGGCTTGAAAATTAATGCACATTCTCCAAGACCAGTCTTTCTTAGGGATTAACAACACGAGCATAACACAAGGAACGAGACTTTTCCGAACCCAATCCTTCTTCGGTAAGTCAGTAACTTGGTTCTCTATTTATTTTTTCTCTTAGGGGTTTGTTCCGTAAGCTGGCCTATTGGGTAGGCTGGCTTCAGGAACAAGATCAATTTGGTGTTCAATTCCCCGTAAAGGTGGAAGTCCATGTGGAACTTCCTTGGAAAAAAGATCATCAAAGTCTTTTAAAAGTTTTTGTACCCCGAATGGTCGATACTCAAGTTCCTGACTTGTGGCAGCAAATGCCTCCTTGTATCGGAAGAGAAAGAGAGGTTATTCCACTAGAAGATATTTTTTTTAATTTCTTTAAAGGTTTTGGTGGAACAACTTCTTCGGAGGAGGCACATAAATCCTAAATCTTTTTCTTCTTTTCTTTTATTTCATTTAGAAAAGAGAGTTTTGTCTTTCTTTTCCTCTCTCCTTTCCTCATCAAACTTTAGCCTTATTTGATCATCTTTCACTTGTTGAGGTGAAAGAAGACAAAGAGTTATTTTCTTTCCCTTGTGATTGAAGATGATCTTATTGGTGAGGTCATCATGAATAACATGTTTATCAAATTGTCATGGCTTACCAAGTAAAATATGCCCAACTTCCATTGGCACCACATCACACAAAATATTTTCATTATAGTTGCCAATGAAAATTGTAATACTTACTTGGTCTTTGCCTACTATGAATTGGATATGATATTGTTTTCAAGAGAGAGAGTCTGATGGAGGACCATTGTAAGGACTCATATTGGGACTCTAACAAGGGTCATGGCTAGAAGATTGGAAGAAGAAGAATGAGCTTATAAGACTCTCTTCTGGTGGAGAATTAATTATTGATTGATCTTCCAATTTCTCTAGTTTTGTAAAATTGTACAAAGTAGTGTAGGCTTTATTTTGGGCTTGTATTTGGGCCATGTTTTGGGCCAATGTCATGAGCCATATATTAGGCATATTAGTGTAGGGTGTAAATAGGTAAAGGAAGTCTATCTAGTGTTACAATTGGGCCTCCTTGAGGCCAATGCAACCCTAGGCCGTTTAGGATTTTGGAGTGATTTCCAAAGGAGCTTGGGCAACACCAACATGGTAAGGAAGGAGTGAGTGGCCAGTTGCACTCACTCATTGAGAGCGTGACCTACATGTGGAAATACCTCAATGGAGAGTTTTTCTAGGCAATGCCAAAATGTCCCTTGTCATCATGGGAATGGAGATGATTCTCTCCAATTAGAGGGGGACACTTATCAAGCCAGGAGTGGAGAGTTTTTAGTGTTTAAAAGGATACCTTGGTTTCCCTTGTCACTATAAATATAAATGTTAGTCCTCTTGTAATCTAGCTTAGAATTGATAAAGAAATGTTGCCTTAGTTTGTGCACAATTTATTTCTTTTCTCACTCTTTGTTAACATTAGTTTTGTGTCTAGCTTAGAATCACTTAGGAGTTGGCCTCACCTTTTCTAAGTCTCTATATTCACCAACCAAATTCATATTCTCTATTCAATTTTCTTCATCCATTTAACCCACTCAAAGCATCCATCAAACCGCAACATATAAAAAATTATAAAGAGCTACATGGATTCAACATAAGACTACACATATGGTATTAGAGCTGAACAAAACGTCTATAGAAACCAGCTAGCCCATGGAAGTTGTGGACTTTGCCTACATTTTTAGGGGTGGGCCATTCTTGGAGAGGTTTTGCAATGGCAGAGAACTCATCAACCAAATGTCTACAAAAACCAGCTAACTCATGGAAGTTGCAAACATAACCTACATTTTTATGGGTGGGCTATTCTTAGATAGCCTATGGACACCATCTTTCCCAACCAAAAATCCAAGAAAAACAACATTTTCCTTACACAAAGTTCATTTTTCAAGGTTGGCAAAGAGATGATGTTTCCTGAAAATTATTAAGACTTGTGGCAGCAAATGCCTCCTTTGGTGGAACATGCTTATTTGATACAGTTTGAAAAGACTAAGCTGATTATACGCACAACAGGCTTGGAATATTAAAATAAATTATTATTTTATTTGGAGTTAGGATTTGAACTCAGGACCAACTACAGAGTATCAACCTAACCACTGGGACAAATGATCATTTCTTGAAATATAGGGGTTGTATTTTTATTTTATTTACTTACAAACGAGTTAGGACCTATAACTCAATTTGTATTTATACACTTTTGAAAATCAGAATGAAGGATGAATGTTTTGGCAATTTTAAGAGTGAGTATTTCTCTGCTAGGGTTTTTCCCCGCATCTTGTGATCTTATCAAGAATCCACCAATTCTTGTGGCGATCATCCTTAGGCTTATCAAACTTTGTTTGTGGCGCCTTCCTTTATCCAAGTTTTTATTGTTACTGTTTTGAATTTATTTCGTTATGTAACCCTAAATTCCCAATTTTATTGTGATTTCTATTTGGATTCTTATCAGTTGGTATAAAGAGCAAAGGTTTAAGTGATAATACATTTGTGCATTCTGTTTTTTTTTCTTTGTTCATTCACCACTGTTCCGCACTGTTCACTGTGTTACTGTTTATGTTGTACTGTTCACGACGTTACTGTTCAAGGTAGTACTGTTCACTATGGTACTGTTACGGTACTGTTAATTTTATTTGCAAAAGCAACACTTTGGTTGTTGACCATTCTAACCAAATTAATTTGTTTCCTAGTGTTGATTCTGTTTTGCAGGAGTTCCAAACTCAAGTTGAAGAATTGATGAACAAAGGATGGGTACAAGAGCCCATGAACCCATGTGCTATTCCAGAAATTTTGGTGCCTAAAAATGATGGTTATTGGAGGATGTGCACATATTGCAGAGCACTAAATAACAGTACCATTAAGTATAAACACCCTCTTCCCATGTTAGGTGATTTATTGGATGAATTGTATGGTGCTTGTATATTTTCAAAAATTGACTTAATAAGTGGTTACCATCAAATTAGGATTAGGGAGGGGAATGAATGGAAAACTGTCTTTACAACAAAATATGGATTGTATGAGTGGTGTGTGTTGCTATTTGAGCTAACAAATGCCTCAAGCACTTTTATGAGATTAATGAACCATGTTTTGAGAGAATTTTTGGACAAATTTGTTGTGGTTTATTTTGATGACATCTTGATCTATAGCACTAGTTTGTAATTACATGAGGAACATTTGTGTGCTGTTTTAAATGTTCTTAGAACAGAAAAGTTGTATGCTAATCTTGAGAAATGCACATTTTATACTGAACAAATTGCATTCTTGTGTTTTGTGGTAAGTGCCAAAGGAGTTCATGTAGATTATGAAAAGGTGACGGCTATCCAAGAATTATGTTTACATCATATTGAGTTTGCTTACAATATGGT
>Ga0123341_1003188_pt1 | contig 13947 bp, 6 predicted proteins | sample Turbeapinknodule_FD_89959 | JGI IMG/M metagenome (GOLD analysis project Ga0123341, IMG submission 89959) | Root nodule microbial communities of legume samples collected from Mexico - Turtle bean Mexico pink nodule | ecosystem: Host-associated > Plants > Roots > Nodule | place: Mexico: Nepantla... | reverse complement strand
GTATATATAATAATGGGAATTAAAGATTGAACATATATAATAATGGGAATTAAAGATTGAACATATATAATAATGGGAATTAAAGATTGAACATAAAGCATGTTTAAAAGAAATCAAATAAACCCCTGTCTTTTAGTTACTAAGGCTACTTGACTAATCCATCTAAGGTCATATGATAACAACACCACTTTTGTAACCATTAAGACCTTAATATTACAAAAATTTAGAGATATTACATTTTTTTTATTAAGAAAACACTAACTATAAGATATTATTTCTCCTTTAGATTTTCATAGTATTATTTTCTTGTTTTTTGAGATTATTGTTGAACTTGGTATTATTATCTCTCTAAGTCTACATTTTTAGTATTCTCATCCTTGTAGGCTTTCTGCCAAGTATTTTCACCTCTTAACGTATCCACTATGGATTACACTATACACTTTAAAACAATATGTTCTCTGTTATGAACTTTGACTAGTATACCTAGTAAAATGGATTTTTAAATACAAGTATTACTATTTACGTAAAAGAACATTTGCGTAGGAATTTAAAATCTAAGAAAAAATATTTGGGTTGTTTGCAAGTTAAATAAAATAAACTTAAAATAGAAAAAATTAAAAACGTATGCATTTTATTGAATAGTTGGCTCGCAAAGAAAAAATTGTAAATTTCATTTACAAGTCTCCGTTAAATTTCACTAAACCATCCCTCAAACAATAAATTTAAACCAATCAAGTTTATATTCAAATTATAACATCAGTCTGCTTCTACATTTAAATTTTAATTTCTTAATCAAATGAACCTAAATCAGATTATTGTAATCTCAATTCCTTAACAACTCTAATCAAGTAAACGACGTCAATAATTCAAGACTTTAAAAATACTTTATTAGAATTCTAACATTAATCCTAATTAGGCGTCTTTGCAATCAAAACAAAAATATAAATAAAGAAAAAAACACTGACTAATTATTCAAATTTGAATTATTTAACCAAATGAACCTAAAACCTTATTATAATCACAATTCCAATAAATTAATCAGCTTTATAAATCGAAGGTTTAAAGATACATAATTAATATTGACGTATTTCTTACATTAATCCCAATTGGACGTTTTTGCAATTAAAATTAAAATATAAAAATAAAAGAACAGTAAATTAATTATTCAAAATTTAATTTTGAGTAAATGATCGCAAATCAAAATCACAATTCTTTGACAAAATAAAGTAATCAGCTTTACAAATAAAGATTTAAAAATGTGTAATTAATATTAACGTATTCCTTTCAAATAAAAGAACACTAACAGAAAAAGCTATGCATTGATTGTAATAGAGTTCATGTACATTGGCCGAAATCAAAAACAGTTTCCACATTAGTATTTTGTTGTGTATGAAAACACATCAGTTGAGAGGGAGATTAACTCCTTTTTGTTTCAAGTATTCCTTGGCCTCAACAATGTCCTGAAAAGAAGCAAAATAAGCAACATTCTTTTACAATATGCCACAATCGGTAGACCATATCTGAATTCTAACTAGGAACAATGGCTTCAATTTTTTTACATCATGAATCCAACATCAATCTAGTATAATCAGGCCATAATGATTAGCTCCACCGGCTTCCTTAAAAAAGTAATTAGGAGGAGAATAAAACTAAGTGCATAATGACCACAATGACAATTGGAATGTGTTGTTAGTAGGATATGAAATGTACTACTAGAAGCTTCTTGTTTAGTAGGATATTAAATGTACTACTAGATGTTGTTAGAAACTGTGGAAGATTTTAGATATCTCTTTGTAATAATTACTGTAGTGTTAGAGTTCTCTGTATATATACTGTTTCAATTAATTCAATAGAATAAAAAATCTTCTTTCATTCAGATTATTCCTTTCAAGTGACTGTAACTTGAATAGAGTTAAGATTTGTGGAGGCAAAATCATTTTCTTATAGTAGATGCACTGCAAATACGGAAGAGGGAGAGTAGAGAAGAGAAGCACTCGTAATTTGGTGATGAGATAGATCCCTGATGTTAGCAAAATTAGGTTTATATTTAGCTGATGAAATTTGCTATCCAGCATATGGAAAGAGTGCCAACTAAATTCACAAACTTATGGGGGAACAATAAAATAACCTTCACTGATGATTGCATATGTTGGAGATGCAAAATATTCTACCTAATAATAGCTTAAGCTTTGGGTGGTTGGTTGGTCCTGTTGATGACCCACACAAAAATCCAGTATTACTTTTTAATAGAATAATTGGAGCTTGACATGGAATACGTTGCAGACCCTATATATCAGTGACAGAGTGTTGTTCACTGATAATGAGGATGACGATCCTTTGCAGTGTGATGTAGATAGCTATATAATTCTAGGATTGCAGCATGGTTTAGATAAGAAATATTAGAAGATTTTTGTGATTACATTGGACTTATAAAAGTATCCTTCTATTCTACCATTCCCATAACCACTCCAGATTCTCCACCAAGAATTTCTTTTCGAATAAAAATGATAAATCTCAGGGATACGATCTTGGTGATAGAAACCTACCAACTCTAGTGGTAAATGACACAGTAAGTCACTATGAAATTAGAAGAACTGAGACACACACCGCATGCTTTAAACTAGAGTGGACTCTTGTTTCAAACATAATAATAATAATAATAATAATAATAATAATAATAATAATAATTAAAAACCACAAAGTTATAAAGGTCCAAAAGAATAAAATGCAGGTGGAAAACAGGATTGGCTTGTTTGTGTGGTCTTTTATTTTTAAGACTTCACTCGTATTTTTTCCTTTTATAAGAGAACATATCCTTTTCTTATAAGTTTTTTAAACAAATATCAATAAAATCTAATTTTCAATTCACAGTAAGTATGGAAATTGCACATATTTTCAGTCCAGAAATTTTTATGTACACACAATTATGAAATGAGTAAACTACACATGTACATATCAATCAAGTAACATGCATATTCCATAGGCACTATAAAGCACAAATCAAGGAAATTACATTACATTGCAATATCTAATGAACAAAAGGCATAGAAGAATACCTTCTGCAACAATAGAGCTTCTTGAGGACAGGTTGGAAAATTCATCAGACCAACTCCAACCATTAATAGACCGTAACATCCTAAAGACACAACAAAATATATAGGTAGCTGCACAGAGGACAAAACAAGGAATAGTCAGCATTATGTAATTAGAATTCAACAAAATAGAGCTACAACAAGATCGATGAAGGTGGAAAAGATCATAGCGCTTTGCTTATAAGGCTTAGGTTAGGTTTGAATTTAGCGGCCAGTAACCCCCTCGATAGGGAATCTACATGCACAACTGCATGCCCCACCCTTGAATACAGAAAGCCTCCCCACCCACCCAAAAACTATCTTGTCCCAAAAACCAAATGAAAATAAAAATCAAACATATAATAACATGAAGACCTACCAGCCAAGTATAGCTATCTGGAATCACAGAAGTTTGTAAAAGGCCAATCCATAACACTGTAATGGCTACTACCAATGCCAAAATCTTCACAATATGCTTCATTTATAATCTGAAATTAGATCAAATAAAGAATTCCTGAAGATCAAGACCAGACAATCCAAGCGTAAATTGAAAACAAATATCAAAAGATAACAGACAAAATCATTGAATAGGATGAAGGAATTCAATTCATTCATTACATAAAGCATTCACACATCAAATGTATTCAAAATGCTAAGATAGCCTTAAAAGTTAAAACTTATTAACAACCAGTAAATCAACGCAACCACACTGAAAAACGTAAGTACATACAACATTTCATCATTTCCTTCCTCCAGGCAAGGATCAAAATAAATAATAAAATACTATCACCTTCACGAGGATACCAAATCCTACATGACTACTTAATTGAATTAAAAACTATTTGCCACTTCCATCAGGTGGGATCTCCATGAAAGTCATTTCATAGTTTAATGTAACTCAAAACCCTTGCGCAATTTTCCAGCATCACTTGGAAGTATCAGTACAAACCTACCAACTAAAAATCCATGTCACAAGATCAAGGAAACCAAGAACACAAAATTCACTGCACATGAAATGAATTCAAAATACAGGTTTACATCATATTCGGAATGGCACCAATTCCTAAGCAAAGAAAACATTAATGATGGTTATTAGTTATGACAGTATATCCTAGACACTTAAATTCACTGAATGGTTACCACGAGACATTACATATCAAACTAAGTCAGAAAGGCCCCAAATAACAGTCCAATAATTATTGGATAGTTCACTAACAATCCAATGATAGTCAAAGCTAAAAAAGTTTTAATTTCCATTACATGACAACATTCTTGCTGCAAGTTTTGTAGCCAAAGATATTTTTAAATATTTTCTTATTTAATCTATTATTTTTATATTTTACATAATTATGCATTTTTCATTTATAATATAAATATTTTTTCTTAACCAATATTTTTATTTTGTATTTTACATTTTTTCTTTTTTTAAATATGCATGTGTGTGAACAAAATGCTTATTTATTAAATGTTAAGCTATATAACAGTAAATGATGCTATGTTAACACATATATGGTCTCATAACATAAGACCATGATTCCACGAAGAGAAAATCATAATAGAATTGCTAGAATCAACCTGAAAACAAACAAGACATGTGCATCGTGTCAGGGTGAAGAACTAATTTGCCTATAATATATGAAAAAAATGCTTATGTAGAACCAAAAATCCTTTTCATGACATATCTCTACAAATAATTCCTCTTTTAAGATTAAACGAGATCTTATATATTACAAAATCGTTATAAACAATTAACCCTATAATCTCTAAAACAGTACTCATTTCACAAAAGCTTTTCCGTATGTACATTTAACTCAAGTTTTTCAACAGCACTGCACACACATTCAATCAAATAGAAAGTTTCATTCTCATATCCTACTCAGGAACACAACAAATCAAACTTTTCTTTTTAACAGAATCTTTATTGTCCTTTTTTTTCTTCACATTTTTTCCCTTTCCCTACTATTCAAATCACAATCCAATTTAAAGCTTTATATGATATTCTGATAGAAGAACATATCTTTCTGGCTTGTAGAAGAAATTTTAGCACGACACTGAGAGAATACAATTTCATTCTTTATAGATTACAGGAATCAGAATATAATGTTACACAGTGTCTTATGTGCCTTCCCTTCCCCCATTTATAAATATGTAAGTATAATAATTAAAGGGTAGGAAGTTGTAAAAGTAAAAAAACACCGTCCGTGTCGATTATGGAGGAACAATGTTAATCATGGAGGATTATACAACTCTTTAGTTTTGATGATGCACAAACCTGTAACTTCTATCATTATACATTAGACTATGTATAGCTAGCTTATCATTCTTTATCATCATTTCAAAGCTTTTCAAACGTTTTTTAAATTGAGCAAGAATATATAACTGATTATGTTAATATATAATTGATTATCTTGTGAGAGACAATTCTAAGAATTGACATTGCCTTGCACATTAATCAATTATTTTTTTAGATAATCACTTACATTGTTCCTAATGAAGTTTCCAGATTCGATCAACAACAAAATAATCGATTACTAATTATAGTAATTGATTAACTCTTTTGCACGAAGCTTATATACATGCTTTCTCTAGAAACTACATCAACTTTTGCTAATACATACATATAACTCTACTCTCCAACTCCAAGATTTGCTCCAATAATCAAAAAAGTATTTTTTTTTCTTGAACAAGAACCGAAAGATTGAAGATCATCCTTATTGAAACTTGCTGAAGGTTTTTTCAAAATTTCTGGAATTCAATCACAAACAGGTGATATATGGGCAGATCCAGAATTGAGGATACTAAAATTTGTAGGATGGCAGGGTGGTGAAATGATAGTTTGCATTTATGTTTATGCTTCAATGCCCCAAATATAAAAAAGGCTTCCTAATCCTGCCCGTAGCATCCAATGTTATCATTTATTCACGCATGTAAGGATTCTTCTCTGCCATGTCCTAATTACAGCCTACCAAATTAGCTTAACAAACGAAATTTTCAATCTTCACCACTTACCTTTCTTCAACCTCTACCTTCTCGGTTAAGAAAAATACATTCGACAAATAGATTGCTTGACAATGAAATATGTCAACTCAAGCTCAAATGCGAAAACAAACTTCTCAGTAGCAAGGCAGTACCTCGTTCAACTATATGTACATTGAAAATAAAAACTTAAACAACCCAATGGAATCGGAATCAACACATACAAGAGAAAATTTAAAAGTCAAATGTAAAGTATCGAATGATTCTGAATAAACCTAAGTTCAATCTCCAATCGATCATATTAATCAATAAACCTAGCGGAAATACAAGCGTTTTTCTTTTTTTAATGATTTGCAACATCAACACTAACGCACACCGAAAGATTAATCGATAAATCAAAATTCGAAAGCAAAAGAGAAAACGGAAGGAAGAAGAAGAACCTCGTGATCGCAGTTGCTTCTTATGCTCCTTCGGGTACAGAGCGCCACAGCAGCGAAATGAAGAACAAAAGAAGAAGCGTTGATGTGTTGGCACGGTTTCACTCCAATTTGAAAATATGATTCTTTTTTGTCACAACTATTCATCAGTTGAATTATCTCTTGTTTTTAGGAAATGGCATTTTTTTAATTTAGAGTCTTTGTTTTATGCCTTGGATTAGAATGTTGATTTGAAGTAAAAATGTAAGAGTAGATAGGGGAAAATGAATGAAAATTTTATAAATATTTGTAATTGATTTGATCAGTATAATTGAAATTATTATTTTTAATTGAAGTAAGATTATAAATATGTTATTGTATTTAAAAATAGTAGAAAAATAATTTTGATTAACTTATTTATAAATTATAGTTATTTTAATTAAAACATTGTTTTTAATATAACTGTCTAGCAAATATATAAATTATGTGAAATTGTTGGAATATATGTATGATTTTCAAAAAAATTATTTGATTCTATTAAAAAAAAAATTAACTACATCAAGGTAAAAAAGTGTCTGGGAAAAATTAGAAATGCAGAAAATCTTAATATGTTCAAACGAAATTATGTAAGATTTGTTACCAAGATTTAATATATTTTTTCTTGTACATATGGTTGTTTACCTTTTACTTATTTATGAGTGTCTATCTTTGTTGGTGCTCCAAAATCTCTTATATGATGGGTCGAATTCAGTTGGTTAATACGGTGATTACTGGATTTTTAGATTATAGATTTAATATGTATAAATGACATGTTTCACTTCTTAAACAAGTTGACCAGTGGTGTAGAAATTTTATTTGGACCGGTGATATTATAAAAAAAAAAGACAGCTATCGTTAATTGGGCTACGATTTGTTCTCCTCTTGAGAATAGAGGTTTGAAAATTATTAACCTTCATCATGAAAATATTGCGTATCTTCTTAAGCTTGTTTGAAACTTTACTTATAGCAATAAGCCTTGGTTTTTTCTCTTGAAAGTCAAGGTTCTTAAATCAAAATACAAGTTTAGAATGGTTTATAGATCCTCGTCTCTTTGGCCTAAAATTAAGCAGTTTTATTCTACTATACTTGACAATACTTCTTGGACTATTGGTACATGTACTTTTATTAATTTCTAGAATGATAAATGGTGTTCTACTACTTCTTCAGCAAATATTGCAGGGTTATCTGATGGTGCTAGCATTCTAGATACAATCTCCCATGTTTGAACTAGTAGTGATTGGAATATTCCCCTGTCTTTACAGCAGATGTCTCGTTTTTTTAATCATATCATAATTAGGGAGGGTTAGGATATTCCTAATTGGATTCTATATGAGTCTGGTCGTTTCACTCTGAAATCGACTAGGACTTTTTTATTGGAACTAAGAATTCCCTGTGATTGGGGTAAATTCATTTGGTTTTCATTTATTCTGCCTTAAAAACCCTAGTACTCTGGAAAGTTTTTCATGGGCGACTTCCTATATATCAACATATTCAGTATAAAGGTTTGCATATTTGTTTTATATGTACACTTTGTGGAAAGCAAAAGGAATCGATTCAACATTTAATTTTTGAATGTTCTAGGCTTTGCATATTTGGAGTTGGGTTCGACAAATTTTTCTTACTCCTCAATTCTCTAATAAAGATAATATTCTTCTTTTATTAAGAGGGATGGTAGTCATTTGGTTAAGTTGTTTAAGTTTGTTGTGATAACTTTTTCTATTTGGATGATATGGTGTATGAGGAATTATGCTAGATTTCGGGTAAAATTGATGTTTCTAGGGGTATCTCGATAATTAAAGATTTAACTTGTCTAGTGGGAAATTCGTCTAAAGCTTCAATGAAGAATGATATGTTGGACTTCAAAGTCCTTAAGTTTTTTGGTATTAATACTCGTACTAGTAAAGTTCTTCTTCCTCTTCCTGTTATATGGGAGTTCCTTTCACCAGGCTGGGTTAAAATGAACATTGATGGAGTTGCTCGAGGATATCCTGGTTTTGCTACTTGTGAGTATTGGGAAGTTTATTGGTGGATTCTTTACGTTTCTTGATGTTCAAACTGCTCTGGTTGCTGAGTTTTATGCAGTTATATATGTTATGGGCGAAGCTAAAAGGATGGGGCTTACTAATATATGGCTTGAATGTGATTTTTCCTTGGTTTGTGCTGCATTTACTGCTAGGATTATTGTTCTGTGGATGTTTCGTAATCGTTAGAATACTTGTCTTAATTATTGTGGAAAAATCAGGTTTAGGTTTACTCATATTTTTCATGAAGGGAATGCGTGTGCTGATAAGTTGGCTAATTTATGATTTATTCATAGATAATCATTTCAATGGTATAAAAGGCTTCCTTCTAGTCTAATTTTAGAATTATTTGTGAATAGGTATAGTCAACCTATGTACCGTTTTTGTTAACATATGGGTTCTAGTCCGCCATATTTTTTTGTATTTTTTTAATAATATTTTTTTTCGTGTGATGGCAGATGATTGTTGTTACTTGAGGTGTCAACATAACCGAGATGTCAAGTTGCATAATGATGCCTAACATGAAAGCCTTATATACAAAAAAATGAAATTTATCAATAAAGTGAGAAAAATTACTTCCCTGAGGACTCGAGATGTGTAAAAGGTATAATGAAGTAATTCATCATTCATCAACATATCATCTACAATCCTCACATTATGATTGTGCATGTATGGTCTCATCATGATTGTCAATGCCATATCACCATCATAGTTTAGGGTCTCAAGGATGGATAAAGAACTCAATTTTTAAGCTTGTATTTCAGATGTGGCAAAGTCATCCAATCTGAGGGGGTGATTACAATCCTCTTCTTGTTAACCTCATAATAGAGGTTACCATCATTTGTAATCCTCATATTTGAATAAAAGTCTCTGATGAGATCTTCAAAATATGGATATTTCAACATGAGAAAATGTTTCAAACCTTGATGTTGCAAATGATGTTGAAACTCAAACCCTAATGATGCAAAGAAGGGGTAATTCATTATTTTTCATGGGACAACTACTCTGCCATAAAACCCTTGGCCATACTCTATCATCTACTCTATTGACTAAAATATCGTTCCTAATTTAGCACGTCCTCAATACTGAGGGGTCATGGAACAAGAACTATTTCATCAGTAGGGGATTTTCCTTTACCCTATTTGTGACTGTGTTGTCTCTTAGTAGATGAAGAAATTATTCCTAAAAAACTTAGCATATATGATGGAGGAAATATGAACACTGACATAGTATTATATCATAATAATTAAAATAGTAATATACTATGAAATAAATAACGTATAAATAATTGCACATGAAATATTTTTCAAAATATAACGTATTTGAATTATATGAAATGTTCAATAGTTTTCATCAATGAAAGTACATGTGCAAGATGTAAAAATGAAACAACCAACCATTAATAAGTACATAAATATCCATAAATAAATACAAAGTAAGCTACTTCAGTGATTCACAATCATAATATTAAGCAACTTCCTCATTCAAAACTTTAGGGTGTTGGAGATCCCACATCGACTAGATATTAGAGCCTTTCATTGTATATAAGTGGGTGCAAATCTCAACCTCATGAGCCGGTTTTATGGGGTTGAGTTAGGCCTAAAATCCACTTCGTAATATGGTATCAGAGCCATTTTGATCCTATCATAGCGAGTATTTGTTGGGCCTATCGTGCCACCTGCTATCGGGCCGCTATCGGACCACCCATAATATATTGTCCCACGCACGAGTTGGTAGTCTCGGTGTGAGGGGGGTGTGTTGGAGATCCCACATCGACTAGATATTAGAGCCTTTCATTGTATATAAGTGGGTGCAAACCTCAACCTCATGAGTCGGTTTTATGGGGTTGAGTTAGGCTTAAAATCCACTTCGTAATATAGGGACATGCTAAAAAACTGTTCTACAGTAGACGAGTGAGCACATAGGAAGTCATAACGCTGATCCAAAACATCATCATCATGTATGTTCATCTCGACAAACATGACCCATATACAACACATCATGTAAATGTGTGCACTAAATAGGTGATTTTGTCGTTCCTCTGCAAGTACATGTTGTAAATTATATTGCATATTTTCTTTCGCTACCGCTGCTACTCACTCACATGACATGGCCTACTGCTTAGCAATATCAACCAACTTATCTATTTGAGCAATACCTCTCCGAAGGGCATCACTGACTACACCAAGCCTTTTATTCAGCTTGTCAAAGTGTGCATCCACCATGAGGGCTTTTCTTTTTGAGCCCTGGAAGGAAAAAGTACCAGCAAATGGCTAAGATGGCATCGATAGGGGTACCAAAGTTGAACCAGGGTTATATGAATCAACATGTGACATAGGTTACCGAGGAGTTTCCCATTGTGCCACATCAAATTTTTGGCTCCTCTGGGATGTAGTCCATATTATTATCATTCAAATTAACATTAAAATGTTGTGTTTGCACGTGCCATCTAGCCTGACAGATTGTCTTGACCCCTTACCCTGCATCATGATTAGCTCCCCACAGTTTCTCTATCAAGTCGTAATGCCTGAAGGGATTGACACACCATTTTAGCGATTGAGGGCTTTCCCAAAAATTCATGTAAAGCAATTATATTAATTGTTTACGTAATCTTGTTTGAATGTGTATACTTTTACAAAGTTCAATACGTTACCTAGATCAAGACATCCCACACTCCGTCCTTTGCCTCAAAACATTCACTGGTTTCTTTCCTTGCGAAACCACTCAATCCACTAAAGAGATCATGGACCTCGTGACATTTGTCCTTCAAACATTTTTTGTTTGTTTGTTTTTTACTTTGTTCTTTATAATTCTTACCAATCCAAATTGCCGTAGGGTGTCAACAATGTTATTATAACCTTGGGTCACCCAACTGTCGTCAACCCAGTTACCCAAGCGTGCCTCATCCACCATGGGACTAAGAAGTCGGAGATCCATGTCCGTAGTTCATTTTGTGAACTCATGAATGCCTCTGAATCCATGTTAAACCTAATAAAGAACAAAAATCATGAAATAACATTAACATAAGACATAAATATTCATTGTGGCTGAATGTGAACATCAAATGAACATAACTTCTCACTAATAATATCTTTTATTACATAATTTTAATTGTTTGCATAATCTCTCCACATTTCATTAGTTATATTGTTCCTAATTTGTGACCCGAGCCAATAGTCATCCTCACAAACTTGCAAGTATGATACATCTAAATCTTGTTCCATCATTTCATGGTTAACTTCTTCAAGTAAAAACTCATCGTTGTCGAAATGCGAAAAAAGTTATGAAGAATATAACACATTAAAACTATATTTGTCATAGTATCCAATGATTAATGAGGCTCAATTTTTCTAGCTATAATTAGGAATAAGTTCTTTTGCTTACACGCAAAACATTCAATCCACATGCAACCATGCAAATGATTCTCAATGATGTTACTTGCGTGCACAATTTGATTTTTTTCTTGTAAGTCTGAAATTATATTGAAGTTCACACCAACAACATTGTCATTTGTGGATGATATGTTATCCGTCTCAACATCATCAAAATGAATATACCAATGATTATCGTTATCCATGAACACAAATCCTTGCACACAAACAAGCATATAACTTCAATTACCAGGAAAACAACCATGACTTGAGGTTTAAGGTTGATGGTTTGAATTTGGGGTAGGGTTGATGGTTTGGGTTTGGGATAGGGTTAAATGTGGGTTATAGTTAGCGTAAGAGATACATTTAGGTTTTGGGGTTAGGGTTAGGATTGTGTTTATGGTTATGGTTAAGGTTTGGGTTAGAGTTAGGGTAAAGTTATGGGTTATGGTTAAGGTTTAAGGTTATGTGTTGGGGTTATGATTAGGTTAGTATTAGGGTAAGGGTTATGATTAGGGTTGGGATTAAGTTAATAGGGTTAAGACAAGGATTATGATTAGGGTAATGGTTATGGTTAAGGTCTTGTGGGTTATGATTAATGTTCACAATTAGAGGTTAAGGTTAGTGTTGAGGTATATGGGTAGAAGTAAAAATAAATAAAACAACAAATTCATTATTAAAACTAATTATACAACATTATTAAATTACAAATAATTTCAAACATGACCACAATCCAAAATGTAAAGATACTGTTTAGTAAAAATAGTTAATTTCTTATATGATTCAACATAAATTTTCATTTCCACACCTTTGAAACAACAAATCTTTTATCCACACTAAGTTTTCACATCTTAAACACTAAAATCAGTTGTTTACCATATTCCAATAAACTAAAAACAACAAAATTAGGTTTCAAATGACTTCATCACCAAAACATATCACATGTTACAAAATAATTTAAGCAATTTCCATCTCATCAAACATAAACACTTATCCGCACTATAGGAGTATGAAACAAGCTCAAGTTTGAATTTTGGAAGACCTAGAGATTGTTTCCACACCACTAAAGGACACCAACACCACAACAAAAACACCTTAGGACCAAGTAAACACAAACACAACTACATACTCAAAGAAAACAAACCCATTCATGCAAACGAAGCCATATAAACCAACATTCACCAAACTATCACCACTCTGAACTTTCAAAACGTCCTCAAGACAAAACCAACTAAATGAACTTCATAAAAAGTAAATCAAAAGCGAGGGAATGAAAATACAACATCCATAATCGATTGCGTGAAGAGAATAATCAATTTTCCACGTAAAACAAGAACATAATCGATTATGGCCAATGAATAATCGATTACCAGTTAAAAAATTTAGAACCTATCCCCCACGTTCAAAGCCCTCAATAGAGGCAACCACACGGAGAGCGAGGCAAGTGCGTTGAGGAACATGTCGTTGAGCTTCATGGTTGAAATCGTGTTGCAGCTGAAGAGGCACCGTAGAAGCACCACATAGCACGAGAGCGAGAGCGAAAGCAACACACACTCCACCCTTTGCCATGCCACATGATGATGTCGCACGAAGAGTAGTTTGGGTTCGCACACTAGATTCGGAACCGCTTGATTGTTGAAGCGTCATGCAGGAGGATTACCGAGTTCAAAAACTCCACGAAGCCTACAAAACCGTGGCGGGAATCCGAAGAGGACTCATCATCAAGGTTGAGGACTGACACAGCGGGGCACAGTAGGCGCCACCGCTTCGCGAGAATGCCAATGACCATTGCATGTTTGATTGGAAGGACAGAGAGGATTTGGAAAAGGAGAAATATAGTAAATAGAGAAGAGAAAATCTCATGGTGGTAGTGAAAGAAGGAAAATGGAAAGGGTAGAAATTTGTTTGTGAGTTGCTACGAGGGTTACAAATATGCGCAAGTAGAAGAAGAAGAAAAGAAGAATGTGAAGAAAAGTTATTATGAGACGACCTTCTTTATGTATCTTAGTTGTTGAAGTTTGATCGCTAGCTACCCTTCTTTATTTAGTTTCTC
>Ga0123341_1003187_pt1 | contig 13947 bp, 10 predicted proteins | sample Turbeapinknodule_FD_89959 | JGI IMG/M metagenome (GOLD analysis project Ga0123341, IMG submission 89959) | Root nodule microbial communities of legume samples collected from Mexico - Turtle bean Mexico pink nodule | ecosystem: Host-associated > Plants > Roots > Nodule | place: Mexico: Nepantla... | reverse complement strand
TGATATAACAGCGACAAAATATGTAAAAGTTTCCTCCGCAAGAAACACGTTTTTCGTACTATTATTAGGTCATTCACTCATCTTCCATTATTACACGCATACCCACAGTTTTTTGCATGAGATTGGAGCAAATTTTAAAAATTACAGAAAGGAATAAGTTACTATTAAAACACACCACTTTAATTTTAAAATACGATTTCTACTTTAAAATAGAATTATATTCTAACATAGAAATTATGTTTTGACACCACTTTAATTTTTTGTTCTTCTTTTATTTTTTAATGAAGTTGTAGGTTCGAAGTTCAACTTTGATTTTTAAATTTTTTTTACAGGTTTTGTAGTTGATTCATAACTTTTCTCAACGTTTTGGGCACTTTTCAAATAAAGTTATATGAAGAAATAATTATATGTAATTTTTGCAAATAATTCATGAGTATTAATGATGAAAAACTACTTTCCGTCACCAATTCTTTGATGTTGTAGCTCATATTCGTAGTCAATTTGCTTTTTCTTCAAGAGAAAAGTAAAAGCAAATGGTCAAGTTGTACCCTTATCACTTATATGTAACACAAATAACATCTATCTATTATATAATTATCAATTATATAAATTAATAATGTATTTTAACTTTTTTTAAGTAAAAAGATGTTTTTTATAATTGCTTAAAAAGTATTTGTTCCGTACTATATTTTTTTATTTTTAAAATTGTATTAGATCAGAAAAAATCGTTGATCGATATACACATTGCTACGAATAGATCCTTGTGTGAAAGTTGTGAAAAAGTTTTCCAAAGGATCAAAGTCTTCAACTCGATCCAGAAATATATAAATATAAAAATATTGTGGAAGAACATGAAGGCAAAAGCAATTAGTGTTTAAGAAGATGAAGATTTGTGTTTGAGAAGAAAGAAGAAAGAGAGTGATGATAATCTAACCAAGGAATCAGCAGCGAGAACGAATCTGCTTCAAGAATGCGACGAACTGTTGAACGAGATCCAATGAGCTTTGCTTAGAGGGATGAAGGAGATGAAAGACATGGCCCTCTCCTTCGAACTCCACCTTCTCCACCTCACCCTTCCACCCACTGTTCTTCAGTGCTTCGTAATAGCTCAAACCTCTGTCCCTCAGAAAATCGTTCTCCGACAAGAATATCAGCAACCTCGGACATGCCAGATCCGACAGCTTCGGATCCAGCGGGGCATGGATCAATGTGTCGCTTCTTCCTCCGTACGTGGGGTACAGAAACTCTATAAGCTCGTCCTTTTTATCGTTCCCGAAGAATGGGTGAAGCAGCACCATCCCTTCCAGGTTCAATCCCCCGAACCCTTCTGCGCTGCCTCGCATCGCCAGGCTGTGCGCGATGTTGCCGCCGGCGCTGTCGCCGGCGAGGAACAGTTTTTCTGGATCGGCGTGGGCGTTGAGCCAGGGCTCCGGCCCGGCGCCGGCGGCGTGGGAGGCGACCCACTGTAGGGCCTCCCAGGAGTCGTGGTAGGCGACGGGGAGGGGGTGCTCCGGGGCGAGGCGATAGTGGATGGAGGCGACGAGAACGTTGGCGGCGGCGCAGACTGCGTTGAGGTGGCCGTGGTAGGAGGGGTTGAAGGGGGTGCAGACGCAGAAGGCGCCGCCGTGGATGTAGAAGAGAATAGGGAGTTTCTGGGAGGAGGAGGCGGCGGTGGGAGGGAGGTAGAGGCGGGCGGCGACGGTGGTTTGGGGGTTTATGGTGACGTCTTTGGATTGCACGGCGGTGGTGGGGTCAGTTCCCGGAGGAGTGGTTTCGTTGCCGAGGAGACGCTCGACGCGGCCGTCTTTGTAGGCGCGGAAGACGCCGGGGAACTCGCGTAGAAGTTCGTCGGTGTTTGGTTCCATTGCCGTGATGAGAAAAGATGGAATGAGAAAAAGTGTGAAAAAGTTTGAGAAAACGTTAATGAAGGAAAGAAAAACAGAGGAAACGGTTGATGGGCAGAGACAGTATCATAATGAACGGTTTAACTGCTTCCTCAAATTTACACCAATCCATAATATCTTTGTCTCCCTTACGTGCCCCCTCTGCACTTTAATAACTACTTACAATTCACTATCCCATTATCGTAAATCATACTTTACTTCCTAATTATTTTCTAATTTAACAATCTTTTTAGGTACTTCCATTATTTTATTTTCAAAATAAATCTATTTTGAAGAAAGTATTCAAATAACATTTTCTCTACTTTAATTATTAAAACTTATAAGTAGTTATTACAGTGTATTTGGCACACATGGCATTGAACCACCTCCTACCCTTCTTAAAGTCAACTTTATGGAACCGACTTTCAAACAATGTGACTTGTTTCAAAGAAATATTAACTTTTAGTAATTTATTAGACACTTTACCCATTTTAATAAAATTGGAAAAAACTGTAGCAATTTGGTGAAGAAACCAAAACTAAAAATCATATTGATTAATGTTTATTTTGTTTACCTGTATGATATCAGGACCTGAGTAATATTGATCAACGTCAATACACAATGAATGTCGTGTCTCCAGCTGTCCAATTCTTCAAGTCTTTCTTCCTTTTCACGTGCGTTCGTTTGGTGGGATACCTGTGATTGCATTCCGACGCTCAAGTCCGTGTTAGTGTTTAGTTAGATTTCTCTGATATTATGAAAACGTACATTTCCCCTTTTCAGAAGTTCCTGGGTCGTGCCGGGTGATTTTCTGATATTAAGGGAATGTTCTACTGAATGTCTTTGATTAATTCAATGAAAGTTACAACTGTTTATTTTTCACTCACGTATAACCATGTTTATTTATTTATTTAATGTGAAAATCTCGATATTACGGTGCCGACCCGTGCATTTTCAATTTTTAAGTTTGTCTAATGATCTTCCTCTTCCAACTATAATCTTTTATATTCAAATATATTCAACTTTTGTTATTTACGTAATAACTATTGTCCCTATTTTCTTGTTGGACAAATATTATTTCTCTTTGGTCCCATTAGTCTCAAACTTTGGCTCATCCAACTTTAGCATTAGATATGTGAGATACACATTATCTGTAAAAGTTTTTGCGCAATTATAATGCTTAATAATGTGTTTATCCTAAAGTTCTAACAAAGCAAAAAAACTTTTGAGATGTTAATAAGAGATATCTCATCAATGTTAAAAAATTACTCATACTTGTAGTTTCATTGACTATATTTTAAAATCATTATTTTTTAATATTTTTTTCTTTTATAATTTATTATTGCAATTTTAAAGATGATAAATAATTACATTTGTAATCAAATAAATTTATTAGCATTTTCATACTATTTAATTTAAAAATAACTTATTAGCTTTTTGTTAATAAAGCAAATTTATAGCCACTGAATTTGAGATAAAGCAAGAAATATTCTTTCATTTATCATTCTTCTTTTTCAATCTCTTTTTATTTGATAATTTGAAAACATTTGAATGGCCGACCATATAAACGAACTAGCTGTCTTTTGGAAAAAAATTAGCACTCACGTCATTTCAATAATAAGAATGCTAATCTCGATTAAAGAGAGACACTTTTTTTTTTCATCCTTATCCTTACATTTTTCTTCTTGCACCCCCCACAATCTTACGCAAAAACTAAATTGTCTTTGTTAATTTTTAAAATTTCAAAAATGCTCCTAATAGAATAAAATCCTTAAAAAATGCTCACTATCATCTTCTTCTTGCGAGGCCGCATTTCCGAACTGCAAAACTTCATTCTCTCGGTGGTACCTTTTAATCTCGCACATCGTGATTTAGAGTGGTATTGGCAATTTGGTGCTTAAAGGTAAGTAAATTTTTTTGTTTTGAATCTTTTCATCCGTTTTTTCTTTGAAATTTTATTTTTGTAATTGTTTTTTTCACATTTCAAATTATAAAATATGGTAGAATTTTGGATTATGGAATTTGGTAGAATTATGGATTATGAAATCTGGTAAAATCCTGCACTTATGCTTCTGGTAGAATCCCGGATTGGTGGTTCTGGTAATGTTTTGGATTGTTGTTTCTGGAATATTAATTGTTGTTTTTGTAACTGTGTGTTTGTATTGGCTCAAATTAGTAAACCATAATCTATTATATAATTTGTATTGGGGTGAGTTAGAGGAGTTGTGGGGTTTGGTTAGTATGCACTCGTTCAGTAGCTACCAAACTTGCAAGCATTTGAATCAAGATAATATATTTTTTTAAATAAGTGATTTAGTTTCTTTAGTTTTCATTATTTAAATGAAGTTCTTATTTATTTTTAAATAAGTGATGTATTTTATAAAATAACAAAATCAAAGTAAAACGCAACTTTTCTAACCCACATCCAGAGTTCATCTCGAGTACGAAATACCTATAAAAGTTGTCATAACAAATTATTTCATTTAACAATTAACAAACAACCTAAACATAAACTTAACTTTATCTTATATGTAGTAAACACATTTGTACATTCATATCTCTTCGATATACTAATTATTGCTTTGTTAGACAATGACTTTTCAATATCGTCATCACGTAGACCGTCCCACACACCAACCCGGTCATATAGTTCTTGTTCAGATCCTTCACTATTGTCCATGCTTTTACAAATTAAAAAAAGTTAAATGAAACTAAATCATTGCATTCCGGATCCATGAATTCATAAGTCAAACAATTTATTCCGGATCTAACAATCCATAATTCAAAAAAACCATTCCGGATCCAGAAATCCATAATTCAAAATATGCATTTCGGATCCAAAATTTCGTAATTCAAATCATGCATTCCGGGTTCAAAAATCCATAATACAAAAAAAAAAATCCGTCCGTAATTAAAATTAGGTTTCCAGATTCAACATTTTGGAGATCAACAATTTATGAAAACTTTGCTTTTGAACACCCCATCATCCGAAAAACAAAAATTAATCAATTTTGGATTGATGAATCCGTAGCACATTACCGTATCCCGATTTTTGGTAACCATGAAATCTCAATGCTCATATAAAAAAACTCAATTCTTACCTCTAGAACCTAAGCAACCCTTCGACAACGTAACTTACTCCTCCACCTTGCTTTGAACAATTACAAAAAACCTCCACCAACGATTAATATTCAATGAAGAAGATGAAAAGTGGCAAAGAGAGCCCAACACGATGCCCATTTTCAAATAATAAGTCAATGTCAGTTTTAAGATTTTTAAATTTGTGGGGGTGCAGGAAGGAGAAGCCTTAAAGAGATAAAAAAAAATTAGGATTAACATTTATTGGGCTTGATTGAGTCATTTTAGCAAGACAATGCCATCAAAGTAATATAAATAAGGAGACCCTCATGATTAAAAGTCATGTAACTTTAAATCCTAAATTAAATCATTGATATTTATATTAGCTGACTTGAGTGTCGGAGTAACTTTGCAGATACCACTCAGACACGGTAAAATGATGGTAAAATGATGGTCAGACTAAAAGAAAAGACAAAAAAAATTCTATAAGAAATATTTAGTTTAGAATAAATTATAATTACACATTTTTTTTAACAAACTACAAGTTTTACATATATCAATCTTAATCATAAATTCAGGAAGATCATTAATGGAACACCATGGTTAGGAACTCCCTAAAATTTACCTCATGTCTTAATTGTTATGATAGCTTATTTGAAATAAAAAACGTAGATAATAATAATAATTATCTCCTAAAGTTATAAAGTTAAAACATGTTTATTAATAAGCATACTCTGAGAGTAATTGAAATGTTAAAGAGTGTACACGTGGGTGGGAAATGTATAAAATTGTGAACTTTTTGAATTTAATTTGTCCATAATTTTGTTTTGGCAGAGACATGTGGTGGATCTCATGGATTGCAAAAGAAGTGAGATGATGTCGTTTAAGGGGCGATGGTGGGCACTGATGATGTCGTTTTTCTTTGGTCGTACTCAACCTCGTCACTCCGAACGATACTCGAAGCACTTCCGAACACAAAGAAAGAGTGTGTGTGGCATAGCTAAGTGCAGGTTACCGAAAATATGTGTGTGTCTATCCGAAGTCCAAGATTAGAAGCCTCAAATTATTTGATTCTTCAGAAGACCCAAAAAATAATACAAAAAAAGGGATAAAAAAGAAGAACAAATAATAAAAAGGAAAAAGAAAAGAAAAAGCTCAGTGTCACGCACACACCTCATCTCATCTCATCTCATCGAAGAACCCCTTTTGCTTTTCCTCCATTCTTTTGGCCCGTGTCCTTGCTGGTTGCAGCAATGAGAGCTGAAACAAAAGCTTTTCGATAAAAAAACCAAGAAAGAAATTCAGAAAGGTACCCGGAAAATGCCTTTTCTTCCGCATTCTTTTTGATCTCGTCAACAATGGCCGATGACATCTCTTCCTTCGCCAAGGTAAGTGTAATCTTTCACCTTTCAACGTGCCATGTTGTCCTATTCTTCAAATCTCCCAAATTTTAAGTAAAAGATTCCATTTTTTTATTTCGTTTTTACATGGGGTGGCACGTGAAATTGTCCGATCTGGTTCCTTAAAATAACCCCTTCGAATATGTGTGTTTTTAAGGTCATGGGTATTAGGCATTTGATTGGGTAGTTTCTTAAGATGTAGATTCTGTGGGGTTTCAATCTATTTCTGGGCGGGATTAACCATGCTTATGTCTTTATTGTATATGTTTTGATATAAATAAATCGATTTAAATGTGGTTCATGGTTGCAGGATGTTTTGCTTGTGAAGAGTTGGAAGAGTTCTACGTTTGTGTGGAGGCTAGTTGTGTTGACCCTTGCAATGGTGTGTGGCGTGTATATATGTTCAATTTGTCTGAGGCAGATAGGCTCTGGCAGTAAGATTGGTTTTCTAGACATCAAGGTTGTTCAAAAGCCGTGTCCGGAACCTAACATTGAACCTTGGGAGATTCCTTATGTGCACTACCCTAAGCCCAAAACTTACAGCAGGTGCAATTATTAATATACTGCTTAAATCTAAGGTTTTGTTGCAAAATCTGTCTGAATTTTACTGATTTTTCTTGCTTGGTATTTCTATGATAGGGAGGAATGCGCTTGCCACCCTGTGCGCTATTTTGCTATTCTGTCAATGCAGAGATCCGGGAGTGGTTGGTTTGAGACCTTCTTAAACAGTCATGATAACATAAGCTCAAATGGGGAAATTTTTTCGGTTAAGGTGAGAAGGAGCAACATGTCAACCATAGCAGAGACTCTGGATACAATTTATAATCTAGACTGGTTAAGCAGTGCTTCAAAAAATGAGTGCACCACTGCTGTTGGCTTGAAGTGGATGCTTAATCAGGTAAAGGTTGTTTTATTTATGGATGACCTTTTATTTTAAGAAATACTTGGCTTGTTTGAAGCATTTTTGTATCTTTTGGCAAAAGTTAATGATTTTTCTCTCTTTTTTTTTTATCTGAATAGCTGAAATAAACATCGTTAAGTTGGAGTTAATGTGCAATTTGACCCACTAAGGTGACAAATTGTGTTGCTTGAGTGAGTCCCAGAATATGCACATCTCTAGATAGGTCTCCAAAAGTGTCAACTTCTTACAAGTTTACCCTATCAAGTTGTCAACTTTCTAAACAATGTTCATTACCAAAGGACTAGTCTGTACACACACACACATATATATGAAAATATGCAAAAATCAAAGCAGTTCAAGTTGCCATTTTCAAGGACCATATTATATATATTAACTCCATTTTGTTGTTAGTTCTTAAGATGCTTTTACAAATTTTCATTAAATCTATTATTGTCAAGCTAGGTTGATGACTACCCCCTTGATCCTCTTAGACTGACTGCTGCTTCGCTGGAGTGGTCTAGCAAAACTAGTGTGCAACATGCAGGTTTTGTTGTGTAAATCTAATGATCATTCTGATGCAGGCCCAATTTAAAGCCAAGTTAAAAGAGAAACACACTATGTAACTGAAAATATGACAGTAATGGAAGAAACAACAAAATGTTGAGGATAACTAAGAAATGAAATAAGATTACAAGAAGCTAATGACTGCTACTCCATGCCCAGTCCAAAAGGCTGAGCTGAACCATAAATCAGAGTATTTTTCACAATTTCCCCTTCAATTCACGGTCCTTTTTTTTTTCATAACCACTCCCCCCTTTTCTTGATACTGGGCTCGGCTCCTTTTCACTCAGCTTAACTGTCTGTCCCTTAATCTGTTCTCCCTTTTTCTACCTTCCATGTATTAGGGCCATGGCTTAGCTGCTGCTCTGTTGGGCCCTTACCTTCCATCATACTATCAGGTTCCATAGTCTCATTTGATGGAATTGAATTAAATCTTATTTAAAATAATTTACTTGGAATAAATCTAATGAAAAATCGAATTGGAAATTTTAATTAAGAGAATGCTATCTCTTAATGATGGTAAAAAAGCTCAAGGGATATGGGATACTTTCTCTTACACTTGTTGAGTATCATGTATTGAGGATTTTGCCTGGTTTAGTATACTTTTAGATATGATTAATGATTTTGTTCTATGCATGACATTCAAGACATGGGAGGGCCAATTTATGTTCTGACTCCCCCCTGTTGTGTTTTTGCCACAACTTTCATAGAGGAAACATGTCAAAATTGTAAAAGGAGTATACGAAGAAAAATACGAAGTTCTGGAAGGCAATTCATTATTCTCTTAAACTAGTAGTTGACCAATGTATTCATTGACTGATATGGGATTTAGGGGGAGGTAATGCTTTTTCATGAGGTCAAACTGTTGCTTATAAGTTATGACAGATATAGGCACATGTTCACCAGTTTTTCTAAAGGATCACAGAACTATGATACTAGGGAGAATTAGAATTAACTCTCTTTTTGCACACGCAGACACCAACACGAACTAGGTTGCACACGATGCAGGCATGACCTTGTTATTTTTTATGTTGTTTACAATTTAACATTCTTCAAATTGTTCTTTTCAAGCTGTATCTGTTATAAAGGTTCAGCGCTGGTTGTCTGGCTGAGTTTTTTCAGTACTACTTTATTTTTGGTATTTGCCGTGTTTTTTACTCCTTCCTAGATGATCTGTGTATGTTAAGGAATGTTTACATAACATATGTTGATGAAGGTTCAATGAAGATTGGTGTTCTTTTCTGTATTTAAATGGTTTTTGCATATGATGGATGGTTCCTTGGAGTTTCTTTGAATTTTAGTTAGTAGAAATCTGGAGTGAATAACCCAACTCTACAACCTCATTAGATTTAGAAGAAAGTATAATAATAAAACCTGGTTAAGAATTGTCTCTTGTGTAATTGCTTATTGTGTTCCTAAAAGTATACAAGTCGCTTACTGCATGTCTGATTTTCAAATAAGCTCATTTACTTGAAAAGGTAATTTAAGTATGTCCATGTAATACAGGCCGGTGGAAGCAATTTCTGATGCTACAACAATCTATATTGATAATATTTCTCAACATTTTCACTGAACTATACTGTATATATGTTTCCCATTCTTTGTAAAGGACACTTGATAATGCTAAATTAAATTTTTGAGTGAGGCTGATTCTTTTGATTCCCTATTTTTGAATTTCCTTTCTTGCAACGGTTAGGAACATTAGGAGCCAATGCCTGAAAACACAAAACAACCTAGAAACAAGCCTATCAAAAGCAACCCCAGTAATACAGTACTTTTTTTTGCATTTGCTTATTCTGTAGATACTCAATATCTAACATGTTAGCCTTGACTTCTGTTCTGTACATTATTGTCTTTGGACCTGTTTGGATGAACTTCTCAAAAAAACTTTTAAGTTAAAATTAACTTATGCATAAGCTAAAACAAATTTAGAGAAGTTGTATTATAAACTTTTTACAAATTAACTTATGTATAAACTATTTTTAGCTTATGGAGAAGTTAAACATCAGTTATTTTTCCTATTTTTTTCCTTCTAAACAGGCCCTTGATCTTGTGAAAATCTGAGGATATCATAATATTTGTAACTTAATGCAGGGACTGATGCAGCATCATGAAGAAATTGGTGAGTACTTCAGAATACATGGTGTTTCGCTCATATTTCTTTTCAGAAGGAATCTTTTGCGCCGGATGGTTTCTGTACTTGCAAATGAATATGATAGGAATGCTAAGCTATTAAACGGGACCCACAAATCTCATGTTCATTCACCCAAGGAGGTCTCTATTTTTTTCCTTGTGCATGTGTACCTGTTTGAGTTTGAATGTTGGTGGTTGAACATTTGTATGAATTATTAATGTTACTAGATTCTGACTATACTTTCAGGCAGAAATACTTGCAAAATACAAGCCTATAATCAACTCAACATTGCTGATGGCACAACTTAAACAGGTGAATGAAACCACCACCAAAGCCTTGGAGTATTTCAAGAACACCAGGCATATTATCCTGTACTATGAAGATGTGGTAAAAAACCGCACCGTAAGTCACTACTACCTGCTACCTGTTACCTGCTGCATGATGTCTGCTCCACCTTCCTCTTTATATGTTTGTAAAGGGTTCATGACATTTCAACTGTCTCTCTTTGTATCCAGAAGCTAAGGGATGTTCAGGATTTTCTGAAGGTTCCTCAAATGGATTTGAAGAGCAGACAGGTGAAAATACATAAAGGGTCATTATCTAGCCAAGTTGGAAACTGGGAAGATATACGCAAGGCACTAACAGGAACACCATTCCAGAGTTTCATCCGTGAAGATTATCGCAGGTAAAGTGGTGGGTATGTACATACCACCTTTGCCTTTTTCCTTTTCTCTCTTCTTCCCACTTTGTTAACATTCCATTCCTCTAATCCTTATTCACAACAAGTTGCTTGAAGAGCCAACAGGAGCAGCAGCAGCACCCTGTTGAAATTTTGGCCATTGCCCTCTCTCATTTTTGTACTCAGTTTATTGTTGTTGTTGTTTTTGTCTTCCTATTTAATTCATTCTTTGTACTAGTGACCTCCATGCACTTTGTATTGGTGCATCAAGGGAATTTCCAATTTCAACTTGAAATGTATTTTTGAGACCTGATTGTTCCCTGTGATCCACGGACATGTGCATTTAAAAAATGAGTTGAAAAAGTGAGTTGTCAAAGGAGAGCACAAATGTACTTAAAGTTTAAAGCAAGTTGTTGTTCTTAGTTAGGCTGATGGACCAAGAATCATTTTGGTGGCCACACGCTCCCACATGTTCATGTCATGCCAGGCTCATTCTACCTGCACTATATCAATTTAAATCTGCATCCAACATACTCAACGTTAAATTTTTGTTTTGCCTTTAATGACTTAAATTTTTTACCTTCTGATATTCGTAAGTCAAATTGCAAAATCACTTTCAGATTTTGTCATCCAGAAGCTTACTTGGACAACATAAATGATCATTCAGAAACAAACATAAATAAGTTATGAGTCTCTATCCTCAACAATATTTGCATCACACTGTTTTGGATATGAAAACTTAAAATTCATAATTCATTACAATCCAGCTATTATTATTCATATTGTGGTTGCCATCTTGTAACAAAAGTTAGTCAAAATTGCGCGCGAGGGAGGCACCTACTAAAAAGTCTAAATTTGATTCCAGAAGTACTATGTTGACTGGGAAATCGTGACATGTTGGCTTCAGTGTCTCGTAGGTTTTGACCTGGTCGCCTTCTTAAACAAGAAGTAATCCTAAGTATGCAAATGCAACGCAACAACTACTTCTTAAAAAACACAATCATTGTAGAGGTTGCAGCAAGATTTTGAACCATGCAAATCCTCAAACACACAAGATTAATGAAATTAATGATGCTAAAATACTTTTATATGACTGCATTCTAATTAAATTGTTGTAATAATACTTACTTTAAGAGCTTATGTTTCGCATAAAAAGTTTGATTTTTAAGTCATTATTATAAACTTGCAATTTTCTTTTCAGATTCTAACTGATAGCTTATTTATACAGCCATAATATATAACTAGATGATTGTGTTAAGAGCATTTAATAAGTGTATTCTAATTACATTTTTACTTAAAATTCATTATTAATTATATTGTGATACATGTAAAAAAAATGTAAAATAAAATTCATTCGAGTATATCCTAAACTTTTAAAATAAATAAAGTATAATTAACTTATTGGTTTCTATAATTAGGATCAATATTTAATTTATTACCATGATTTTTAAAAAAATCAATTTGGTCTCTATATTTTTTTAAAAGTATCCAAATTGGATCTTTTATGTTAAGTCTCATTCAACGACGTCAAGTGTTGTGTATATGACAGAGAGAAGTGAAATTATGTGTTGAATTAGATAACAAGTGAATTGGATTCACAAATTAATAAAAAGTCAATTAGAATTTAAGATTTTTTTAATTATAATCACGAAATGACAACTGAATTATGATTTTTTATTAGATGATATACAATATAATAATTAGTTGATAATTTATTATAACTGAGAAATATAAATATCTATTTAATTAAACCTTATTCCCATAAAGTTCAAAGATATTTGTTGCTAGTAAAATATCGTGTTTCACCTCTAAAATTGCTTGCGTTGTGTATTAATATGAACAATGAATTAAACAGATATTGCTGATAAAAAAAAATAAAAAAAATGAATTAAACAGAAAAATTACGTTATGATACATTTATATCATGTTCTCCACTCTATATTGTCTTTAATGTACATTAAAATACAATTTACAATTAAAATAATGAATTTCCTTTGTCTTTATCTTAGTATTATTAGAGTAGAATCCACTTCCTCCGTGGTTGACCCCGTTCATTCAACCACTTCTCCAAAGAGATTATCTTACTCACTATTTTTTCTTTTTTTTATTTTGAGAGAAATTTGTGTAAGAAAAACGAATAATTTAAGAAATATTTTCCGGCATCCTTTAGTTTATTAAAAAAAAAGTGTTGAAAAAGAAACCGACTCTAGAGTCTTAAATGTATGCACGCACATGGGGTGATAAGGTCCAAGAATTCATTCAAAATCCAATTTAAAGTAGCAAATTGCATAATTACTTTCTTACTTAAATAATTCCAATGCAAATTTGTTTACTTTTTTTATATTTGTTTCTTATGAAAGATTGAGTTTTTTTAATTAATTTCTTTGTGAGATTTTGATGGATAAAAAATTATATTTAAATTTTTGATAGAAAAAATAATTGGAATTTTTAGCCTTGGATAATTCAGGAAAGAGTAGTAATAATTTGACACTCAATACTCCAAATTACATCCATTTTATGTCTATTATTTTACAAAAATACCTCTATCACATAAGAAATCTAAAGATGTAATTTGGAGAAAAAAAAATGGAATGTAAAAAAATCATTTTTCTTCATGAAAACACTTAAATTACATTTTTTTAAAAAAAATAAAAAAAATAATGAGTGAAGTGGAAGGGTTGAGACAAGTGGGAGGGAAGGAGAGCCGTTGATGCGAGGAGTGGGGCTCAGATCAGGAGAGAAAATCACGGACGGCTAAGGAGGTTGCATTTGCGAAGTTGGAAGCGAGGGTTTGGATTTTACGGTTTTGCCCCCGAGTGAGATCCGAACCGAACCAAACCAAACCCAACCCAACCCATTTGTTGTTGTTGTGTCGACACAGAGAGGGTGTTGTGTTGTGTTGGGTTGCAGTGGTGGCTAAGTGTGTTCCTTTATAAAAGAGCAACCCTACAATTTGGTCTCTTCTCTTTCTCTTTCTCTTTCTCTCTTTGTGTGTCGCCTGGTCTTGGCATCTCCGCACTCGCTTGGACCAGGTCCTATCGTTCTCTTCTCTGCTCTCACGAGGTGGGAAGAACGGAGTGAGAGAGGGAAAGAAACTTCCAATACCTACTCATGGCTCAACCCACCACCAACGGCGATCTCAGTCAGCAGCAGGGTCAGCAGCAGCAGCAGCAGCAGTGGCCGCAGCAGCCGCATCAGTACCAGCACCAATGGATGGCTATGCAGTACCCGGCAACCGCCATGGCCATGATGCAGCAGCAGATGATGATGTACCCGCAGCATTACATGCCCTATGTTCACCCTCATTACCC
>Ga0123341_1003186_pt1 | contig 13951 bp, 15 predicted proteins | sample Turbeapinknodule_FD_89959 | JGI IMG/M metagenome (GOLD analysis project Ga0123341, IMG submission 89959) | Root nodule microbial communities of legume samples collected from Mexico - Turtle bean Mexico pink nodule | ecosystem: Host-associated > Plants > Roots > Nodule | place: Mexico: Nepantla... | reverse complement strand
ATATATATATATATATATATTTCTAAATCGAACTTTAATAATTTTAAAAAATTATCCATAATTAAAAACTAAATTTAGGTCATAGTTAAATTTAGACAAAAAATATTCAATAAAATTTACTAACATACACTCACTTAATTTCTAGAAACAATATGCTAAAATATTATAACCTTAATCATCTTAAAATAGAACTAAAACAAAACGTGAATTTGATTATTTAAATATAGGGATATATTCAGTGCAATATTCAAACTAAAACAGTATTTCAGAATAAAAAAGCTAAAATACTATTCATTTTCATACATTTTGTTAACCAAACTGTTAGTGCAAGCAAGTACCTATACCGGTACTAACGCAGTTACTGGTTTTCAAAACTGAACTTGTCAAAACAAATAAAAGTGAGATAAATTCACGGGTAAGTTACAAAAATATTTTCAATAATTTTAGTGTGAAATTTAAAAAGTGGTAAGTTATATTATTGTGTATATGCATTTTATTATTATATTTTGATTTTTATTAAAACTTTATGATATATCTTATATGAAAACTTTACTTTTTCAGAGGAATGATATTTTACCCTAAAGTATATGATATGATATAAGAAAAGCATTACATCCTCATAATAAGTGGGAGAGATTGGCATTGGAGAAGAACACGAGATTGGCACAAAGAAGAGAACGGGAGCGGCCGTTTCAACGGCCACCTCCACGTCAGCCAGCACCACCCTTACCACCATTTATTTTCTAAAAATAAAGAAAAAAAGAGAAAAATAAAAGACAGAGGAACAAACCCAGGAATCTCTGTACCCAAAAAAATAGAGAGAACCCTCCATTTATTATTTTTATTTAAATTTTAAATTTAAATAAATAAATATTCGCGAACCCGATTTTGTTCTCTTGACAGCTTCAATTGTTCTCGACTCCGAAAGCTCCACCGTTGAAAAACGGAAGATGCAGCAGAACATCTTCAACTCCATTCGTAGCATGAAAATCATGGACGCTTGTAAGGGCACGCAGGTCCACGCGCTCAAACCCTCAGCCGCCGCCGCTGCCGATCGGAGCTCTGTCAGTGCAGCTGATAAACAGCTGCACACTTCGCTCGACCATTCTAAAAGCCCGATCGGTCGGACCAGACCGGTTTCTACTACAGCTCCGAGACACGACGCCGTTTCGGAGACTCTTCTCCCGTGCGGGCTTCCGGCTTCGGAGCTTCTGGAACCTTCGATTGAGCCTTCCTTGAAGCCCTTGGACTTTGTGGAAACCCTCGCCCGCGTACATCGAAGGGCTGAGTGTTGCGCGGCGCTCGAGAAATCCGAGGTGTATTTGGAGCAATGCGCGGTGTTGCGTGGCCTGCCGGATCCGAAGCTGTTCCGGCGGGGGCTCCGCGAGGCTCGGAGGCACGCGGCGGATGTGCACGCGAAGGTTGTACTGGCTTCGTGGCTGAGGTATGAGCGGAGAGAGGATGAGCTTGTTGGATCGAATTCGATGGATTGCTGTGGAAGAAACCTTGAGTGTCCCAAGGCTAGTTTGGTCCCCGGGTATGATCATGAATCGGTGTTTGATCGTTGTACGTGTTTTCTTAGAGAGATAGTTAGTGATTGTGTTGTTCGTAATCAGGAATGCGAACAAGAATGTTCCACTTCGAGTGAATATGTTGATGGTAGTGGTGATCGTGATGCTGAAGATGATGATGTGTTTTTCTGCATAGGTGATAGTGAAATTAGTTGTAGGAGGTACTCTATGGCTGCACTTTCAAGGCCGTTTGAGACAATGTTGTGTGGTGGATTTCTTGAGTGTAGGAGGGAGAAGATAAATTTCTCTATGAATTGTGTTTCTGTTGAGGCAATGATGGCTGTTGAGGTTTTTAGTAGAACCAAGAGGCTGAGTCAGTTCCCTCCTAATGTTATTCTTGAGATGCTTTCTTTTGCGAACAAGTTTTGTTGTGAGGAGATGAAGCATGCTTGTGACACGCATTTGGCTTCTCTGGTTTTGGACATGGATGATGCCGTGTTGCTGATTGAGTATGGACTGGAGGAGACTGCATATCTGCTTGTGGCGGCTTGCATGCAGGTGTTTCTGAGGGAGCTTCCTGGTTCTTTGGAGCGATGGAGTGTTATGAAAATGTTTTGTTGTCCGGAGGGTAGGGATAGATTGGCCCTTGTGGGGCACGTGTCGTTTGTGCTGTATTACTTTTTGAGTCAGGTTGCGATGGAGGAAGAAATGAGGTCGGACATGACAGTGATGCTCTTGGAAAGATTGGGAGAGTGTGCGGTGGAGGGTTGGCAGAAACAACTTGCTTATCACCAACTGGGAGTTGTTATGTTTGAGAGAAAGGAATACAAAGATGCACAACGTTGGTTTGAGTCTGCTGTTGAGGCAGGGCATATTTATTCTTTAGTGGGTGTTGCAAGGGCCAAGTATAAGCTTGGTCACATGTCTTCAGCATATAAGATGATAAACTCCCTTATAGAAAATTACAAACCAGTTGGTTGGATGTATCAGGAGAGGTCTTTGTATTGCACTGGGAAGGAGAAAATGGTGGATTTGCTCTCTGCAACTGAATTGGATCCGACTCTTTCTTTTCCATACAAATATAATGCTGTTTCTTTGCTGGAGGAGAATAAGATTGGAGCTGCCATTTCTGAAATTGATAAAATAATTGGTTTCAAGGTTTCTCCGGACTGCCTTGAGTTGAGAGCTTGGTTGTTGATTGCTATGAAGGATTATGAAGGAGCCCTTAGAGATGTCAGGGCAATTTTGACGTTGGATCCAAATTATATGGTGTTCTATGGGAATATGCATGGTGGTCACTTGGTAGAACTCCTCCGCCCTGTTGCTCAGCAGTGGAGCCAGGCTGATTGCTGGATGCAATTGTATGACAGATGGTCATCTGTCGATGATATTGGTTCTTTGGCTGTTGTACACAAAATGTTGGAAAATGACCCTGGGAAAAGTATCTTACGCTTCCGGCAGTCACTCCTTCTATTAAGGTAAGAATGAGCTTTGCATCACTTCAAGTCTAATGTCTCTAACCTTGTAAGTGGTTTTCCAAAAAATTCTCACTAAATGGAATTATTTTCCTGTTGGTTGTTTTGTAGTTCTCTCTGTTACTAGCAAGGGTGATTCATCTCTAAATATAGCTATATCTTTCTCTGTTAATTATTTTTCAGTTTAAACTGAATTCAATCATGAACATAATTCTGCACGGAATTTGTGGCTCTATTTGCTGCTAAATAGATTAGTTAGTTATGATGACTTGTGACCTTGTAGAATATTTAAATTAGAGGAAACTATAGCATCGTCATTGTTCATCCACCAAATTAGAAAAGGTAACCAGGTACTGTAGAACAGTTTTATTTGTAGCTTAAATGATCCGGTTGATGCTCTTAAGAAAGTGGAATTTAAGTCTAACCCAACTTCACAAAACTAGTCTGAAATGTTATATATATATATCATAACTTAGTAATATCTTTAATTGATGTGGATCTTCAACACACTCTCTCACGTTGAGGATTAGACATCTCGAGCGTGAGACTAAGGGGAACTCGATAGCAGATGACACGGTAGGCCCAACAAATTTGACTAGAATAGACTCTAAATGACTGTGATGTGATATCACCTAAAGAAAGTGAAATTTAAATATAACTCAATCTCACCAAACTAGTTTATAAGATTAGTTTTGTACCTACTTATATTATATTTTAGTAATATCTTTAGTCGATATGAGATCTCCAATAGATACTATCCTTTTGGTGTGGGTTGTTGGGTCCCATGCTTCTAGATTCTTTATAGTTCAAGCTAGCATTAAGAATGAAGTTTTTGTTGCATAAAGAAGGAAAAAGAGGAAAAAGGAAAACCAATATTTGTTTTCTTTTTATGAAAAGTGAGAGGTTAGCTGGGAGTAATTCTCAATCCAAGAGCACTTAATAAGTCAGAGTATTTCCTATTCCATTTTCTCCATACTAGGTTGTGGCATCTCAATTTTCCCAAGCCAGATATCTTTCCCTAGTTAAAAGATTTAAAATCAATAGCAAGCCCTTTTGGAAATACTTCAACATCCCTCATACTCTAACTGTCTTTATGAACCTTTAATCCACAGCGTGAACAATGCAGTATATGCAGAAATTTCAGAATTCATATGTAACAGAAGGTCATATTATACTTTACTATTGGAAATTATGTACAGGGCTGAGTTTCAAAATTGAGATGTTTCCTTGCCCTGTTTAAATGGTAGTAGGTTTTGATACAGGCAATTTTCTTTTTGTCGTGTTATTGTATCCTACTGCACTCTCTACCCGTAAGATAGATGGAAACTGATATCTCTTGATCTCTTTTTCAATGGTCAGATGATTCAAGTGTATATTTTTTCACTAGTTTTTTACATTTCAGTATCTACAGCAAATAAGGCATGCTATGCATTAAACTATTTCTAATTTTTGCTTGTTAATCACATAGGTTATTTGATTAGTGCTTCAGTCTCTACTATTTTTACTGCCTCGGCATGACCCTGTTCATAGCAGGCATTGATGCTTCTTAATCTTGCAGGTTAAATTCTCAGAAGGCAGCCATGCGCAGTTTGCGTCTAGCCAGAAATCATTCATGTTCAGCACATGAAAGGCTTGTCTATGAAGGCTGGATACTATATGACACTGGTTATCGTGAAGAAGCATTGACAAAAGCTGAGGAGTCCATTTCTATTCAAAGGTCATTTGAAGCTTTCTTTCTCAAAGCTTATGCCTTAGCTGACTCAAGTCTTGATTCAGAGTCTTCGAAGTATGTGATCAATCTCTTGGAGGAAGCCCTTAGATGCCCCTCAGATGGTCTTCGTAAAGGACAAGTGAGTATTATACCTATTTTCAGATTAAAGATGTTAACTGGATGTCAGCGCTGAAGCAATGAGTTTATTAAAGTCATTCTTGTACATTGTAGGCGCTGAATAATTTAGGAAGCGTATATGTAGATTGTGGCAAGTTGGACCTTGCTGCTGACTGCTACAAGCATGCACTTAACATCAAGCATACACGAGCACATCAAGGGTTGGCACGTGTATATCATCTTAAAGAACAGCACAAAGCGGCATATGATGAGATGACAAAACTGATAGCAAAGGCCAGGAATAATGCATCTGCGTATGAGAAGCGTTCAGAATATTGTGATCGTGATATGGCAAAGAGTGATCTTAGTTTGGCAACACAGTTGGATCCCCTAAGGACTTATCCTTACAGATATAGGGCAGCAGGTAATCTTCTCACAGCTAATTATATTTTGTCTATTCTTGTCTTTATTTCTTTTGTTGGTGTGGAGTGTGATAGGACTATAGAAGGGGCTAGTGATTGTTAGCCATATTTGCATGTCAAACATTTGTTTTGACTGATTTGGATCCTTCCCTGTTATAGCTATAATGGTTTTAGCACTGAGTGGATGTTAGAGATACTGTAATCTTTCAGTGTGTGTTTTAACCTGCACTTTTCCTTTTATGCTGGGTTTTAGTACCACATGATAGCAAAACTTATAACTACCAACACAGACATCATGCGAACTTTATTTTGACTGCAAGCCATTATATATTTCTCACATTTTCATGGCTGATGCAAATCCCTGTCAGTTATAGCTTTACCGCAAGATCAATTGAAGATGTAATATGATTGTGAGAATCTCATTTTGAGGAAACATTATGGTTTGGATTTGTTAAATGATTAGGACATCCCTATCGGGGTTCTTTTCCTCTCAAAAAACTTTGAACTTTCAATGCAAACTTTGACCCTCATGTAGCTACGTCATCTAAGCTTTTAGAGAAGTTAGGTGAGAGAAGTCTATCAATATTAAGTATGGACATATTTGGACAAACTTCTTCATAAGCACTTATAGGAAAGAAAAATAAAAATAAAAAATAAAACATGAGAAAACTTCTACATATTAGCTTACACAAGCTATTTCAACTTTAGGAGAAACTTATTTAATTCATTCTTATTTTTCTCTTTTAAATGTCCTTATGGAGAAGTCTGTCCAAATATAAGTTTATTTTAACTTATCGAAGTTAATTTATTTTACTTTCTTATTTTATACTCCTATAAATGCTTATATAGAAATTTATGCAAATATGATCCAAGTGTTCATCAGATAAGCACTATAAGCACTTGTGTATAGGTTATTTGCATAAAGGAAATAGGATAAAATAAACTATTTTCGTATAAGCTGTAAGCTGTTTAACTTATTCTTGGGGAGCTTTTTGAACTAAGCTGAAAACAGCTTATGGCAATATCATAAGCTACATTCGTAAGCTTTTCTTACTCAAATATTTATGTCATAAGATTAAATCCGAAAAAGCTACAAATAAACTCTTCCAACCTAGCCCTTAATCTATTAATCTTTCGTCATCAGTGGTATGATATCTTGCCCATAAACTTTCTTTTGCTCTTCTTTATCATGTTAGGCTATTATTAATGCTCATCATTGTAACTTCGTCAATAGATTTTTCTGCCATCCTTAAGATATTAGTAATTTCCGTATTTGTGGAAGGACTCAATGTTAAAATTATGATTATTATTGAATTGTACAACTTTCATAAAGCTGCTATTTGGGTGTATGTACCTAGCCTAAGGGGTTGAGTGTTGTAGCATAAAACTTTTTCTTGTAATGCACTCTTCTCTCCTTCATAAATAGAAAATATACATTAGGTGAGTAAGCGAATCACTGAGTTTTCATCACATCCAAATTCAAGTTGGTATAGCCCTGTCTTGGATCACCATTGACCATTGTTTACTCTCATTTCGATTGGTAAAGTCAGGATTAGGTGCACCTCGAGAAGCATGATCCAACCCTAATGCTTGTGTGACCAAAATCTTCACAACGCCCCATTATGTGTTGATCTTCATGTGTTCCATGTGTCACCTTCTCGGTGTCAAAATCACACCATATTATCATTGTTCTTCTCGTTAACATCTTTTGGGCACACTTTTGTGCTTGTCTTCCTAGTCTGACGTACGTAGATAGCATATGAAGACTTTCTCTCCTCCAACTTAGTCCTTTTCTCCTCTTCTCAAATCTATTTGTGGCTTTTTGTTTGGAAAGACTTCTATTATTTTTGCTCCTTGTTTTGCTACTTCTACTATTACCACGACAAAACTCAAGTGGAAGAACTACTTATCTTGGTCCACATCAGAGGAGTTATGGCTCCTTGGTCAAGGATACCATGATCATTTGGAAAAGGAAGTTAGTGCTGTTTTTGAATAAAGATAAATTTTAGTGGTAGAAACTGCACTTCTAGTTATGTGTTGTGTTTTCAGTTGAACATGATGTTTTAGAAATAATTAGATCCTTTAAGACATGCTCTTTTTTTTATATTGACATTCAACTTCTCTTTGATGTGACTCAAACAGTAGCCTCTCACACAAATTAATCGTAATATTATTTCACACATAGTAAAGGCGTGGGTTGTAGTAAAGGAGATTTCTTGTGGATGAGTCATTGAAGGATATCAACAAAAAATTTTATAAGTTATACATGGTGGTCCTAATTATGAGAAGTCTACACTAGGATTTTGATAATGTACAAGACTAAATTTTAGTTGCTGATAAAATTCATTGCATGGTTAGCTTAGTCACTGGACCTTTTCGGGGTTAGGGTTTAGGGTTCAATTGAAGTTATTGAAACATCAACAATGCAAGCACCACGAGGAAGATGTCATAGCAACCGAGGAGGATGTGGTGGCTGGAGTGGATGTCTTGACTGCACATGCTACAAAAGAATGAGTCATACCCAAGAGAGTTGCTACTCCTTGCATGGTTTTCCAGAAAAGGCAACCTATGTGCCTAGTTCTGATAAGGAAAGTCTAAGTTCTCTAATGAGTAGTAGCAAGAATATTTGAGACTTAAATGCCAAGTGTTTCAACAACTTGTATTTCTCAATCTATGGAAGGTCAAGGTCTATGAATACTTGAATCAAATAAAGAGTGAAGAACTAGCATTCACTCAAATATTTGGAGACCTAGCATTATCACATCTTTTGGTTTAGATATTTTGTAACCCTTACGGATTCTCCCGTTGTAGTTGTTTTTTTTATTGAAAGACAAATATAAACTCTTGTCCATATTTCTCTCCTTTAATGAGATTAAGAATCAATTTGGAAAAATAATTAAAGTCTATTGAAGTGACAATGCTAATTGTTGAGGTTTTCATCTTTATCCTCATAGGGTATTTACATCAACCTAGTTGTTCCTGTTCCCTATGGAAAGAAGACGGTTGGTTGTAGATGAGTCAAGTTGGGCATAGAAGTGAAATTGATTACCTTAAAGCTCGGCTAAAGAATACATATAAATTTATGGACTGGAGTAATGTGATACTTTTTATCTCGTGGGCAAGATCAACACATTTACACTTTTTCTTACATTGGCTACTATTTGCCACTGACCACTTCACCAACCTAGCATTTAAAGTGGTTTCCTTCAAGGTGATATTGAGGAGGAAATTTACACGGAGCAACTTCCTAGACTTGCTATTTAGGGGGAGTTTGGCCTAGTGTGTTATTTAGGGGGAGCAACATCGCTCTCTCTATGGTCTGAAGCACTCACCTCGAGCTTGGTTTGGTAAATTCAATCATACTGTGTAGGTTTTTGGACAAACAAAGTGAGGCAGATCATTTAGTTTTCTATTTTCATATTTCTCGAGTGGTGTGTTATCTAATGGTCTATGTTAATGATATAGTTATTACAAAGAATGATACTACTAGGATTGCTCGACTAAAGGAGCACTTGTTGATCCATTTTCAGACTAAAGATCTTTGTTATTTGAAATACTTAGTGGGTATTGAAGTGGCACCTTAACATATAGGAGACAGGATTGACAAATTGCAAGCTGATTAATAGTCCTATAGATCCAAGTCAAAAGTTTATGTTGAACCAAGGTGAAACTTTTTCAGATCTAGAAAGATATAGGAGGCTAATAGGAAAACTCATTTATCTCAATATTACAAGATCTGATATTTCTTATATGGTCGGAATTGTTAGTCAATTCATGCAGAATCCTAACATTAATCACCGGAATGCTGTAATTTGTATTCTTAGGTATATCAAAAAGGCTCTTGGACAAGGATTTGTATGGGGACCAAGTAAATACTCAAATTATCGGGCACTGTGATGCAGATTGGGCTGACTGTCCCATTGATAGAAGATGCATCACAAGATATTGTGTATTCAATGAAGGAAATATTGTCTCTTAGAAGAGTAAGAAATAAAATGTTGTTGTCCAATCTAGTGCAAAAGCTGAATATAGATCCATGACTTTGGGCACTTGTGAACTTGTGTGGATTAAACAACTCCTTCAAGAGTGAAATTTTGAGAAGTTGATAAGCAAACAACCCTCCATATTGCTTCCAATCTTGTGTTTCATGAAATGACCAAATACATAGAGATCAATTGTTATTTTATAAGGGTGAAGCTGGGGAACTCTTTACTGGATTTATTGGCTCTAAGGACCAGCTAGCTGACATTCTCAGTAAGTCCTTGAGAGGGCTTAGAATTCAGTTTATACATTCCAAGCTTGTGCATACATCCAGTTTGAAGGGGCGTGTTAAAATTATAAGTACTATTGTATTGTACAGCTTCCATAAAGCTACTTTTGAGTGTATGTACCTAGCGTAAGGGGTTGAGTGTTATAGGATTTAACTTTTCTTTGTAATGTACTTCTATAAATAGAAAATATACATCTGCTGAGTAAGTACCTCACTGATTTTTCATTACATCCAAATTCAAGTAATAACTACTTGAACAAAATAATTTTCTACCCTTCAGCTGTATTCATTTATTTGTTTATGTACCCTATCTTCACCTTTTTAAGTTAAGAGCATTAGTGATTAACTTTCCTCTAATCTAAATTAAATACTGCATTCATGCTCCTTATCGAAACATAAACTTGCATTAATAGTAGTTCATTAAAACCCCTCGTAACATCATAATGGTGAAAGGTTATGGGAAATAACACATGTATCTTAGCACTTATTGAGTATAAAATAAGCTTTAGGCATTTCCTTAAGTCTTGGAGGAGTACTCTAGTATAGTAGTTTATATATTTTGTGACTTTGTGTAGAAAAACATGCCTATCAAATTTCACATTTCTGGAAGGTGCCTTGCTCATTTTTGGCTATTTTATCTTGACACCAGCAACCATTGAGATTGAGCCTATTCTTGTCTGATAAGCTAAAATAAATCATTAGAGGTTCCTTTTTTGTATGTTTTTTTGTTGTTTTGATTTTAGTCTTAATTCATACAAATGTATTTTGTTTGCTATAAACGTTGTGACAGAATAATGCAATCATGTTTTTGTCTTGAATCCTTGAAACCTGTTTATGAATTATCTTAGATTCCTCGAGATGCACATAAATTGTCAAGTTCTAACATGGGGTCCCTTTCTCTTAGTTTTAATGGATGATCATAGGGAAGATGAAGCAATAGCAGAGCTTTCAAGGGCCATTGGTTTTAAGCCAGATTTGCAACTGTTACATCTTCGAGCAGCATTTCATGATTCAATGGGTGATTATATTTCTACCGTCCGAGATTGTGAAGCAGCCCTTTGTCTTGATCCTAGCCATGCTGAGACGTTAGAGCTTTGTAATAAAGCACGGGAGCGAATAAATGAACAAAAAGTGAGAGAGTCAAAAACCAATGATCAGGTGTTCTCGGAGTGTTCCTTATGGTGACAGGCCTATTCTTGCCAACCTATACTTTTTTACACCTCACGACCCAGTTATCATCAGTGCTATTTATCTATTGGATTCTGTCTACTGAAATAGTCTGGTCCACATATCTTTTAGGCTAACCTTCTGGATGCTGAATTACAGAAGTGAAAGGGCAAGTTAGAAAGATAATTTTGGATTGCAACTGAACGGGAAGGAAGGAAAGATAGTTTGTAAATATATGTAATGAATTATGGTTTTGCCAGCTTATGGGTGCAGATGCCACTGCTGTTTCCAATATACAACACCGGCAGGGATGGTTATAAGTTACTACAGTTTTAGACAAACTTGTACATGAAAGTCAGTTTGTTATGCAACAGATGTCATATCAACATGTTTGGATTACCGGCATGGAGCTTCCAAAATTATCTTTGAAGCAAGAGATACACATGTTATTCTTTTGCTAAATTTCTGAACGGTATTCCAATCAAAGGTCTAGATATTTACCACAAATTTTTTGACCGAGCAATCGCCAATTCACATTGTGTTGTTTTTTCAGTCCTCTCTGTTGTATAAAACACAATTCCCTTGCAACTCCTTTTTACTGTGTACTGTGACAGAGAGTTCTCTTTGGAGAACCATATCCATACAAGCTATGAAAGTTTTCATCTATTCAATTCGTCTGTATTTTTCTTTTTACCCCCACCCCTACACACTCTAAATGAATTTTCTGTTGATTATTTAAATTGACTCAAACATATATCTACTTTGTGATATGTTTATTGAAAAGTTTAAACATAGGCATGTCTGTTCAGCTGCTGTATACACGACAGTTTTTTCTTCCCCTTCTTCATCCTTTAGCGCTGCATACATAGGACCTCCTCCTTCTCAAATTATTTAACGTTAAATATCTGACTTCCTGTTTCTCTTCCACATGGAAGGGGGTTATCAACTTGCCCGTGACCATTTTAAAGCAGGACTTGGTATAATGAATTTCACGAGATATCTATATTTTGAACTGATATTTTTATTCCACTCAACTAACTGGATCCCATATTCTCTCTAATGAAGATTTTAATGATTTAACCAACCCTTTTGATAGTCCTTCCGGTCACAAAATCAGCCCTACACAGAGGAAGGAGAAAAAAAGAATCTGGAAGCGATGGATTCCAAACGACCTAGAGAGTTAAACTTTAATGCACCTCTTTTTTCAACAAAGCGTTTTGGTTTTTCAGGTGTTGCAGATACATCTTGCTCCTCAAGCTCCCTTGGCAGTATAGTACCAAATACAAGTGTTCCATTTTCATGGGAACAAGCCCCAGGGAAGCCAAAAACCATGGAGAGGAGTGATAGCATCTATGGAGACATAGACACCCCGCGGCTAAGACCACCTCCTTGCCTTTGGCATCCACTAGAAGAAGCAGTCAAATCTGAAGTATATAATGGTGTTCTTGCATTTGATCAAGACGATGGTTGTGATGGCGACAATGAAGATGATGACAAGAAGAATGATTCTTTCTCAGATGCAATGGATGTTTTGTCTCTCTCTGAGGCATTAGACATTATGCAACAATCAGAGGCAGCTCACAGTGAAAGCAATGATGGGTTGAGATTAAGGCTTGCAGAGTCTAATGGTTGTCAATCTCCAACCTATATGATCAACCGTTTTCTTCCTGATGCCAATGCATTGGCTGCATCATCTGAACATATTTCCTACGATTCAAAAATTAGTGATACTTGTAGTCATGAGGGTTATCTCCAAGGTTCCACAAGCCATTCATATGCTTCTTCTCCAAAAGGTTGCGGCCTGGAATTTATCTTCTCTTGGCTTATGAAGAATAGGCTTTGTGCTATAAAGAGTCCTGTTCTCCCATCATCTGCAAATGTGCAGAAGCATCGACACAGTTCAAAACATAAGAAACATCGTTTATCAATTCACAGGCCCTGCGCAAATGTGAAAGAAGATAGTCGAGGAATACAGTGATCTGCTGTATTAATATTTGGTAACCAATTTTTTTTTGTTCATTTTTCTTTTATGCACAATACTTACCAGCTTAAACAATATGCTCATGTTTTATGTCAATGCTTAACCAGTTCAATTGGAGTGTAACGAAAACTCAATCCATTTGGGCCAGTTACTTCCTTTCTGGAAAACCAGTAATGGGTAGTTAAATTCATTTCATCTAGTGATTCAGAATTGTAGAGAAGATGTAGAATTAGACACAATATGTCATGTTTTTCTTCCATGACTGCAAATAATTTTCGTGCTGATAGAAGAACATTAATCGTAACTTCAATTGATAATGTTGAAGAACCTTCAACAAAATGGAAGAATGTCACATAAACCAAGTAAAATGAGTTCACTATGAGGTTCACCTTATAGTTTATTCGTGTGCAAACTTGATATCATTCATAGTTTCAATGATCTTAAACAGATAACATATCACTGGAAACTGGAAAATCTTGATTTATTTGACACTTTTTTTCTTCTAACTTCAAACAAATTACGAGGACAAACAAACTCCATGTTAATCTCACCTATACTTGGAATTATCTTTTCTTTGCTAATACACTCATTCAATTGTTTGCATATGAGATACAAATGTTACAAACCAGCTTACCCAAATATAGTTTCTAGATCTCTTAACGCAAAAAACTTCTAACATCATCACACAGATCAATAAAAGTAATTAATTTAATCGATTCTTTTTAATTTTAAACAATTTTACAAATATACCAAATTGATCCTTAATATTAATTACTTTCAAAGTTTCCTTCTCGTTATTTCTTAATAAAAAACACAAATAAGAAAAAATAAAGAAAATAAATTTAATATTTTATATAAATTGTAAAATGCCTTATAAAAAGAACAATCAATTTCTTCTAAATTTTGTCTTGTTTTAAAAGATCAAAGGTTATATCTTAATAAAGTAAAACAAAAAAACATTTTAGAATATTATTTAAACTTTAAATCAAACATAAGACAATATTACAATAGCTTTCCTCATCTATATTGAGTGATTATAATTAAATAAAAATCAGAATGAACATTCAGTTCATTAAAAAAATCAATCACTTGACTAATTTTAAAAAGAAAAGGAAAAATATTACTAAATACTTCCATAAAATTATAAAAACATTGGCTTAATTTTACATTTTACCATTCCCTTATTATTATGTTGTAAATTTTACTATTCAACTTTATTTCTTACACATTTTATCAATATATACTTTTTAAATTTTACTGAGAGTTTACATATCTCATAAAATAGTATTATTATTAT
>Ga0123341_1003185_pt1 | contig 13952 bp, 4 predicted proteins | sample Turbeapinknodule_FD_89959 | JGI IMG/M metagenome (GOLD analysis project Ga0123341, IMG submission 89959) | Root nodule microbial communities of legume samples collected from Mexico - Turtle bean Mexico pink nodule | ecosystem: Host-associated > Plants > Roots > Nodule | place: Mexico: Nepantla... | reverse complement strand
ACATAATAGTTGAATTAAGTTTAAAGAAATAAGAAAATAAATATTCAGTTAGTAGTTAACAATAATGATCGTGTGACTGATTTAACAATTATGAATAACAATTAAAAAATTACCTGTTGAAGAGAGTACTTGATCTAAATATTAATTTACATTAATATTAGTCTAGCTTAAAAAATTACTTAGATTCTCAAATTAATTTTATGTCGTGAGTTAGACTTGATGTTGTTAAAAATTTAAAATTTAAACTAACATGGTTAAGTAAATTTGATTCAAAGTATGTGACTAGTAAGAGTTTATTTATTTTTTTCCATTTCGCATGTTAGAAATAATTATATATATTAATTTTCACAATAAATTAGTTCCTCTGAATTTATTTTAGAATTAAATTATAAATTTTTTTATGCATTAGTTCTCTTAAAACTAATTCCTTAAAAATATAAATGAGAAAGTGTAGTACATGTGTACATGTTAAGTTGTACTACTGTACTTTTTTAAAAGTGCAAGAGCTTGAGTGTACTGTTTTGAAGTAGAAATTTAGAAAGAAAGTAACATTAATTTTTTTTTTCTAGAGTATTTTAATATATTTTTAGAATTTAAAATATTTTTTTCCAATCACAACAATTATGAATAGAGGAACATCTTATAATAAAAAATAATAAAATTATGATCTTATATATTTATATTTACTTAAATTCAAACTAAAAGATCTAGTGTGAGAGAATGTCATGTAGTAACATATTTCTTTTTACCTATCATTTTCATCTTTTTTCTTCTTAAAAATTTAATACTAAAATTAATTTTTGGAATATATTTATTCTAAATTTAGAATATAATTAGCATGTTTAAAAATAATGTATTTTAAATTTAATTATATAAACATAAATATTTATATTTTCCCAAAACAACATAATTAAGTAAACTCATTTGCAAGACGAGTTTAGATTCTCCAAAATACACTATTTTTTTTTAAATTTAAAATATTTTTAAAATATTAAAATTAATATATTTAGAAAGTAAGTTAAAAAAAAAAAAACCAGAGAATCCAAATTTGTCGTGAACCCAGATATTTGTGACGAAAGAAATTCACTCAACGGTTATAAAATAAAAAATAAAAAATAAAAAATAAAAATAAAATTAGAATAAAGATATGGTTATGCTTTGTTTGGCATTTCCACTCTCATTGATTAATTTCTGATTCTCATGCTCCAAATTCAGAAATGGCGTTTTCTCTCTCTGCTTCTTCTCTTTGCACACACTCTTTCAAATCCACCAACTTCAAATTGAAACCTCCCACTAAGCCTCATTGCTTCGCGCGTCTTCGTGTTCATGTTCCACCCAAAGCTTCTTCCCAGAACGACAATGCCAACACTGATTCCGTTGAAACTCCCTCCCTCCAACGCTCCTCCTCTAAACCGCCTCATGATTCATCTTCTTCTCCGCGTCGTCGTTTCAGGTACTCTTTCATCCTTTAAGAACCTTTTTTTTTCTTTTGCAACAGTTGTCTGGTGTTACGAAGTTGATATCAAGTTTTTCAATTTTATAATTCAGGTCTGATTGTATATACTTCTCTCTCAGGACTTTCAGTAAAACCAAATAGGAAGGAAAAATAAAATAAATTTATCTGAAAACTAAACCAAAATGAAGTTTCCACAGCAGCTAATACGAGAGAGGTTTTGTGTCTGTGAAAATTTTAGCGTGAAGCTCATATTTTGTTTCTATTTAATTTAAATACTAAAGTCTAATGATATTTTCTTTCTATTTAATTTAAATACTTTGTAATCCAGTGATCCAATCATATATTATACGGTATTATATCTATAATCAATAACAATATATTTCTCGATTTTAAGTTCATAATATATACTAAAAAAACAGAAAGAAACTCACAAAGAGATAAAGATACCCAGAAGTGATTCCCATTTATATTAAAAGAACAAAGTAACTGTTTACATTGTATGTATAATTAAGCTGTAAAATTGTTTACTTTTAAAATAACTACTTTGAAAATTTACATGTAGAGTTACTTCTATTTGATTGACAGTGAATTATTTTTTGTATTAAAATTAAACTTTTTATGTCTATATATTTGTACATTGCGGCCTGAAGTTTGTTTCTCGGGTTTTGGGGTTTAAATTCGATAAATTGGTTGTTTATGCTTTGTTTTGGGATTTTTGTTGTGTGAACTAGACTTCATATTGATTTTCGACATTTTATTTATTTGTTTGTTCATTTACATATTTGGGGTTTCCAAAGTTGATGCTTGGTTTTTGATAAGAAATGGGTGGATTAAATTTGATGAATTTATCGTCTATGCTTTGTTTGAAGCATATATATTTACTTTGAAGTTTGTTTATTGGGCCATGAACAGTAGTGGCTGGTTTAAATTTGATGAACTTGGGATGGAGATAGTGCTCATTGCCCTCCCTGCTGCTTTGGCTTTGGCGGCTGATCCTATTGCCTCATTGATTGACACTGCGTTTGTTGGCCATATAGGTACTTATGTGGAAGTGAATTTTATGATCTGAGCTTTACTTTAACTAAGTGAAAGAAAAAAAGATTAATGAGTTAGCTGGCTGCAGCTTTTTATTCTGAATTCTGAAAGTAGTCTTTGGTTGGTGAGATGTTTTCCTGTAGTCGTTTTCAATTTTTACTACTACTAATTACAATTTTACAGAACATATTTGTTTCCCGTTTTAATATTTATAAATGGTGAAAAAAATTTAAATCTTATTTTTGTTATTTCTAATACAAATCCTCAAAACCAGGAAACAGATTTTGTAATAATTGCACAGCTTTTTCTTAAACCAAGCAAACCTTTTACTCGTGGTAGCAAGTGTTCGCTTTTCTGGTTCTTTTTGTTCTGACTTGGATTGATAAATAATTACTGTTGAAGAGATAATTCTCCCTTAATCAAATTTCTCTATGCAGGGGCAGTTGAATTGGCTGCAGTTGGGGTTTCAGCTTCTGTGTTTAATCTTGTGTCAAAAGCATTCAACGTTCCATTACTTAATATTACTACATCCTTTGTTGCGGAGGAGCAGGCACTGATTAATAAGGAAGTAGAGTCCAGTCCAAAAGATGGAAATGGTTGGTATCAAATTTTTTTAGTAATGTCTACTTTTCCTGGACCCGGTTGTAATTTTATTTTGTTCATATGTATCTACTAATAGTTTTGATCTCATGTGGGTGTTATCATGATTTCTCAGGCAAAAAGAAGCTCCTTCCTTCAGTGTCAACCTCTTTAGCACTTGCTGCAGCTCTTGGCATTGCGGAAACTGTGGCTCTTACCCTTGGCTCTGGCATTCTTATGAATATCATGGGTATACCTGCTGTATGTCATACTTGGCTAATCATTTGATCCATACATTATCTCATATAAGTGATGTTACGTTTCTTTATGTTATAATTTCTTCTGACTATTATTTACTGGGCTAAACAAATCCACCCACTCAGCACAAAGAAAAGGAAAAAAAAAAACGAATCATTATCTATGAACATTTGAAGCACATGTATTTATTCAGGTTTTGATCTAAATGTCTTCGGACAACCTCCGTTTGGCAGATAAATCTATCATGAAAAATCTATCTTAACTGAAAGCAAAATTTCAGGTACAGCTAATATTTTGAACTTAAATATGAGGTTTGCTTATGAACTTGTAATCAATTGCACGCAAGCGTGTTTTATTACTTTTATGTTGTATAATATTGCAAACAATTTTTTTTTCTTACTCTTATTTTATGCTGTGTAGTGGTGTATAATTTTTATGAATTATCTGAATGTTGGAAAACATAAAAACAAGAGATTTTCAGATGTAGACTTGTGTTTTGTTTTAAGATAGCTTTTAATTGGTATATGAAATGTGTTTGGGGTAGCTCTTTTGTGTTCTGTAACAATTTTGAATATTTTAAACACCAATTATGTTCTGTATTTGTAGCCTACCTGTTAATTCTCCGTGATTCAACTTTTGAGAAACATAACAGTAACAATTAATATCAACAATATAAATACACAATTTTCCTTTGCATTCATTAGCTATCAGTCTTATGGTATCCACAGCAAGAAAATTCACATATCCTATATCCTTTTTTTTTCTGTTGGTTTGGGTGTCATGAAATTGAAAAAGAAAAACATTTTTTTGGCTTCTCTTCATGGGCACCTGGTTTTATATAGTTGGGTTTTACATGTATAATCTTGTTTGCATTTTTTTTTTTCAATTTTTGTATGCTGTACAGGATTCTCCTATGCGTGGACCTGCTGAGCAGTTTCTTTCATTGAGGGCCTTTGGTGCTCCAGCAATCGTGCTTGCATTAGCTGCACAAGGCACCTTTCGTGGATTTTTGGATACAAAGACACCTCTATATGCTGTTGGCAAGTATTTCAGCAGCATACTCTCTTTCTCTACTCATGTTACGTACAGATAAAACTAGCGACGAAGTATTCCTTTACCAACAGTACTTTCTCAATAATTTTAATTGACAAATATGAAGTTTTTATTAATAATAAATAGTTAAATTTTGACAAGAAATTAACACTTAGCATGCCTTTTTGAATCAGGAAAAGAGACAAAGTTTACATTTTTTTTAATTTTAAATTACAAACAAGTATCCATTCGGGAAGATGATCCATGGTAAAAGGAAAATATGTAATGGGGAATGCGTGATTATGTAATGGTTTTATATAAGACAGTGCAATTTGGCTGACAGCTTCATGCTTTTACATTGCAAAGTGCTCCACGCAGCCTTGTTAATGTTGATGTGTACTTGTGTAGAAATAGGATTACACATGTCTTGTTTTGCTTGACGTGTAAATAATGAAGGCTTGTCTTGGAATGCAGGCGCGGGAAACTTTCTTAATGCCATATTGGATCCAATATTAATATTTCTTTGTGGCCTTGGTGTTAGTGGAGCTGCAGTTGCTACTGTGATATCTGAGTACGTCAATGATGTGGTAAACTTAGTTTTATCTGTGCATTTGCACACATCCCTTAATTCATGTGATCTTATTTTAACCGAATTTGTCCGTTTTCACCAGATACTTAATAGCTTTCATTCTGCTATGGAAATTGAGTGACAAAGTGCTGCTAATTCCTTTTGAATTTAATGGGAGAAGATTTTTTAGCTATCTGAAATCCGGTACGTCTCTCACAATTAAGTTCAATTTTTGCTTCGGCTGTCCTTGCCCTTCAATGAAAGTTGGTAATGGTAATGAAATGATCAAAATTGATTGATATTGGAAAGCAGCCTTAATTGTTGTCACTCCTAGCTTGCCTTAGTCATAGCATCTTTGGGGGCTGCTCTATTTGTAACTTTAAAGGTGGTGGTTTAGTCTCATATCGACTAGAGATATGACTTATGTTAGCTATATTTTACTATATGGGTCTAGGCTCATCTCTATGCAATGCAATGTACATTCTATGTATAATATGTTCCTTTATTGTACTTGTGACACACAAAGATTCCATCTATAACTATCTATCATTTATTTCTAGACGGTATCTAGAGCCTAGTTGAATACTTGCCCTCCTGGTGGACTGACTATCCATCAATGCCAATTTTTTTTCCAAAATTAATGTTTTGTTCCGATTTTTGGCACCCTCTTAATGTTGTGCCTCTTTTGTTGCCCCTTCTACACCATTTTCGGCATTGTCATCTACTTTCTAACCGGTGACCTCACCATTAGAGTTGCCTTGCCTAGGCGACCATTGTGTTGTGAGACTCAACCATAAGAGCAACCACTTGCCCTTATGTGTTCCTGGAAATAAAGGTACTTATCTTGTCATCCATCATTGGCAACTATGAATGCATGGCAGCGTGTTCAACCACTTTTCCAGTTGATCTCACCAGTGTCAGACTCGCCTTAGTGTCATCTCCTTCAATTTGGTCTTGGCTTCTTGGTTTGGACATGTTTTACGTATCTACGTCAAGCTTTGGCTTAAGGGGAAGGATTATGTTGATCACCTCACCTAGACAATGGCCTCCATTGACGTAAAAGATCACCCTTGATAGTTGAAAATTGATGCCTAAGTTTGTAGTGTTCTTAAGTCAACTATTCATCCCTCCCTGAAGCTGTTTTTCATGCCCATGACACTTGTGTTGGGGTTTAGGAATAGATCCGGTTGCTGCACACGAATGATGCTCAATGCCTCAATGGTGTTTGCCAAAGTCTCTTGAGTATCATCACCCCTAGACGACGTGACAGCCTCATGGCTCAAAATTTAGGCAAAGTCCATGGTCTTCTACATGACTTTAATGAACTATTACCCCTCTTGCCATTTCTGCCCAAGAAGTAGATCTAAGTCAAACCTTCTTTACATTGATGGTGTTGTATGGGCTTCTTGATGAGTATTCATCAATTCGTGATCATATTATGGGTCTTCAATTCTGCCCACACCGAGCAGTGCTTGATCCACCCCATTTCATGTATCGTGGAAGTTATCACCTAACATACCTTCTTTTGTCCCTTTCGTGATTCCTCTGCATTGGTATCTCTGCGTGATGACTATAATTGCTCTTGCAATCAAGAACGATGGTTTCCAAATAAGATCATTACCACAAACTCCGTCACACAATTGATTGGTGTTATACCTTGTATGATCACCCTTGTCGATTGTTGCTGCTCAGGCTACCACCCCTGTTCCTTCTGCAGATTCTGGTGTCATTCCCATTAATAGTTTTGGACTTTCGACTCTTTTCTGGTCTTCAAATGGTATTAGGAAAGTCAAGCCTCCAATTCCACTACTTCTATTGTGCACACAGGCACTTCATTTGTAGGTCTCACTCCCTCCACCTCTCTTAGCTCTTGGGTCCTTGATTTTGGTGCCACCGATCATATATTTGGTAATAAATTTATTTTTTCTCATCTCTTTTCACTTATGGTTTCTACCCTTTATCACTACGACTAATGGCTCCCGAGCCCCCTCTTATGGTGTTGATATTATCCATCTTCTCTCTTTTCTCTCCATTGACAATGTCTTTTATGTCCCCGAGTCTATTTAATTTATTATCCCTTAATTGTCTCACCCATTCTCTTGATTGTCTTGTTTCTTTTCTTAAATATTTTGTTTTCTTACAAGACCAAAGTTGGGGACGAATGATTGGTATCAGATATGAGTCTCCCGGACCTTACCAATTACAAACTTCTGCTCATGCTGGCTCAATGATGGATTCGCCTTCTCTCTTCCATGTTCAATTGGGCCTTTCTAGTTTTCTAAGATTCAACTTCTTGTATCATGTTTGTCTAAATTGTATACTCTGTTTCGAAAATTGCGTCAATTAGGAAAACATAGCAGTAGTTGTTTTTCTTAGAGTGTTTCTAAACGAGTTTTGTCTCCTTTTTGCATTAGTTCACTCAGATATTTTGGGACCCGAGTCGTATTAGGTCTACTTTAGGATTACAATATTTTTTAACTTTCATCGGTAGTTATTCTCAAAGTAATGGATTGTTTTTAGTGGAAGATCATTTTAAGGGTATTTTGAAAAAGTAATACAATTCTTAAAAAAATTAATGTCACTAACTGAATTGATTAATTTTCTTAATTCCTGTAAATTAGTTAATAGAGTTTTATTATAGGGATGAAGGGAGTATGATTTCATTAGCTTGAAAATGTTTTGTTTGGTTAATAATTTCTATAACTGGACACAGTGCAGTATGTGAGTTAAGGAGCAACACAGAATGTTTACTTTTGACTATCGCATTTTGTAGGCGGTCTTCTTACTGCTAGGACTTTGGCTGTGTTTATAACTGTGACACTTTCAACATCTGTGGCCGCACAGCAGGGCCCTATACCTATGGCTGGTCATCAAATTTGCATGCAAGTTTGGTTGTCTGTTTCTTTGCTCACTGATGCTCTGGCACTTGCTGGTCAGGTTAGAAAATTATATTGCATTGGACTATAAATTGCATTTTGTTTGGACACACCAAGGTTATACCAGTTTTAATGATCAATAAATATCTCAAGGGCACGTCCTCTCACCTGGTTTCAAAATCGCATGAATTTAGAAGAATAAAATTTATAATATGAAATCCATTATGGTGAACATTTGAGGGCTTTCCCTTACCATATCAGGCAAATTAGGGGGCATTCCATTTTACATGATGAGCACTTTTCCATTTCCCAAGATACTGAAATGGTATTAACAAGAAATAAGAAATACAATACTGTACCATATCCTCCAACATTACCCAAAAAAGAAAGCAGTTGGCAAGGATTGGAAGAATTGACTCTGTAAATTGTAGAATTCATATTATTTGAAGATGTCATCTAAACAAACTATCTCAAACTTATAGGTCCTTGAAATTATTTTGCTGCAACTTACCTGTCATGTTAAAATGACATTTCTTTACAGGCACTTCTTGCCAGTAGTTACTCCCTGGGAAATTATAAACAAGCACGCCGTGTTATATACAGAGTGATACAGGTTTTCACCAGAAATTGCTTTCTTCTTTCTTACACATACCTTCTTTTAGTGAGATTGGAACTTATACTGACCCAGAATTCTTTTCTCCTACTCTATTTTACATGTTAAACAGATTGGTTTAGGAGCAGGAATCAGTTTGTCTATTATCCTATTCTTTTGGTTTGGATCATTTTCTACTTTATTTAGCACAGATTCTGAAGTTGTGGATGTTGCTCGGTCAGGTATATGGGTAAGAAACCACAGTTTTGCTGAAAGAAACTTTTATTATCATTTTGTAGGCTTTCTATGCTACTCCCAATTAGCTGTCTTGGATTTAATCAGACACTCAGCCTGACAGAAGTGGGTCTGTCAGGCCAAGTCATGAGTGTCAACTCCAAATTGAAATCCTTATGTTTGAAAGCATTATAGGGCATTTTCTAGGCAACAAGTTCGTTCAGGAAAGTAGAAGAATGTATTTCATTTGGATGTCTGTGTCTATTGTTTTTTTTGTCTGACTGTTCTTCCTCTAGTGTGGATATTATATACCTTGAAAGCTGATGATTTTGGACAGTATCAGAATTTTTGTGATGGATGGGTATTTATTTAAGCCATGATAACTTTTTAGTATAACTAATAAATATTTCATTATATGCCGTGCAATTCTTCATTCTTTCTGTGGAAGCATGTATACACAAGTCATTTGGCATATCTGATATTTAGTTACACATGCAGTTTATTGCTGGATCTCAACCAGTGAATGCTTTGGCATTTGTCATTGACGGGCTTTATTATGGGGTATCAGACTTTGGATACGCTGCTTACTCAATGGTATTTGCCTAGTTCAATGATTGAAAGATAGTAACTCATTGTGATTGTTTCCTATTAACTCATTTTCTCGTGTCCTTTTTTTTTATTTCGGCTTTTGTTTTGGGTAGGTGCTGGTTGGACTAATTTCTTCAACTTTCCTTCTGGTGGCTGCTCCAGTAGGGCTTCCTGGAGTCTGGACTGGATTGTTTATCTTCATGGCTTTGCGTGTTGCAGCTGGAGTTTGGAGGTGAAGTATTTAATTCATTTTGAAATTTGAATGTGATAGTTGGGGAACTTCATATTTGTGTATTTTGACCCGTTAGTTCTACTCATTCAAATCCTAGCTCAAAGAGCAATGACAAAATGATATAAGTAGCATTTTTTACTTTTTGTTCTCTCCTATCTTGATTTTTCTATTCGGGAGGTGTAGGGTACTCTATGCATAACACTAGCAAAATTTTCTTTAGTTTTTGTTGAGTTAATATTTTTCTTTTCTTAAGGCTGAGCAGCAAAAGTGAGCCTTGGGATACAATCTGGCATAAAGACGGAGCGGAAGAATGACTAATATGCATTCAAAAAGTCATGTATTCATAAGTTCCAACCATAACCAAGGATGATGAGGACATGACTTGTTGATTTGATTTCAAAGAGCTCTAATATGCGGACACTAAATCCTTGCAATTAAAGAGAGAATCCAGCATGACAGCAGGAAAATAGTAAATTATTAAAATGTCTCAGCAATTGCTGCATACCGATTGCCAAAATCTCGCTGATACAAGTAGATACTGAATGACCATCAGAACATGGAAGGAGAAAATGGTTAAATGACCAGTTTACAGCTTAGAAGGGGAGTCTTCTTGACACTCGGGTTTTTGTTCAAAATTTGTATTTATTGCTAAATTGTGCAGAATTTTCTATATTTTCATTGGTAAAGACTGCAATGTAGGTGAACATAGGTACTTTGAATTGTCCATTGCTGCTATTTAAGTGGGTATGTATTATATATATGCACTATGTACAACTTTGTTAATGGTTATCATTAATTTTCAAGCTATTCACATTATTCATTCAGTGGTATTTGCTATTAACGATTTCATTTACATCTGGTTAATTTTGTTTCATTATTACTTATTTTTATTAATGAACGTCAGTGAGCGGTTATTAAGTGAATAGTTATTATTAACTTTAAGTAGTCAATAGTCATTAAGGTTTTCATCAAAGACAAGTTTAACAATCGTATAAAGAAGTTAAATGAATTTTCTGTTTAATTAAAACTAAAAATTAAATTATTCTTGAAAAAAATTTAACCTTTTAATTTTAAGATTGAATGTTAATTCTTCTTTGTATTAATTTTCAAACATGTTTCAAATAATATTGAAGATAAATTGAAATCTTTAGGTGGTACATCTAATTTTTGGAAAAATTAAACCTTGAAAGAACTGACCCCACCATTGTCTAGACCAAAAACTAGTGCTTATAATAAAATAAAAATATGCCTTTTGTACTAAAAACTCAAAGTATGCACTACGATAGCGATGGCCTTTTGGCGTATATGAACATTTGGAGTGGATTAATCATATCATTGTTCAACATTTATAATTTATAACATGATACAAAATTCTTACTACAAAGTCTCTACAGTGAATGAGAACGGAAACATAGCTTATTGAATCGCCAAGGTGGGGAAAAACATGCTATAAGTAACACCACCACAGCGAAAAACAAACACTACAAGTCTTTAGGAATACTAAGATCCTATTTGTGGAAAGCATACATCAAGTAACTTCTGCTCTTCCAATAAGCCAAAATCATAATCAGGATTTAAGAAGCTATAATCATAACCCACTTCCAAGTCTGCAAACTGCATATTATTCCAATGCTCAGGAAGGTAACCACCAAGTTTGTGTAGCTGTTGAGAAAGATCACACAACTTCCTACTATGGCCAGAACTAAATCCAGGTAGGGAATTTCTGCTTGTGTTGATGTTGTTCATAGCATCAATTTGGGACATGCTTTCAATTGGTCCAACAGTGCCACCACCAAACATATGAATTCCCTGCATTGAAGGATAATTGGAATCCCCAACTACGGGTGCCTGATTCTTGTAATGAATAGAATGTGCTTTCAGCTTGCATTCCAAACACTTCAGCTTAGTTCTCATCTCATCAAAATATTCAGTTCTATAAGGCTCATGTGGTGTCTGATCATGACTAATCTTTAAGCACTTGCTGTGACATAGCCCCAGGATTTCAGAAATTACTTCCTCGGTATGTTTTCTTGCTATAGATACCTCAGTTTGGGTGTTATTAAAGTGCTCAGAATGTGGTCTTGTATTGCTATCTGGCAGCATGTTATGCATATATCCAAGGCAATGGTTGCTGCAGCTTAACTCACATGATTTTAAAGTTTCAACTGATTCTGCTCTTGTTTCTTCACTCTTCTCCACAATGTCATGTTCAGCAGCATCAGAAGAGCTGCAGTAGTTAGCTCCTGTATTCATGGGTATCTCCACGGGCTCCTTTTGCAAGAGATTATTACCCTTTTCACCTAGGCCAGAATTTTTCAAAACCCTCTCCAATTCTCTGTCTATTCCTTCACTTTTTTCAGGCATTTCAGACTTAATATTCTTCAAATTTATTTGACATTGTTCAAATCCAGTTGTCGTTTCCTTCAAGTCCTCTATTGATTCATCAGCGACACAACCTCCTGAAAGAACCTGTTTCTCTTCTGTTACCTCAAAGACACCAATCTCAGAAAACCTTGGTTTCTCTTCATGAGGCTGATGAAGGTTCCTTTCCAACTCAGCTTTTGCAACATCATCATCATTCTCCGAAGAATCACTTGGTGATTTTTTATCACATCCACTAGATGATGATCCATTAGAGTCTACTGGCTCCACAGAAGGCTCGGGAAAATTCAAACGGGCAGAGGGGCCGTACATGGCCTTGGCAGCTTCATCATAAGCAAGAGCAGCTTCAAGTGCAGTGGAGAAAGTACCAAGCCAAAGCCTATTTGCTTTTTCCCCCACAAGCTTTCCATTGATTGGCTCGCGAATCTCAGCAACCCATTTCCCCCAAATTCTCTGCCTCACACCTCTGAACTTGCAATCGGAGTTCTGAGGCCCTCCCTTACCTCTCATGCACCCTTTTCTCGACCCTTTTGCAGGAACTTTGTGAATCACTTCCGCCCCATTTTCCCTTGACCCAAGTTGTTGCTGCCTGTTATACTCCTTCCACTTTTCAAGAGTGTTTTCCACAGAATCATTTCCACTACTGCGTCTCTTGCGTGATTTCCTCTCCCTGCACCCATTCCAGCCATCAAATAAACAACATTAACAATTTTGCACTCAACTTTCTTCAACAAACCGTCAGCTATGTTTACAAAACAAAGAAATTTTTATATAGGAACATATAAAGAAGTATAACAAAGCTTATGCAGTAATCACAAATTGTGTAATTAGCGTATGACATGATAGCGTAAAACATTTTATGCTGTCGTCCAATCACATATCGATATACATCATAAATCTATAACAATTTTCTTAGAAATTATAGCAACAATACCATGATTTTTTAAGCACGATATTTGAATGGGTGGCAGAAAGTAAACCAATTTTTTCTTAACTGGATTAATTACAAAAAAAAAAAAGGTAGCACAAAGAAAAAGGAAGGATGAAATGAAGAAACTAGAATAACAACCAGATAGAGTTTGGATGAAATGGAAGAGCAGCAAATTGAGATGAACGAAGAAGTTAGCAACTGACCCAGAAACGTTAGTATTAGTCTTCATGCGCTTTTGCTATTGAAGAAGCATGTAGCATGCAATATGGTTCCTTGTAGTAGTTGGTGTTGCAATGGAATATGAAAAATTTAGTAGCAATTTGTGTTGCAGGGTTTTAGAGGGGTTTTGGATTTTCTTATGTTGCGGCTGTTTGATTTGGATGTTTGTGTGCTTTGTCACTGCAATCGTCATGCTTGACTTGTTGTCTAAGAAAAAGCTCAACATTTCAATTTGCATTTGGAAGAGAGAAATTGGGATTGGTAGGTTTAGATAGCTATGATGACGTGGCACTCTTTCACATGCTAATGGCGAGGCTGATCACCATCTGGGGTTCTGACACGTGGCGCCAATTGTTTCATGGTGGCAACTCCGTAGAAGCTTTCTTCATTGCGAAGTGCTCTTTTTCTATTTGGTATTGTTTCCTGCAACTCCTCACTTATCCATAAGCCTCTTTATTTTTTTATTATAATATTTTTTCAATTGTATCTTATTTTCAAATTTCACTTTATTTTTTCTAAAATACATTCATATTAATCTTCACAATTGTTCTATCTTTAGCCTGGCTACACCCTATGCTAAGAAATCATATTATTAATAAAAAATTTGTTCATAACATTTTTTTAAATCATGCATCAAAAGATTTTCTTTATCCATACTATTAAAGATAGGACCCGTGTTACTTTCAAAAAAATTATTATAAATTTAGATGTGGATAGAAATTGAGTATAAAAAAAATATTATTTTAGTTATAAAGCCATGTACTTAATTCTATTTGAAACATTTATTAAATATTTTAAATTTTTAAAAAATAGTTATATAGATAACAAAACAAAAGACACATTATATATTGTGAATGAATATGTATAGAAGTTATTTATACACTATTATTAATCACTAGTTAGATAAGTGTTTTCTAATAGTTAATATTCTAAGCATAAATGAATAATTTATAATAATATATAATGGATT
>Ga0123341_1003183_pt1 | contig 13954 bp, 20 predicted proteins | sample Turbeapinknodule_FD_89959 | JGI IMG/M metagenome (GOLD analysis project Ga0123341, IMG submission 89959) | Root nodule microbial communities of legume samples collected from Mexico - Turtle bean Mexico pink nodule | ecosystem: Host-associated > Plants > Roots > Nodule | place: Mexico: Nepantla... | reverse complement strand
TTTTTTTTTTTATATAAAAAATTAAAATTAATTTTAGTCATGTGAACAATCACTCACTATTGTCGTAAATATTTAAATATAATTCATGATGGAAGTTGTTTGTCATGTTAAAAAAAAAAGTTATTATCATTCCTTTGACAATAACTCATTCCAATAGTTTTTTTTATTACAATTATCCACAATGTCGAAAGTTTTGACTAGGGATGAAAATCAATATCGCGTTATAGTACATGGACGAAAAAACATAGGCAAATTCTTCCTGCACCTCCATATTTTTTTTATTTTAAGATCACCCTTTTGAGTATGTTGGAGAGTGTAGTGTTTTCTTCTTCATTTTCAAGTAGTGATGTTTGCTTGTGATGGTTGGTGATGAACGTTGGTGATTGAGGTAAATTTTGTGGTGTTTTTAATGGTGGTGATTGTGTTTTCGTTTGTTTATTCTTTTCATTTTTTTGGAAGCCACAAAACCTAGAAAAAAACCAGTGAGATGTAAAAATGGAGTACAAAACTAAAAAAAATATTTTTGCACTGGAAAATGTCGAATACAATGAATTTTCTTGCCAACCTTCTTACATACGCTCAAATGATGGAATTGCTCTCAAACGCTACGATTGAAGAATAATGGGAGTGCTACGACTGGAAGAAAGATATGCGACCAGAAGGAAAGTATGGGGTGCAGGAGTGTAGATAAGAATATGTTTCATTTATAATTATTTAAAATATTTAAAAGGATTAAAACCAACTTACTTTTCATAATTGTTCTTATAAGGGCCTAAAAACAAACTCTTTTTTTATCCTCAGTCTGCTAACTTTTCAGTCTTCGCTTTCGGACTTCCTTCTTGACTTAAGCTTTCAGCTTGTCAACTCTTAATTTGCACTTGGTTTATAAATCTTCCTCGTTTAATTGAATTACTCGATGAACACCTCCCAGTCAACCTTAATTTACTCCCTCCATTTTATCTTTCGATGCTTAGTCTCAGCTTCCTCTCACAGATGGGTGTATGTACCTGAAAGGTGCTCAGATGTCAAAGTTAGATTCGGTTTTACACGAAAATTGGATCAATTCACTCTACTTACCTCTTAGGATGACCCTCTATTTATACTACTCTTTTATTGGGCTCAGAAGTTATTTGGGCTTTTTCTCTTTGTATTCAACATTTACTACACACACCTGCATATTTGGGCCATGTTTCATGGACTTTTAACAATTTCCATTCTATTTTATCTTTTTCTTTTAATTCTTTCAATTTACCTTTTTTTATTCAACTCAACAGCTTAACCTTTCAGTTGAACTTCTACCCAATGGACCCTTTTGGCCTAATCGGACCTTTCGGTCCAATTGGATTTCTCGACCAAATGGGACCTCTCAACTCAATCAGTAGCCCCATGCATAAGGAGACTTAAGAGATGAAATGCCTATTAAGAAGCGAAACGTCACCTTTTTGTATTTTCAGAGGGAAAACAAATTTTGAAAAAATGGCTTTAATGATGTATTAATTGCGAAAAGACTTTTTCGTTTTGCACGCTTCCTCTTGATTGTACTGCTTGACGTGACAAGATAAAAGTCTCCAACCATTGGATGTAACTAAATCCAATGGTTACAATGCCATGACTCTTCATATGTCATCACTCTTCCACCATCATAGATCTTCAACTCCATTCATCTTGTTACGCTATTTCTCCACTCATCACATTCGAGAAGTTTAAGCAAATATTTGCAGAAGGTATAATGTCTTCATCAAGCTCTGTTTCTGTTTCTTCTGAGTTTACGGGATTTTCGAGCACGAGCAATGAATCTACTGGGAGAGTGATTGAAACCAATAAAAATGCCGAATTGACTTCCTCATCTGAAACACTCTCATGTATGAAATCGTCAAGCAAAGAGGTTGTGGATGCTTAAGCCAAAGAGAGGGAGGAATTAGCCGAACGAAGATTAAGTCTTCGTCTTGGTTATGAATGGGTTAATCCGAAAGTTCGGGAATTTTTCTCTCAGTACCAATTCTCTTCAACCCTTCGTAGTTTCCTTTCTAAGCTTTATGTGTATTCTTTTGATGCAACTAAGGAGATCATTTCTTTCCGGCAAGCTCGAGCCATTGATAACGTTTGGCATGGCTATGAGGGCGAGACCTGTGAATTCTTTTATTTTTATGAATGTCTCTTCACTGATCTCCATATTAAATTTCCTTTAAGTGAATTTCAAATGGGTGTCCTCCATTTTCTTAATGTTGCACCTACTCAACCCCACCCTAACAGATGGGCTTACATGCAAGCTTTTAGTGTTTTATGTATATCTTTCTTTGACCCTCAGTCCAAAAACGTTCCTATATTACTACAGTTCTCGGTTTGGTAAGAAACCTAGTTGGTTGTCTTTGATTAGTAAGACAAAAAATTATTTTCTTTCCCCATTTACTTCTTCATACAAAAACTTTAAAGGGGGTTTCTTTAAAATTCTTATTGAAGAAACCAGGAGAAACTATTTCTTTAACGTCGATGTTCCAAAGTTTCCTTTCTACTGGACCCATGCTCCTTTGAAGTTCAACTCTTGTTCACATCATTCCATGAGTATTGAAGAGCGGCATGTTATTTCGGTTCTCAGTCACTTTTCCCAGAAGATTCCCATTCGTGCTCTGCTTCGGCTATACATTTCTCGTAAACCCCAAAAAGATTTCATTGGTATGTGATTCTTTCGGATTCTCTCTTTTGATAATAAGAGAATTTTAACTTTGCTAAATCTTTTGATAATGTTCAGATTTGATGGCGGCTACGAACCCGAAAGGACATGCTTACTTCTCTAAGTTATTTAACCAATTTGGAGGTTCAACTCCTCGACCTGAGAGAGAAATTCAACAAGTAGAAGTTGAAATTGTTGAACCTACCTCTCGAATAGAAGTTGAAGATGCTGTAAACGTCGAAGCAGGGCCTTCCAAGAAGACTAGGAAACGAGATAAAGGCAATAGAAGATCACATTCTTCTAAGAAACACTATCATGGTTTGGGGAGTTCTTCTCAATCTCTTCTTGAAACCATCTTTGCGTCTTCCACACGTTTCTCAGATTTCGTTCACTCCAATCTTGACTCATCCTCTCGCGACATGTTCAAATCTATTCATGTTCCTTCTCTTACTAATTCAATGTTTGAACTTACTAGCCGTGCTTTTTTTATTAATAAGGCGATAAGAGAAGAAACCAAAAACAATATTTCTTCCTCTGAGCTTGAGAAATTGAAAGGCGAAGCTGCCGAATCAAATGAAAAAAGTCATATTATTAACTTCTCAAATTGAAGAACTGTCTCTAGTCAATAGCTGGAAGGAGGTCGAGAAGGAAACATTGAAGAATAAGGTTACTCATCTTTCGGCCCAAAGGATGACACTTGACACTGAGAATCAACAATTGAAAGAAAACCTTGTTGATTTTTCTGCTGGGAAGAAAATTGATTTTGAAAACATTCTCCGCTTGGAAACTGAGATAAACGAGTTGAAGTCAAGAGTTAATCAAGCTGAAAGTTTTGTTGTTCAACAACACAAGTTAGGCTTTGAGAAAGCTCTCCAACAGGCTAAATACTTTTACAAGATCCCCTTAGATGCTGGAAACTTTGATGTCGACAAAGACTTCTATAAGGGTGAATTGGTTCCGGTTGGTGAAATTCCTTATGACGAATCTCCAGAAGATGAAGGGAATGATGACAATGGGCGTGATGACGCCGAATAGCTCTAGTTATTCGTTTTGTAAAAGTTCCCGAGTAAAAACTCTCGGGTTCTTGGATGTATGGCATCAAACTATATATACTATTTTATTTACTTTACATCTATCTTATTTACCACAAAGATACTTGAACAGAGCGAGTTACCTACCAGCTTAAGTCATCTAATATAACAAATGTATTCGGCTTCACCTTTCAGCATTAACTTTATATTTACTTTTTCCAGCTAAGATGATCGCATCACACCTTTCGACCTTAACTTTCGGTTTACTTTTTTAAGCTAAGATGAAGGCATCTCACCTTTTGGCCTTAACTTTCGGTTTATTTTTCAAGCTAAGATGAAGGCATCTCACCTATCGGCCTTATCTTTCGGTTCGTTTTTCAAGCTAAGATGAAGGCATCCCACGGCCTTAGCTTCGGTTTTTTTTCAAGCTAAGATGAAGACATCTCACCTTTCGGTCATAACTTTCAATTTGTTTTTCAAGCTAAGATGAAGGCATGCTTGACCGAGAGAATTACAAAATATAACATTCTTTGGGAGCAACTCATGCCGAAAGAATTACAAGAAAACGTTCTCTCGAGAGGGATTTCGCTTGGAATGACGACATCCAAGACTGAAAGATTAATAAAAATGTTCTTTCGGGAGGGATTTCAGGTAGAGTGAAAGCATCCAAGACCGAAAGAATTATAAGAAAATGTCCTTTCGAGAGGGATTTCACCTGGAGTGAAAGCATCCAAGACCGAAAGAATTATAAGAAAAAGTTCTTTCGGGAGGGATTTCACCTGGAGTGAAAGCATCCAAAACCAAAAGAATTATACAAAAATGCTCTTTCGGAAGGGATTTCACTTGGCATGAAAGCGTCCAAGACTGAAAGAATTATAAGAAAATTTTCTCTCGGGAAGGATTTCACTGCGCGTGAAAGCATCCAAGACCGAAAGATTAATAAGAAAATGTTCTTTCGGGAGGGATTTCATTGGGTGTGAAAGCATCCAAGATCGAGAGAATTTTTGTTAAACACATTGAAATTTCAACATTTTCTTCATTCATTGTTCTACAAAAGGACCCAATATACAGTAGTTGGTGTTCTTACATACAAGCTTAACTGAAATAAAACTTCAAGTGACTTACGTTCCATGTTCTGGATATTAACTTTTCATCTAACATTTCCAACCTATAAGCTCCGTTCTTCAAATTTTCTACTATTCTAAACGGTCCTTCCCAATTGGGTGCCAACTTCCCTTGTGTAGGGTCTTTTATTGCATCATTCCTCATTCTCCATACTAAATCCCCTTCATTAAAAGTTCTCAGTTGTACCTTTGCATTAAACCTCTTACACGCTCTTCTTTTTACTGCTGCTTCTCTGATTGTTGCTTTCTCTCGAAGTTCTTCAATCAAATCTAATTCTGCCTTTAAGCATTCATTATTAATATTCCAATCTTCTATTTGTCTTCGTAATGTTGGTTCATTGACTTCTATTGGCAACATAACGTTTGTCCCATATGTAAGGTTAAATGGCATTTCTCCAGTTCATGTCTGTGGTGTGCATCTATATGCCCACAATATTTCTGGTAATTTCTCGGCCCACAGTCTTTTCGCACTTCCCAATCTCTTCTTCAGTTGGCTAAGAATGACTTTGTTAGCTGACTCTGCTTGTCCGTTTGTTTGCGGATGTTCAACTGAAGTGGTTGTAGACTTGATTCCCAAATTCGAATAGAATTCCAAGAGTTTTTTATCAGTTATAATAGAGTGTGGGATACCAAATCTACAAATTATATTTTTTCACACAAACGTTTGAACTTGTTGAGCCGTTATTTTTGTTAACGCTTCAACTTCTATCCATTTTGTGAAATAATCAACAGCAACAATCATAAATTTTGTTTGTCCTCGGCCTAAGGGGAATGGGTCGAGTATATCCATTCCCCATTTAGCAAACGACCAAGGGGAAACAATTCCTTGTAACTCTTGTGATGGTATATGGTTGAGACTTCCAAATTCCTGACACTTTTTACATGCTTTGACATATTGGTTATAGTTTTCTCGTATTGTCGGCCAATAGTATCCGCCATGACAGATTTTCGTTGCCATTGTTCGCACACCATAATGCAATCCACATAGTCCTTCATGAAGCTCTCAGATTACATGTTCAGATTGCTCTTGAGAGAGACACTTTAACAAAGGAATTGAAAACCCTCTTTTGTTCAATTCATCTCCTATGAGGATAAAGTTAGCAGCTTTTCTAGCCATTATGCCATCAGTTTCAATTCCTTGTTCTTTATTTTTAATCACTTCTTTGTATGATCGAATCCAATCATCTTTCTTTGTGGTAACAGTAAAAAAATTTTCCACTCCAACTGTCGGACTGTGCAAGGTTTGTTGTATAATGAAATTGTGTTGAACTTGTCTTTGTTGACTTGTCAATTTGGATAGGGAATCCACTTTTGTGTTGTGTTCTCTCGAAATATGTATGATCTCGGCCATGTTAAAACTTTCCATAATGTTCAAGACTTTGTGGTAATACCTCAGCAACAAGGGATCTTTTACCTGGTACTCTCCTTTCATGTGCCCAACCATTAATTGGGAATCACTTCGACATATAACATTTTGTCCACCCATGTCTTTGGCTATAATCAATCTGCAATTAAAGCCTCAAATTCGGCTTGATTATTCGAAGTTTTGAATTCAAATTTCAAAGCCATTTCCAAATGAAAATTTCCTGGGCCTTCTAACACAATTCCTGCTCCACTCCCTTTCTTGTTGGATGATCCATCAACAAATATGATCCAAGTTTCCTGATCAGCTTCTGTTGTCGGCATCTGGATAATAAAATTTGCTAACGCTTGAGCTTTAATTGCTCCTCGTGGCTCATATTTCATTCCAAATTTTGACAATTCTACTGACCATGCTACCATTCTTCCTGCGAGTTCAAGCTTTCTCAAGACTTTGGCTATCAGGCAATCAGTTCTTACAATTATCTGATGATTATGAAAATATGGTCGGAGGTGTTTATATTGTGTACACAAGTGTTAAGGCAATTTTTTCGACTAGTTGGTACCGAGTTTCAGCGCTTTGGAGGACTCTACTTACGAAGTATATAGGCTTTTCTTCTGGATTTTCTTGGATCAAGGTTGCTCCTATGGCTTCATGAGAAGTGGCAAGGTAGACAATGATAGGCTGAGTTGACACGGGCTTGATTAGGATGGGAGGTTCAACTATCATCTTTTTAATTGTTGCAAAAGCTTGCTCACATTCCTTGTTCCACTTAAACGTTTCGACCTTCCTTAACAATTTCATTATCGGCTTTGACCTCTCAGCGAGTATCGGTAGAAACCTTGCCAAGGCATTCAACCTTCCTATTAACCTTTTAACTTCCTTCAAATTTGTTGAATTCCTCATCTTCATAATCGCTTCACATTTATCCGGATTTGCCTCAATTCCTCTGTTGGTCAACATGAAACCGAGAAACTTCCCACCTTTGACTCCGAAAACACATTTTTTTGGGTTTAATCGCAAGTTATACTTTCTTATCTGTGCAAATACTTCCTCAAGATCTTTCACATGGTCACCTACCACACGTGACTTGACAATCATATCATCCACATAAACCTCCAAATTCCTTCAAATCTACTTTTTGAACACCGTATCTATCAATCTTTGATATGTAGCTCCAACATTTTTTAAGCCAAACGGCATAACCTGATAGCAATAGTTTGCCATATCAGTGGCGAAAGCGGTTTTCGGAATATCAGGTTTGTACATCTGTATTTGATTGTAGCCAGAATAAGCATCCAAGAAACTCATCATGGCTTGACTTTATGCCCCATCAACCAACCTATCAATACTCGACAAAGGATATGAATCTTTCGAACATGCCTTATTCAAATCTGTATAATCAGTGCACATCCTCCATTTTCCATTCACCTTCTTGACTAGAACTACATTCGCCAACCAAGTCGTGTACTGAATTTCTTTGATGAAACCTGCCTGCAACAATTTTTCTGTTTCTTCAAAATCAGCTTTTCGTCTCTCTTCTCCCAACTTCCTTCGTTTTTGAGCTATCGGCTTTGCTTCTCGGCAAACAAACAACTTGTGAGAGATGATGTTAGGATCAATTCCTTGTATGTTTGATGCCTTCCATGCAAAAAAATCTTTATTCGTTCTTATTATCGCAACCAGATCATCTATCATTTCTTCTGGCGTACTACCCCCAACATATGTACACTGCATTTCATCTTTACCTAATTGAACCGATGTAGTTTCTTGTCTTGGATCTATCCTTTCATCATCATTCATTCTAGGATCCAAGTCCACCATTGCTACCGTGTTTCTGGCTTCCATACTTTCGGCTCCTAGATCATTTTCAAACCTGCTACATAACATTCTTTGGCTGCTTTTTGGTCGACATATATGGTTGCTATGTCTCTTCGTTCTGTTGGAAATTTCATTGCCAAATATGGTGTCAACACTATAGCTCCCAGCTTGTTCAACGAAGATCTTCCCAACAAAGCATTATAAGAGGTGAGAGTATCTACCACCAAATATCTGATTTTAATCGTTTTCGTTGCGTCTCCTCTGCCAAAGGTTGTCGGCAAATCAATGTATCCTTTGGTGTCAACCTTTTCACCCGAGAACCCGATTATTTGCTCCTGTAAAAGCACCATGTCTTCTTCCTTCAGATGTAACCTTTTAAAGGTTTCCTAAAATAAAATATCGACTGAGCTCCCTTGATCTACTATAGTTTTCATTACCGCATATTCGGCAATTTCAACCATCTTGAAAATCCTCATTAGTGAATAACATCGGCGGCAAACTTCTTTTAAAAACATGATTCACGGTTATGGCACTTCTCAAATATTTTTTTCCTATCGTATTATACGTTTCCTTTTCTGCAAAGCCTTCGGAAATAGTATTAATGAACCCCCTAACTGGTCTTCCCAAACTGTGTTGTCGGCTCCTTTTTTCTTGTGAATGGAGGTAACTTCCTCCATCTCTTTCACTTCTTTTTTCATCTCTTCCTCCTCTTCTTTCATTTCGGTCGCTTCGTATGTCAGTTGTTCCTCCAAAATTTTCTCCTCTTCTACCTCCATGGTCTCTACTCCTGACATCTTGCTCTGGACTTTGACTGGCCTTTATTCTTCCTTTTCTAACAAAGCGTTTTAATTGCCCTATCTGGATCAACTCTTCAATTCGGTCTTTTAGCGCTATACATTCTTCAGTGTGGTGACGATGATTTTTATGGTATTGACAATGTTTGTTGTGATCAGCTTGATCTGGGGTTCGTGCTTTCCTTGGTGGCGGTATTACTTCAGTTGTCATCGCCTCTTGAAGTATCCAATCTCGAGTTGTACTCGATGGTGTGTATTGTTGAAACTTTCGGCCACAAGGTTTCTCTCTGAAATGTCTATTTTGATCCCCTCTCTTTCATTTGTTTTCTTCTCGTTCTTCACGTCCATCCTTATTTGATTCCTGAAGTCCCTTAACTCCTCCATTTGCATAAACTTCGTTGCATGTTGTCTTAGTTCATCAAGGCTTACTGTTGGTTTTTTGCACAAACTATTGGCAAATGGTCCCGGCCTCAATGCAGTTATCATATGATGCATAGAGACTTCTGGACTGAGGTTTCTAATACTTAAAGCCACTCTTCCAAAGCGCTCCATAAAAGCTCGTAATGATTCATTCTTTTCTTGTCTTATGTTTACAAGAGCTATCGATGTTAAGTGATGTGGTCTACTTGTAGCAAATTGAGCTCCAAACTTTTTCTATCAAAGTATCAAAATAGGTAATAGATAATGGTGGTAACCGGGTAAACAAGCTTAAAGCTTCTCCTTTCAGAGTTACATAAGATGGCGTCATTCCATGTATACAAACTTATTTGAGTTGTGTATATGGCAACATGTTCATCTGGATCTGTACTCCCATCATACTTCTCCATTGTTAAACTTTTCCAGTTGTCAGGTAGTGGCGTTCCCACAACAATACCAGAAATCTCAGGTAACCTCCTTTGTGTGACTCCAAAACTTTCTTCATTATTCTCTCTTTGATTAAGGTGTGTTCTCGGTTGAACAGTTTCAAGGGAAGCATCCAACATGGTTTCTTCATTTAATCTTTGTCTCATGTAAGCATTATCCGCTCTCAACATACTTAATTCCTCCTCGATGTCTCAAATTCGTCTTGCAACTGTATTAACATGACCATAGTCATGGCGTTCTAACAATCTCCTTGTTCCCTGGAATGCTCTCCTCTTTCGCTCATTTTGTTTCTTGGTCCCACGGTGGGCGCCAAAATGTTCTTACAAGGGCCTAGAAACAAACTCCTTTCTTATCCTCAGTCTGCTAACTTCTCGATCTTCGCTTTCGGACTTCCTTCTCGACTTAAGCTTTCAGCTTGTCAACTCTTAATTTGCACTTGGTTTATAAACCTTCCTCGTTTAATTGAATTACTCGATGGTCAACCTTAATTTACTCCCTCCATTTGATCTTTCGGTGCTTAGTCTCGGCTTCCTCTCACAGATGGGTGTGTGTACTTGAAAGATGCTCTGATGCCAAAGATTCGATTTTACACGAAAATTGGATCAATTCATGACCCTATATTTATACTACTCTTTTATTGGGCCCAAAAGTTACTTGGGTTTTTTCTCTTTGTATTCAACATTTACTACACACACTTGCATATTTGGGCCATGTTTCATGGGCTTTTAACAATTTCCATTTTATTTTATCTTTTTCTTTTAATTCTTTCAATTTACCTTTTTGGCAGTTTCTTCCTGCACCCCCACAAGGTTGCGCAAAGACAAAATTGTCCCTCTATAAACTGTACATTTTTTTTGTATTCTGGATTATGAAATCCAGTCAATTTTCGGATTGGCGCTTCTGGTAAATTTTCGGATTGGCGCATCCGGTAATCTCCCAGATTAATGCTTCCGGTAGTACATGAATAATAGTGTCAATTCAAAATAAAAAAAATGCAAAACATCCATAATTGAAAAAACTATTTCGAATCCGCCAATCCGTAATTCAAAATATGCATTCCGGCTTTAGAAATCCATAATTAAAAAAAATCATTTCGGATCCACCAATCCGTAATAGAAATTAGGCTTCTGGATTCAGCAATCCAGAAATCAATAATTTATGCAAACTTTGCTTCCGGAACACCCCCTCATCTGGAATGCACCATGATTCACTTCCAGATTGATGAATCTGTAGCACGCTTCCAGATCCCGAAATTGTGGGGGTCAGTTTCGGAATTTACAAAATTTTGGGGGTGCAGGAAAAAAAATGTAGGGGTGCAGGAAGAAACTGCCTACCTTTTTTTATTCAACTCCACAGCTTAACCTTTTAGTTGAACTCTCTGTCCAATGGATCTTTTTGGCTTAATCAGACCTTTTGGTCCAATTGGACTTCTCAGCCCAATCAGTACAATAACTAATATGGAGGTGCAAGGAGAAGGAATGGAGGTGGAGGAAGAATTTGTCAAAAACAAATTTAGCCTAATATAAATAACTCATAACATTTATTTTTCAGTGCCTAACTTACATTCACATTAATCCGTGCTGATAAATTTATTTTATTTTATTGTAAGGTCTTAATTTATTTTTTACCCTATTTTATAACTCTCATCTAAAGCTTTAACTTTAAAATAATTTTTCAGTTAACTCTCATCTAAAGCTTTAACTTTAAAATAATTTTTCAGTTGCAAAACTATTGAGTCGATCTTAGCCTAAAAGTCACGCTAGAAATAATTTTTATTCATGAAGGTGAAATGATAATGTAAAATTTGTTACACCAATTGAACTCATTTATATGAACTAAATACTCCCTTCTTTAATTGTCACTTTTTTTCGAAAGGTTTTTATTTATGTATCATTTTCAAAATTTAAGTTAATATTAATTGTTCTTTATCATTTATACTCATACTCTTAACTTAATTTTTAATTTATTTATTTTTGTTTATTATATAAATAAAAACGTAAAATAAAAAATCTCATCACTGTTTTACTAAAATAAAAGAGTATTGTATTTCTTGTTTTTTACATAAAATATATTTGGATTATAGCCTAATATTGTATTTAAATATATTTAGAACGAGTAGAGGTTCTAAATTGGACAAAAAAACCAAATGCAATGGTGGCCACAATGAGCTTACAGCATACCCATCCACTTCATCTGGTTGCTGTGAAACATTACCTACAAAGGCAAGAGGTTAAAACAAGTAACAAGGTGATTCACTTATTTTATGAAGAAATTTAACAGTTTTATTTTCTCAGCTATGCTATTGCCCATATGTTGTTTCAGGTCATCAAACAGATTTGGCAAAGAATAAGTCACACCATAAATACTCAAAACTGATGCAGCTAAACCAAACCAATACAAAACAATTTTGGCTTTAAAAATTTAAGTCACTTATCCCTTGAACAAAGGGTGAGTTCAACCTGAAGTAGTTCACCCTGGTGATCCCTAACCTATAATCAGTAGCAATTTAGGAAGACCAAGTGATATATTCCCAAAAGAACATAGAATTGACACATACCTCATTAATCAAAACCTAAAAGAGAAACTCAACTAGTCTTGCTCCAAAAACACTCTAACATAAAGGCCCAAAAAATACCAATTCATTCAAAGAACAGAAATGTAGATCAAACAAGCCGAAGCACACAATCCAGAAAGACATCAAATATTTTCTTTTAAATTTCAGGAGGTCATCGGATTAAAAGAAACATTACAAAAATGGCAAAATATGAACATGGCAATGCCCTCTTTAACTCCAAATCAAAAACTATTCTCTAATTTCTTTTTTCAGTTTGTTTACAAATAATCTGTGCAAAAAAACTATAACTACAGTCACTACATTCTCGAATCACCAGCAGCCTATACGATGCTACAAGCATTAGGAAAGGAAGAAGTGAAATTTGATCACCATCACTGCATGCATCACTTTCGAGATCGCACACCAACAAAGACATCATCATCTCCTTCAGTGAACTCCAATTCATCATCTCCCTCACCCAAATCAAAATCCAAATCCGAGTCACTATCAAGAGGTCTCCTCGCCCTGTTCCCACTAACCTTCTTCGCCACAGTCTTTACCCTCATTCGCCGCTTCTCGCCATTCCCACGCAACCCTTCATTTCTCATGGCAAACCCTTCATTATCATCATCAGAAAGGTACACAAGCGATGCAGCATTTTGTTCACCAAAAACGTTGCTACCCTTAATCTCCTCCTTGACCTCGTAATACCTCAAGGGCACACTCGCCTCGCACGAGTAGTACTGTCGGAGCTCCTCCCCCTCCACCACCGCGTCGCCCACCATTTTCGGCGGTACCACCGCCACGCCCTGGAAAGCCTTACTGCAAATCTGGCACAACAGCGCGCAATCCTCGTACTTCTTCTCGTACTCGAACAGGTTCCAGCAGTAGGGGCATGCGCTCCAAAACGTCGCCGCTACGGGGACTGGGCGCTCGCGGTGGTAAAGGGCGCGGCGCTCGGGGCGGGAGAGTATGTGCCAGGCCTCCTGCACACGTGCGAGGGCCTCGTCGGAAAAGGGGAACTTGTCAGGGCTCGTCGGGTCCAGGAGGAGCGCCATCTTCGTGTACTGCCGCCGCACCAGGTCGCGGTTGTCGCCGTCGGATGGGTGGAGCTGGAGAACAGAGTAGAAGTCAGCGGCGGAGAGGACCTCGGCGACGGCGAGGACTCGTGCGACTGTGTCGGTGGGAGGGAGGCGGTGGGCGAAGTCGCGGCAGGCGGAGAAGCGGCGGAGGGAGAGCATGGAAAGGCATGTGGCGATAGGGTTTTCGGGTTCGGATCCTTTGAACGGATCCATTCGCGTTTGTTTGTTGGAACGTGAGTGTTGTGAGTGAGCAGAACCAAAGGGTTCAGGTCAAATTAATTGGAATGTTTTGGCAAGAGATAAATATAGAGGGTATTTTCGTCAATTTATACCCATTTGTTTCCCCCACCGCGGTTTTTGTTCTTTATCATTTTTTTACTGTTTTTATTTTATTTTCAATTACTATCGATTAGCATTGATTAATTACTGTTATAAATGTCATTATATTTGGCAGTTTTTCTTTTATATTCATGCAGTTTTTACAAGGACTCCACTATTACAGTTATTAAATTTATGCTTTCAGAATTTGCTTTTATAATTTTGCATCGCATGTTTTGCACATTTAATTGTGTATTTATTTTGGGAAAAAAATATAATGTAACTCAGATGTGACTCAATTTCTCATACAACACTATTTACATTTTTATTTTTCT
>Ga0123341_1003182_pt1 | contig 13956 bp, 9 predicted proteins | sample Turbeapinknodule_FD_89959 | JGI IMG/M metagenome (GOLD analysis project Ga0123341, IMG submission 89959) | Root nodule microbial communities of legume samples collected from Mexico - Turtle bean Mexico pink nodule | ecosystem: Host-associated > Plants > Roots > Nodule | place: Mexico: Nepantla... | reverse complement strand
TTCGTATAAAAAAAACATTTTTCTTAAAATATATATATATATATATATATATATATATATATATATATATATATATATATACATATTAGAAAAGAGCAAATAGTCTACGCACTCATATCATATGCACTGACAGAATAATCGTCCAAACACAGACCCTCTTCATCATGTATTACATATCAGATACTAAATTATGATAACTGTCTTAAAAACATGTTACATGAAATTTTCTCTGCACAGTTTTATGAAAATTAAACACAGATTTTGGATGGTTTACCAAAAGCATTAGTGTTTTCATAACAGATTAATACAGTGATAGATTGAGAAAAGTGTGTTCTTTATCTGCTGGTGGAGGCAACAGCTACAGTTCATATGATTCTCGAAAATTTTTGGGAGGATTTGCAGATGTGATATATCAGTGAAAGTAATACAAATAATTGTACCTCAAAGTGCACGTTTTTTTACTGTTCATAACCTATGCTTATAAATAATTAGGGTTAACCATTAATAGAGGATTTTTTTAATAGGGTTTTGATAAGGATTTTTATTAGTGTGAGGAAATTTAATTGCTTCAATAAAAAAAATATATATATTTGAATGAAGTAGTTCAATTCCTTTTGGGTTTTAAATTCTTTGTTTAAATAAGTTGTTTAATTTGTACCATATGCAAATTTCTTTTATATATATGTTATGAAATTGTTTCATTTTGCTTTAAAAAATGTCCATATACAAAAATTTCACCATTTTAAAAAAATAAAAATTCTTTAACTAAACTATAACCGTTTAAATATATTGTATTCTAAATTTACTTAAAATTGAATCCAAGTATAGCAAGAAAAAAAATTTGCTATTTTACAAGATTAATAGAGCAGTGTTCAATAAATAAGTTAGTTAATCTCAAGTTGAATAGTGATATATAAAAAAAAAAAGTTAGTTAAAAGTTAAATAATAATTAAATGCTTTCTAATAAAAAGAATCAAACATATTTTATATATATCAACAAAAATTACATTTTGTATCAGGTATACCTTATCTTATTTAACACTAATAACTCAATTTTATTTCTTATTTTATATTCCAAACCTATCCGTTATGACATTCTTCTAACATTATTTTTTTGTTCAGAAAACAATTTTGCTTGGAGTTTGAACTCAGGTTTTAAAATAACATTTTTCTTACAAATTTATTATTTAACAAAACTATTTCTAAAATACACCATTTCAATTTTTTAATTTAGATATCCAAATTATAGAAAAAAAAATGTTTAGAATAATTTTTATTTTTTAAATATAATTATTGTTGATCAAATTTACACTCTTTCTAACTTAATCATTGTGCAAAATATTTGGTGTGTCCTTTTGGAAGTTAGTTAGACAATTTTTTAACAGTATAAATATTTTTTTAACCGTATAAATAAGATCTTGTAACGAAGAGTTATCTTTAACTTAGAATTGAGAGTTCAGTAGTGAGATAGACTTTGTGTTATAATCTCATATTTCTTTGTAAATTTCTGACCATGAACATAGATTAGGTTTCAATTGAGTCACGTAAATTTTTATGTGTGATTCTTCATTTATTTTTCCTATTTACTTTTTGTCTACTCTTGTGATTTCTTTTGTTATTGTATAGCGTTTGTGAGTCGTAAACAATCTAGTGAATTTGTGTCTATTTTCGTACAAAGTATTATTTGTTCCCGTTGAATTCTTCTAGTGGACATATCAGAGAGGGAAATTACATAATCGAGGAGATCTTGATTTAATGAATCATGAACTAATCCATATAAAAAAAACTTGATGCCACCTTTAACTTAAGATAGCTGATAAAAAAAACCTTCAACTTAAAGATTAATTATTTTTTTTAAGTTTTCATGTTATGCATTATTATGTAACTTGACATCTCAGTGACACCTCAAGCAACAACAATCATCTGTCATCACATAAAAAATATTATTAAAAAAATACAAAAATATGGGGGGACTAAACCAAAATTCATATGCTAACAAAAACGATACATAGGTAGACTATACATATTCATAAATAATTCTAAAAATAGACTAGATAAAAGCTTATTATACCAATGAAATGGTTCTCTATGAATAAATTCTAAATTAGCCAACTTATCAGCACATGCATTTCCTTCACGAAAAATATAAGTAACCCTAAACATCATTTTCCCACATTAATTAAGACAAGTGTTCCATCAATTACGGAACATTAGTCCTAGCGCTACACGCAACACAAATCAAGACAAAATCATATTAATAAGCTTCATTTTTTGAGCTTCCAACATTAAGGCAATGAATTTGGGAATCTTTCTCTTTATATATTGTTTATTTCCAATTAATATGAGACTTCCAACTACACACTTAAATTTGTCTCACACTTCCAATCTTTTGTGAGCATATATATCTCTTTACTAAAACATGATTTTTCCTTGTTTAAAAAAAAAAGGTGAAACAAGAAGGTGCATGATGAAAGGAAGAGAAAGATGATAACTGAATACAAATCGAAAAGCTTTGAAGGACTGTAAAAGGAAGATGGACCACACTACCTATATACTCCTTCCTTTTCAAATTTCTTCATGCATAGAGACCTATGAAACATGGTTTTGGTACGGTTTTTTCCTACTTCCTATGCATGCTTTTGATGCTAAAAGGAAATTCCACCTTATCATGACAAAAAGAAAGTGTGGTTCAATTTTAATAGGTTAGGTTGGTATGAGTTTGGAGGTTAAAAAAAACATTCGATCTTATCTTCAAGGTAGTGTGGTTCAATTTGAATTATGATTTTTAAAATATTATATAGGGTAATTATTACAAGAAAATCATTAAATAGAAACCAATTTTAGAGATAAAAAATAATTAGTTGTTATATTGACTAATTTAGATACTATTTTAGAGACTAAAAAATTATTGGTTTCTAAATTAGTTTTTATTATTAATAAATAGTTTTTAAATTGGTATCTAATTAGTTACAAAGGATTTTGGTACCAAATAGAAACTACTTAACAATAATAGAAACTAATTTAAAAACCAAAAAATATGTTTAATCTCTAAAATATCTCTAATTTAGTCTATATAGCAAATAATTATTTTTTTATATAAAAGTTTTCAAGTGGCATCAATATAATAACTAATTATTTTTTATGTATAAAATTGATTTATATTTAATGATTTTTTTTAGTGTCTCTCTTTCTATTTGTTTAAAACTTATCTGTTTATTTTTTTTTATGTCTTTTGTTGTTGTAAAAGTTTATGTTACAATGATCATTTTGTTATGAATATTCAGAATTCTAGCAATGATTTAATGCGTAAGGTTGGATGTAGAATAATTTTATAAAATTTAATTTGAATAAAAAGAAAAATAAATGCTTTTATAGCATCACCTGATTAATTTTGTTGGATTTTACAGTGACTACTTTGAAGAAAATATAGTTATGGTCGTTTATAGTTGGGTTTTTGGTAAGTTTTTTTTCTAAAATTTAGAAGAAGAAAAAGTAAAAAAAAAAAATTGAAAAAAAAAATGAGTGGTTGTGAGAATTTCAAAAAGTATTTAATGTGATACAATGCAAATTTTATTAGGAACATAAAAAATGTTTAGACCATGAATATCCTTGAGACAAATTTGTTCGAATAATAAAGTAAATTCACGATATGATGAAATGAGGTGTTCTGACAATGCATTTTCTGTCGTACATCTTCCAACATATTTAGTTATTGATTAAAAATAATAGAAAAATATAAATTCATTGGTGAAACTCATTAAATTAAAAGTAGGAAGCAAAATATTTTATAATTTAAAAAAAATAGTTGATGAAAAAATATGTCAAAAAGGTAAGTTAAAATAATATTTTTACTGTAAAAAATTTCATCATACACCCGAACCAACCACTAATCAGTGAAACATTTGAGTTGTAACAAAAAAATAATTTTATACATTTACTTCATGTAAAACTAAATATAAAATAAATTTGTATACTTTTTTTTTAGTCAAGCATATATAAAAAAAAATATTTAAACAGGTTTATATTAACAATATACTGGATTAAATTATAAGTACATGTAGATTTGAAAAAAAAAATCATTGATATCCATCTAACAAGTACCCTACAAGTATAAGACATTTTTCTATTATGGAATGAGAATGCTTATATTTATGAACCCGTTTCGTTACCATTCTTTATACTTTGTCTTTTTTTATTGAATATCTTCACCTTCTACCTTTCATTTATAGTATATAAAGAAAAAAAAATATTTAGAAGGTTGATTCTCCTTGCCCCATATCAATTTAAATTGGCATCCAATATACTTACGTGAAATATCCGTTTTGTCTTTAATGATTTAAAAAAATGCAAAATATTTGTTTTTTCTTTAATGATTTAAAAAAATTTACCTTCCGGACATTCATATCCGTAAGTCAAACCACAAAGTTTTAAATATACAAGTCCATAACTAATATGTCACTTCCAGATTTCATCATCTAGAAGCTTATCTAGACAACATAAATGATCTTGTGAATGCCAAAATTCGTAAGTGAGTTCTGAATCTTGATCCTCAGTACAATTTACAGCACATCATTCCAGATACAAAAATTTGACTCATAACTCACTTTCAGATATGGTTATCCAGAAACTTAATTGAAGTACGAAAATGACCTTCCAGATCTCAAAATTTAGAGTATATAACAATTATTTCCGGATTTCTACATCCGTAAACAAAAATGAAGTCAAGGATAATGTTGGATTTTAAATTTTATGTTGGGTGCATGTCTTAAATGATATGGTAAAGGAAGAAATTGCCTATTTAAAGTTGGACCTTTAAGGAATCATTTCAAGCTTGTGATGATAATTTAACTCTATCACGAAACGAGCAAAATATCAGCCATAATACTGCAATCTTGAATTCACAGAAAAACTTGTCAATACCCGAAAAGTTAGAATGGTAACTTTTACTTCAGACAAAAAAAATGGTGTGAAATAACAGTAGAATAACAGAAAACTAGTGTGAATCTATAACATGTAATTTGTAGACAAAATTCTGTTAGTGTTATTCCTCAATCAAATTTGGATCTTAATTTTGATAAAAACACGATACATTTAACAAAATTATTTACTAAGCAGATTGTGAAATGAAACTCTAACTCTAACTGAAGATCAACACCAAGAAGTCAATAATCATAGTTCATAGTTTATCTACCATTCTTTTAGCAGGCCGAAAAGCACAACAATTTCTCAATCAGCTTTTAAAGCCTGTTTTCCAAGTACAATTTCTCAACTTAAACACTTGCAAACCTCAATCAAACTGAGTAAAAACATAGACATCTCATCTCAACACTCCGATATATTCAGAATAAGTAAGTGAACATATAACAATAATTACAAGATGAAGAAAAAATTATCAGCCACCAGAAAATAACCTCTCGCTGTCATATTTTCCTTGGTGAAAAATTTCCTTGTGGCTGCAACTAAACTTTTGTGAATTATCAAATACAGAATAAAAACAAAGCTACATTTTAATACATTCATATTATTTATTTATTCACCAATAAAAAAATCACTAGCAAATATGCTTGCCAAACCAGATTTACAAGCACACCAACCTATAGTTGCAGTTTAAATCCTTCAACATTACGAACAAATGCAACAGTGCCTATTATTCCCCAGGTTTTCTGTTGGGCACACTTGGCCCATTTTGAACTGGTAGCCTCTAAATGGTTACACTTGTGGACATTTGTTATGATAAACTCTGGCTAGAGGAGAAGCAGCACTTCTTCCAATTGCTCCTTCTGAATATAAAATATATAATGACAGTTATTTGTATTACATTAGCATAAATGCAAATATGAATGAATAATCAAGAATTCTATAGACAGGTATGAAGCTTGGAGAACAGGAAAATTTCACAACTTTCTGCTTCTTGAGTTGAGAAAGTAAAAAGAAACAAGTCATCACTTAGAAAACTGAATGTACAAATTCCATTCCATCAGTTTTGATTCAGTTATATTGGGTTTAAACATGCTTATAGAGATAATGAGTGTATGTTTTTAGAACACCACAGATGAAAAGAAGCACAAAGGATAGAAAAAAGCCACCAAGTATTATTAAACACGATGTCAAAAGGTGTGCTGTGTTATGCGGTGGATACACAGAGAAGTGACAAAAATGAACTAGGAAAAGAACTTATCAACACCAATAGATATCATCGCAGGACCAGGTCATTGCAAAGAGAGATAACCTCTCAGTCTTCTCAAAATTAACTACAGAAACAGAGTGCCCTTTACTTTTCCTCACTAGCAACCAGCGTTAATAATATTGGATAAAAGAAAGTATTGACAACTCCAAAAACTCTTCATGAAAACATTTTAGAAGTAAGACTGGATTATCGTGAAGTATAGCAGTCAAAAGAAAATACAGTACATACATATAAAGAATAAAAAAAATGAAAAAATATAATTGTAATGAAAAAATAATGAAAAACAACCATATAATTAACAATATTAGCAAGTTTAGAAATTCAAATAACAATAAAAAACCACTAAGTTCAAGTTCAAGACTGAAAATAACAAATGCCCTAAAGTTCTAATCATCTGACTTTTCTTCAACCCAACCTAATTATCTTCAATGTTATCCAATGGGGCACATCCATCCTACTCCTCTTCCCCTTCAAAGCAAGTCTTGAGAAAGTTAATTAATTCTTCAAATTCCTTAAACTCAAAATCAGAGTTATCAAGATTCAATTCATGCTGATACTGAAGTTGCACCAGGATCTTTCTTGGAAGCATGGGATGATCCAATAACAATACCACTACTTGATGGTTGTTTTCTTTTATTGCTTGCTTTTCTCTTGTATGAGGTGGAAGGGAAACAAGAGACCAAGTGTTATTATGTAGAGCAAAGATTTTGTCTTTCATAGCATAAAATCATTATGGAACACAATGAGCTTGTTTTGTTGTAGTAGATTCTAAGTAGGCAAGAAGAAGGATTAGGATGAACACGAATTTGTAAAGTACCAACTTTGTATCTAGTCTGCATAAGATGAATGTTCAGAGGTCTTGATGATTGACTAGGTTCTGAATTAGATGTAGATGGAGAGATGGTTGAGGAAGGTGATGAGGATGGAACATATGAGATGTATACAGGTGTGGTGGTCGGTGTAGGTGTTGAGGACGGAGCATACGAGATCTAAACAGGTACAATGGTAGGTATAGCTATTTGGGATGGTGAGACTATGGGAATATTAAAGGAAGAAAGAGGAGAAGATAAATATTGTAGTAGATTGGGTAGAGAGAAAATTTTCAGTATAAGGAAACTTGTTTTCATTGAAAGCAATATCTGTAGATACATAAAATCTACTAGAAGGAGATAAGAAATTGTATCCTTTGTTGGAAGTCGATAGCCAAGAAAGAGACATTCTTGAGAACAAAAATCAAGTTTAGGTGAATTGTATGGTTTAAGAAAGGGAAAGCGAGGACATCCAAAAGGTCTGAGAAAACCATAGCCAAGTGCTATCTTGAAAAGTGTATACAGCACACCAAAATTTATAGAGCAGAGGGTATTTTGTTGATGAGATACATTCTTGTAAGAAAGGCATGGTCCCAATAGGTCATTGTAAGACAAGCTTGACTGAGAAGAGTAAGGTCCATGTCAACAATGTGACGTTTTCTTTCAATGGTGCCATTCTAATGACGTGTATGAGGAGATATAATTTTGTGTTAATACCATGAGAAGGGAGATAATCATGAGAAGGACAGAATTCACCACCGCAATCAGTTTGCACTGCCTTTAGTTTAGTATTACATTGCAATTCAATCATAGACTGCAATTGTTGGAAAATGAACAAAGCATCCGATTTGCGTTTTAAAAGAAACACCCAAGTAAATATCGAATAAGCATCCACAAAAAAAATATAGTAAAAATAGTTATTAGTAGATGACACAAGTGAAGGACCCCACAAATCACTAAGAATTAATTCAAAATGAGAATTATAAATACGAGAGAATGATGAGAAGGAAGTCTGCGATTAGCCCACACAACAAGCTAAAAAAAAGGCAAACTACTTTTATTATTGAAAGGTACATTACAAGACTGAAAGATAAGACAAAGTACATTTAAATTGGGATGTCCTAACCAATGCCATTATGAGCATTATAATTACAAGTATTACTAGAAACAATTCTGTTTAAACTAGGAACAGGAAAAGTAGAAGGTTGTTGTGTATGAGAGGTAAGACACAAGCTTGGGAACTAATACTGGTCATCGGTCCAACTTGTCCATGAAGAAGAACTTATTAGATGCATGGCATTTGACAAAACAATGATCAGGATCAAAACTGAAAATAAACATTGTTGGCTGAAGACTTGCCAAAGATGACAAGAGGATCCAGGACACATGTCAACAACAACATGATAGCAGTTGCAATAGTGGATAGCAGTTGCAATAGTGGACAGAGTTGCAATTGAGGGCACAAGAAGTTCTGCTCTTCAATGGTCAGTTTTCTGCAGACTGGGGCATTTGAGCCTGAACCCACACATTCGGCCATTCCAATTTGCATGACCAGACAATGTTGTGCACAAGCTCATGTTGAAGCACGCACAGCTGTGAAAAGATTATGCATGAATATGCAGAGTCTTGCATGTTACAACATGCACAGCCATCCATATTTAATGTACAGTTCAATAGAGACACCTGAAAGATGGAACAGAAAGAAATACATGCTGCGTCAAGAAGTTTCAGCCAATGCTACACCACTGATTCTGGCCTCAATTTGAAAAGGCCGAAAGTAATGAGCAGTCAACTTGGAATGGATCATTTTCTTGAACCAAATTGCTGGCTATAAAGCCTTAGCATCAAATAAACCCACTCTCCTCGAGCAAATGTGTCCTCAACCAAACAATCTCTAACAAATACCTCAGTCACCAACATGAATAGTGTGCTTCTAATTGCACTGTGTTTTGGTAAACAATTTTGCATAAAGACTCAGCCGAAAGTGAAGGATTTGCCACTGTTTCAACCAATCAATTGCAAAGCACCTCAGTTCAAGTACTCGAAACCCTTTTCAAGACCTTCATTTGTCCATCCATCACAAGTTGATAGGCAGAACTCCTTTTCAGAGCTGTCACTGCAAGCAGATAGTTTTCTACAACAATTTGATAACTCATGTGGGATCCTGGACCCTGGTCACTTGCAATGGAACTTGGAACCCCCATCAAGTCTGACAATTCTTTAGCAAATAACTCAGCTACTGTCTGCAAAGTAAATGGGTTCTGGAGGGACAAAATGTCCATTGCTCAAGTGCCTGTTGACAACCACCAAACCCCCTATGTCTAGGCAACCCCGCTATAAAATCCATCTCATCTCTAATTAGGGATGATATAAACCATATAGAAAGGGAAACTGGACCAAAATGTGTATGGAAATACTCAAAGGAAGAAGCCACTTAAAGGATTTAAGCAGATACTACTACTAACACAATAGAATGAAGCTGAGCTGCTCACAAGATGGAAAATATACAATATGACCACGGAAATGGTGAGTTTGCAGGTGATTTGGAAGGTCACTAATCCTCAGTGGATGGTTTATAACAACTAAATTTCAATGCAAGTTAAGCATTTAATTAAAATGTGGCAAACAAAAGTTCCAAACAGGCATGCATTATGTTAAATGTCACCGCCCACTTTCATTTAAACAATATTAGAGTATATAATTATATATAATAATACACAAATCAGCAGCTTGCACATAAAATGGGTCCACTAATCAACCCAAAATCTACTTAAGTTTTCAGGTTCAACATTGAGACTGACACAATTATTTCACTGGAAGTACATAGTGTGGGATAAAATGTCAACACTCACCTGAAGCATTCATTACGCACAAGAGCTATCGTCAACATTTCAGTTGGAGTCTGAATTTCAGAAAAATACTGTTTGACTTTTCAGTAGAAGTGGCTCTTTTTCCAGAACTTGAAACTTCATGATGTCTAAAGCCATAGGCAGAATGTCAAATTTAATACAGAAGACTACCCCTTTTACTTTCTAACCAGTCTTGATACAAGTTAAATGCTCTAACTGGTTCCTCCAATTTGCAGTACTTGTTAAATAGAATCTGCACTGGAATATGATCATTCAATAAACCAGATTTTAGTATTTTGGCATATAGCTCCTCTGCCTCTTTCATCCTACCTCTAATACAGAACACCCTAACAAGTTCAGTATAAGTTATTAAATCTGGGTCATACCCTCTCTGCACCATCTCATCATGTAATTGAAGAGCAAAATCAGGACGTCCTAAATTACAGGCAGCACCTATCAATAAATTATAGGTAACAACATCAGGAAAAATATCTCTTGAAAGCATCTCTTCCTTCAGGGAGCAAGCACCATAGAAATTATCACTCTTCACTTGTGCAAGAATTAAAGCATTGTACGTAAATACATTCGGGTGAACACCAAAAGCTAGCATTTGATCTCTTGTAAAAAGCGCATTGCTAAGATCATTACATCGTCCGTAGAAGTCAATCAGTAGGTTCCATATTAAAGGCTTGGGCACCATTAAATTGTTCAACATACACCAAAGCAAGTTTTTTGCTCTAGCAATCTCTCCATCAAAACAAAGGCCTCGAATCACAACCTGGTATGTAATTTGATCAGGCATAATTCCCATACTATACATGACTCCAAGGGTATAGCAAGCCTCACTAATTTTACCTTCTTTGCAAAGAGCACCAATAAGAATATTATAAGTAAAAACATCAGGAAGTAAACCTTTTTTAAACATCTCACATGCATATCCATATGCAAGGTTCATTTGTAGACTCTTGCAAAATCCATGGATGAGAACATTATAAGCTACAACATCAACTTTAGTACAATTTTGAAGCATCTGATCCCAAAGACTGAGAGCCTGAACAACTGCTCCTTTCTTAAAGTAGTTATCCATAAATATAGTAGAGGTCACTAAATCAGTTATATATTTCTCGTCATCATCCTCCAATATTTCTTTGAGCATCCTTTTAGCTCCCTTTAGAAGACCTTTCTCGCACAGAGCACGCACCAGTATATTACAAGTAACCCTGTTTGGCAGAACCCCAGCATTGGACATGGTGGAGAACAGAAGCAAAGCCTTATCCATGTCATTAACAGTGCAATAGCCTTTAATCAAACTGTTATAAGTAGCACAATTGGGACGAGGACCAAATGCTAACATCTCTCTAACAACCCAATCCGCTTTCTCCAGAAAACCAATTTTGCACAGCCCATTTACAATATGGTTGTGGGTAAACACATCAGGAACAACACCTTTCAGAACCATTTTCCTCCAAAGCCAAAGAGCTGCTTCTAACTTACTGTCCAGGCACAAAGACCTAATAGTGGCTGTATGTTCAGCATACTTGAATTCACAAGCATATCCCATAGTTAGACCTATCTTTACCAAACATAGATTTTCCCTGCAACATAAAGTCAATCATATTGGAATCCCTTATATATTTATCCTAACATATAACACAAAAGAGATATACATATATGGGGATGTAGCTAACAAGAAAGCCATTTAACATGATCAGAACAAATCTGGGCCAAACAACCATGCATGGATGTCAAGATTATAAGCTTTTTAAAACCACAGAATATAGGTCATTTCAAAAAGTCATGTGAACTCTTAAAAACTTGTATAACTTACGTGTTTTAGGGTTCATTTGGAAAAGCTTATTTACAAATTATTTAGACTTATCTAATGACATAAACATTTGCATAAGTATTTAAAGATCTTGTGCAAATATCTTAAAAATTATGGTAAGTCCGTAGCTGTCTCAGCTAAATTCAATAAGTTCTCTAGGATAACTTATGAAAATAGTTTAACCATGTTTCCAATTATATTTTAAAAACAATATAGGCCTTGTTTTCAATACAATTTCGGCGTTTAGTTTTTGGATATAATATTATAACATTAAATGTTCTGGATGAGTAGTTGCTACTTTTCTATAGGATTATTAGTGATAAATTTAGATATTAAAACTTATATGTAACTGATAAAATAGTCCTCACTTTAGTGCATAGTAATTTCAATCATCAGAAACATGTTCAGATCATGGTGGTTTAGCATTTTTGGATTAGGACTCCCATAGTGTTTGGTCTTGCTCTACCTTCTATGCTCCCCCCTCACTATGTCCTTTTGTGGAAGGAGTTCCAAACCTCCAACTAAAACCCTTGGTTCACCTTCCTCACTGCAACCAACATGACAATGCTGAAATCTAATACCAAAACCAAACCCTCAATCCTCTGCCTCTAAACCGATGAAGACTGCCCCCTAAAGAACACTAAGAGGTCCCAACATCCTCGACGAAGACCGTCCTCATCCAAATAGATCCTACGTCACTTTACCTTCTTAATCCCTTCTCCTATAAGTGTTCATCAAGAAATCCAAAAATAACCTTATATTATGCACTTACACATATTATGCACTTACATGATAATCACTTTATTAGAGATAAGATTAGTTAAGTTAAGAATTTGCTAGTAGAGTAATAATTAGTTTATTATCTATATAAAGTCTCTTTGTAATCCTTTTGATTCAACTCTTTTATCGATCAATACACATTATTTTCAAGACTGAACCGTGTACTCCAATTTCAGCTAGTTGTTCATCCAATCACATACATAATCTTTCATTCGTGGTAAGATCTAAAACTCAACTGCATAACACTGTATCTGTGTGTGTGTATATATATATATGCATAGCATGATACTATGATTCAATTCAACCTACAAATCACTTTCAACTATTTTTCGAATTCGACGATAATCGAAACTAACCTCATCGTCTTCAGCCGCTCCAAGCTATCCTTGAGCATAGTATCCAGCGCATTGAAAACGGCGTGCCGTCCATTCTCGTCGGCGCCGAAACTCCTGTCATTCGACGAGCAATCTCCCGAGTACACTTCGCACTGTTTCTCGATCGCCGCGTCCACGTCACAGCAAACCCTGCAACCAACCACGGAACGACGTCGTTGAGGTCAGAGGCTCGAAAGAAAGAGAGGCGAGGCAATACAATGGAGTGAGGGAGAGAAAATAGATGCCTGGCTTGTGCGACGGCGTCGTTTAGGGAGCGCAGAATGTGAGCGACGACGTTGCGTTTGACGTAGTGAAAGGTGCTGTTGAAGAATCGTAGCAGAGGAGGTTCTCCGGTGGCGGCGAAGAAAATTGCGGTTTCTGCCATCGGTTTTGGTTTCACTCGATTGAAGTTGAAGACATTTGAATCGAGAGAGTTGAAAAAAAAGAGGAATATTGAGAGATAGAGAAAGTGTTATATCTCTGTGTCTGTAGGGTGTAGCAGTGGCAATGAACAAACTCTTAAGAAAATAGCTTATTTGTGCAGAAAAATTATAATGTTTTCCTATAAAATAAAATAAAAATTATAATGTTTTCCTATAAAATAAAATAAAAATTATAAAGTTTGATTGAATTTTAAAATTACAAAATTTTCAAAAAAATTACATTGAATTTAATTTTTTTTTCAACTTAGTTTTCAAATATGTTATGGATGGTCTTATATAACGATTTAAATAACTCTAATATTAGATTAAGAATGAATTTAAACTCAATTCAATTAAAAAAAATTATAATATAAGATTTATTTTTATAAAAATTAAATATTATAATCATTATTATATATGGGATCTCAAACAAAGTGTTATGGCTTATTAAGATTGAGATTTGGATGTTTTTTCATTGGTTTTTATAATTGTTATAGCAAATATTTATTTATTAATGTTATTGTATTTATTTTTTCACTAATATTATTATAATTATTTTATTGTTGATGTTAAGTTAGGATTTTATTTTATTTTTGTCATGTTATTGGATTTATGTCAAACAATATTTTAATAGTTTGAGTTTCTTTCCACTAATATTAATTAGATTTATGTCATGGATAACTTAAATTAAGATTATTTACTAATAAATG
>Ga0123341_1003181_pt1 | contig 13957 bp, 13 predicted proteins | sample Turbeapinknodule_FD_89959 | JGI IMG/M metagenome (GOLD analysis project Ga0123341, IMG submission 89959) | Root nodule microbial communities of legume samples collected from Mexico - Turtle bean Mexico pink nodule | ecosystem: Host-associated > Plants > Roots > Nodule | place: Mexico: Nepantla... | reverse complement strand
TTTTTTTTTTAAATTTTACTAATTTTCAAATTTTGTAAAGCTTTATATGGTTTATTTTGAAGAAAAAAAAAAGGGTTTTAGTTTATTTTTCAACGTTATATGGTGATCAACCAGTAACGTATCAGTTTCACAACCTTACTCTCCCAAAACCCTCAAAACCCTAATTAACCCCTTATTCTCCCACCGCCGCTACCATGGCGGAGCTCAAACTCTCCGAGAGCCGCGACCTCACCCGTATTGAGCGCGTGGGCGCGCACTCCCACATTCGCGGCCTCGGTCTCGACTCCTCACTCGAGCCGCGCGCCGTCTCCGAGGGCATGGTTGGTCAGACTGCCGCTCGCAAGGCCGCCGGCGTCATCCTCCGCATGATTAAAGACGGAAAGATTGCCGGCCGTGCGGTCCTCCTCGCGGGCCAGCCTGGTACCGGCAAGACCGCCATCGCCATGGGCATGGCCAAGTCCCTTGGTCTCGAAACTCCCTTCGCCATGATCGCAGCCAGCGAAATCTTCTCCCTCGAGATGTCCAAGACCGAGGCGCTCACCCAGTCCTTTCGTAAGGCCATTGGCGTGCGCATAAAGGAGGACACCGAGGTCATCGAGGGTGAGGTCGTCGAGGTCCATATCGACCGCCCTGCGGCGGCCGGTGCCGCCTCCAAGACCGGGAAACTCACGCTGAAGACCACCGAAATGGAGACCGTTTACGACCTCGGCGCGAAGATGATTGAGGCGCTGGGGAAGGAAAAGGTTAGCAGTGGTGATGTTATTGCGATTGATAAGGCCACCGGCAAGATTACCAAGCTCGGGAGGTCGTTTTCTAGGTCAAGGGACTTCGACGCTATGGGGCCGCAGGTGAAATTTGTGCAGTGCCCTGATGGGGAGTTGCAGAAGAGGAAGGAGGTCGTGCATTGCGTCACTCTTCATGAGATTGATGTTATCAATAGCAGGTTGGTCGTATTCCCATTTTGCCTTTTCCAGGTTTTTCAGAATTTCTTGATTTGGTTAACTAGTTAGTGGTTAATAGTTGTAGTTAGGGCTGGTTATGAACTGAACCAATTTGAAATATGTTCGAGACTCCATTTTATTGAACTTGGTTCATGAACTAAATGAGCCAAACTGGAGTTGAAAATTGAGTTACTTAAGTAAATGAGCTAAATTTGAGTTTTGTATAGTTCATAAATAAGAGTTGTTCACGAGCTTGAATCGAGTCAAGCGACACGGGAAAGATGTCTCATATTGAATTAGAGTTGAGCTCGTGCTGAACAAATTCTTGTCAAGTTGGGTTAAACTTCGCAACCCTAGTCAAGTTAATGGTTTTATTTCTTGATTTTGCGTAAAATTAAGGGAAAATGTGGCTACAATTGCAATCGCACCCTAAAGCCAATTCTTATAAAGTTGGGTTCAACTTGACTCACTTCATTTTAACCCCAGTGAAGATTTTATTTCTTAATGTTGTGAAAAAGGCAAATGTGGCTACTATTGCAATTGCGTTTGGGTTGTGGATGGTAAAATATCCTCCCTGTTGCCGAAGAAATGGTGATGGTAGAGACCATGTTTTAACCCTGCCAAAGGCTTAGAAAACAGTTAGTAACAATTTCAGTTGCAATATCAATGAATGCAACTAATCTGTGACCAAAATTGTGTCTGGTTTCGTCACAATTTTTTGACATTGTAGGATAATGCAGTCAACTCTACCAATGTGGTCGTGGAGAGCCCAAAGATCTTAGCTTGGGGTTGAAATTGGGGTTGCTGTCTGTTTTTTAAATCCTTGGTCCTAGTTTGAGTAACCAATTAAAATCTAGGCACTGGCTACATCATGGGACTGCGGAATTCTTTGAACCAGTTTCTGTTGTTAATCTTAACATGTATTTTAAAAAGTATTGCTATGTGCCTTTAATCTTAAGTTGGCAGATAGGTCTATGTATTTTGTGTGTTCTTCATGTTTTTATTCCTAATTTAATATAATCCTTGAGCTGGATTGGAATGTTCTATCCAAATAATGTGCAGATTTATATCCGTGATTCTGATTTGTGGTTTGTAAGTAGAGTTGGAATTTTAAAGTTGTCAAGGGAGAAATGGATATTTTGTGCTGGGATCATTATATCCTCATTGAAGCAAATGCGTTTCTCTTTAATTTGTTTATTGAACTTTATGTTTAGTGAAATTGGCTGTAAAAGCTTTGATTCACAAATGTTGTGTTTCCTTTTTATTCCCAAATTTTAATATATTCTTAAGCAGATATGGAGTTGCTAATTAAGTTTTGTCTGGGGATCGATTGTGGTCCTTGTTGAAGCAAGTACACTATTCTCTTATATCAAGTTTATTGAGATCTGTAAAGTGGAATTGGTAGTGAAAGCTTTTATTCATGTGTGTTATGTGCTTTTCAATGATTTAAGGAAGTGCCATTTTCCACAAATTTTTATTTTTTTTTTCCCGAACAGATAGACAGACTGTTGTTTTCCAATTTATGTGTATGACGTCATTAGCTGTTTACCTCTTGCGTTGAAGGATATACACTTGTTAATTAGGCTTCTAAATTGCTTTACAGGTTAACATTTTAGTTCTTCATGCCATGTAATTCTGTTATGTTAATTTCAGAACACAGGGATTTCTGGCGCTTTTCACTGGCGATACAGGTGAAATTCGTGCAGAAGTCAGAGAGCAAATTGACACCAAAGTGGCAGAGTGGAGAGAAGAAGGAAAGGCTGAGATTGTGCCTGGTGTTCTTTTCATTGATGAGGTGCACATGCTTGACATAGAGTGTTTTTCATTCCTGAATCGGGCTCTAGAGAATGAGATGGCTCCCATATTAGTTGTTGCTACCAACAGAGGCATCACAACTATTCGAGGAACGAATTACAAATCCCCACATGGGATTCCCATTGACCTTCTGGATCGACTGCTCATCATCTCTACTCAACCTTACACAGAGGATGAAATTCGCAAGATTCTGGATATCAGATGCCAAGAGGAAGAAGTAGAAATGACTGAAAGTGCAAAACATTTGTTAACCAAAATAGGTGTAGAAACATCTTTGAGATATGCTATTCATCTAATCACAGCAGCTGCACTGGCATGCCAAAAGCGAAAGGGAAAGGCAGTGGAGTTGGAAGATATAAATCGGGTTTACAATCTGTTTTTGGATGTGAAAAGATCAACACAGTACCTAATGGAGTATCAAAGTCAGTATATGTTCAGTGATACAGGAGAAGCTGATGAAGATGAAACCAATGCCATGGTCTCTTAGATTTACAAACATCAGCTAGAGAGTTTGTAAGTACCCGGTTAGTCTTTGTACAAGTTGCAGAAATTTGTTCTATCTGGTTCTTCATTGCACTTCAATTAGTCTTATACAGTTCACCAGAAGTTTTCAGTGGTTGAACTCTGCTCATGACTTTGCAACTTATATATTTTGAACACGAGAAGCTGTACCGAATTTCTGTTACTACTGAGCATTTCATCCTTATTTTTTTTTGCTGTATCATGCATGCACAACAATCAACAGAGAGTGCTTTAACAGTAATTTATTAGACATGGTTTGCTGTAAGCAGTCAAAATGTCACAGGTGGAAAAATATGTGCCGTTGTCTTAATAGATTAGAATTGGTTGTTTTCTTGTTAACTTAGAAATTGAGTTTTATATTGACAAATTAAGCAGTAAATCATATAATAAATAGGTTGTTGAGATGAAGGTGTAATTATAAATAATTGTTTTAAGGAATCGCATGCCTATGATGGAAATGCTCGAATTTTGATGATGTATTTAAACAAATAAAAATTATAAAAACTATGGTCGTGACATTTGCAGCATACCATGAACCCAACTCCTTTTAGCAAATTATGTTATCGTTTTACAAGTTAACGGAAATATAAGGTGTCTAAGTATGGAACAAGTTTTACAAGTTAACGGAAATATAAGGTGTCTAAGTATGGAACAAATAAAACGTAGTTTAGTTTATGGTTATACTGTGATAGCATTAAAGGGTTGTCAATACACAATTTGGTTTTAACTTTTAAAAGGGGCTTACTTTGTTTTCATCTTCTAAAATTTTTGCATGTGGAGTTTATATTTTGAGGGATGAAATTACTTACAACTTAAATTGATATGAAGGTTATATAGATATACACGTTCAGATACCAAAACAAAAATATGTTCATATACCAAAACAACAAAACAAAAATATTCATATACCAAAACAAAAAAATGTTAATAGGAAGAGTTTGATAGATGTAAAGACGAAAACATTTCGTAATATATAAATAAATATAAATCTTATTTTATAGTTTGGTTTTATAAAGTTGATTTAGATTTAAAATTGGCTTTTTAATCTTATCTATAACGATCTTAACGAGAATTTATTGATTTTGTTAAGTTATTCAATATTGTATCACCTATAAATATATAATTTCAATAATCTTAAAATTTCAACATAAAATTATCTCGACTAAAAATAAAAATATTTTATAATAATATAAATAAATTCATACTACAAAAATCTAATTTAGTTCGCACAATAGTTTAAGCTAACTAAACATACCTCCTACTCTTACGCTTCGGCCAAAGGATGGAGTGAAAAACAACTACAAGCACCTGAAATATTGCAAAGAAACAGTAGAATTAACAAATGTTGAAGTAAAAGCAAAGTGATAGACGAAGTATGCTTTTTTTCTCAAATTGTTTTTACCTTTTATTTGATTGAAAGCAAAGTCATATCAATAATGGATTTTTGAAGTCTTCGATTCATAACCGTAATGATTATTTTCTGAATAATTACAGTGTTAATGTTATTGGTAGGTATTATTTGCACAATAACTAGTTTTAGGCCATAAATATTAACTTTTATATTGAACTCATTCTGCTGTCTTCCTTTTGCAGCAACACAGTTTAAAGTTTTAAATATCATCAGTTCTTTACATATGTATTATAAATTTCAAAGTTTTAAGGATATTTTTTTAAATTGCTTATCAGTTTTTTATTTGGGAATAACTCGTTATTTGTCGAAATCTACCCAATACATTTGCAATCCTCGTGAAAAGGATGGCAAACTGATACAAAAGATTATATTTTTGAATAAAATATGTAACTAAATGATGAAGGATATGATTTTAAAAAATAGTGCCCCATGACCATTATTAAATTGTGGGGTATATGGTGAAGTTTTTAATCGAGATACAGAAAATTGAAAAGTGATACAAGAAATAAAATCCTATAATATCTCTAATTAAAGTTGTTTACAAAATTTGTTTATTAATAGTAAATTTATTGTATATTTTATATCCTCATATTGTTTATTACATATAATAAAAGGAACACAAACATTAATATTTCAAAAAACTATTTATAGTTAAAAAACACACATTAGTCCAGTCAATTTCATGTCTTTATTAGAAATTGTATGAGAAACTAATTATTAAATAATATATATTTTAGAAAACATTTTCGAAATAAGAATACAAGCCTTGGATGGAGTCATGAAGTTAAATTTGAGTTTTAAAAAACAAAGAATCAAATAATTAATTTGATTTTAATTTAAAGTGAAAAATCAATTAACCAAACTAAATTGTGTAGTTGGCACCAACAAACCTCACTCTCAAAGCACTCGTATATAATAATGTAATAAAATAAAATAAGAAAAAAAAAACAAAAAAACAAAAAACGAAAGGCTCTTTTGTATCGCTCTTTCTTTTCTCTCTCTTCCATTGTTTTGTAATTTAGCGTCTCCTCCGTCTTGCACGAGCTTCCGCCACCGTCACCGTCGCCGTCGCCGCCTATCTCCGCCGCTTCCATGCCAACGCCATCCGCTTCTTCTGCCACGGGCCTATCATCCTCCGATCCGATCCTCGACCGTCTCGCCTCCTCCGATGGCGCGGTGAAATTCATAGCCATCCGCGAGTTGAAGAACCACATAATCGGAAACCGAACCAAGAAGCTTTCCTACATCAAGCTCGGTGCCGTCCCCGCAGTCGCCGCTGCGCTCGCTGACTCCGACCCCAACCTCATTGTCCAGTCTGCCGCTGCGCTTGGAAGCTTCGCCTGCGGCGTAGATGCCGGCGTCCGTGCCGTACTTGACGCCGGAGCTTTTCCTCGCTTGATCGGACTCCTCTCCGCTCCCGACGAGAAGGTTTATTCAAATATTCAACCGTTAGCAACCGCTTTTTTTATACTTTTTTAATGTTTGGTTTGTAGGAAAATTGACGCGTGCTGTAATCAGTGTGCTACTGGTTCAAGTTTTAGAACGAAAATGGAATGTGAATTGTTTGATTCATAATTTTGTTAGGTTTTCTTCTTCGCAATCCAATGGAGCTGAAAATTAGAATCCTGACTGTTACGGTTTTATTTCGTTTCGAAGTAGTTAATCTCTCTGCCAAGTGCATCTTTGCCATTCAATTACCTTTTCCGAAGATTAGTTATAGTTTTAGTAATCTAGTTTATGCCTCCTATTTGTTCACTGGTATAAATTTTATTATTTTATATGTTTAACTCCTCCGACTGATTATTAAGCCGCGATGTTAAATATGAATTATTCGATGTTTCTGTTTAGTGATGAGTTTATTGATGTATTCAATCCTGTTTCTGGGTAGAATTCTTACTGGTATTTGCTAGTGGTACGGAATCACGAGGGAGTTTCAAATAGGATCCCCATCGAGGATCGTGTTGCAGTGATGGGTGCTCCTGTGGTGGCACTGCAGGGACTATGCCAAAGTTAGTACGCGAGAAGTTGAGTTTGTTATTTACTAGTTGTTGAGCCCTTTTATAGAGTTTCTTTGGAGGGAAAAAGGGATAAGGCTGTTGAGATGTCTCCTGGCTTACATGTATGCTCTGCATGTGTTTGGCTACAAAATTAACTAGGTTCTTACTATGCCAGCTGATTGAGGTTGGCTTTGTAAATCGGCTCCACGTTGTGAGAGCAAGGCCGGCTTAGAATTCTGGAGGTAAAGGTGACTTCAAGCTGCCGAGAAGAACTTTTAATTCCTTCTCAGTGTCTTTGAGATTTAGAATTAGGACAATGTGGAGGGGTGGGTGATGGAAAAGGAGCAAAAGTTGAAGCAGTGTAGTGATGGCAGTCCTTTGTTGGAAAGATATACATACGAAATGTTGACTTCATTATTTATGTTTTTTTTATGTTATTTTCATTTGGAATGCCATTTATTCACCTGTTCTCTCCCTCTTATCAGGTTTTGGATGCTGCAGCTCGAACTTTACGAATGATTTATCAATCAAAACTAGCTCCGAAGTATGATTTTTTTCAAGAGGAAAACATGCAATTTCTTCTTTCATTATTGAAAAGTGAGAATGAAAATCTTACTGGGCTAGGTGCAGGCATTGTTATTCATTCTTGCAAGACAATTGGGGAACAAAATATATTATGCCATACCGGTGTTTTAGAGAAACTTACTAGTCTTCTTGATGGTTCTCTAAGTCAGCGAGATGCTAGTCTAGAGTCGTTAGCTGCAATTATTAGAGACAACCCAGCAGCTGTCTCTAACTTTGTTGAACTTCGTTGTGGAAGAGCTTTACATTGTGTTACTGAATTAACTAAAGATAAATATCCTAGAACAAGATTACTAGCCTGCTTGTGCTTGATTTCTTTGAAGAATTCTTCGACATGCTATCTCCAAGATATAGGAATCAAAACCAAATTGGTCTACATTTTGCTTGAGCTCCTTGATGATTCTGGTCCAGTTGGAGATGAAGCTTCTTTTGCTTTCTCAAGTTTAATTGCAGAGAAGGAAGATTTGCAGAAGTTAGCGTTTGAGGCAAATGCTATTAATAAGTTCAACTGCCTTTTGCAAAAGCATCCCATACAACCTAAAAGGCTTGAAGGGGTACTTCTGGCCTTGGCTGATCTTTGCTCAAAATTGGAGTGCTGCAGGTCTAATTTTCTTTCGTTGCAGGTCTGTTGCTTGTGTCTGTGTTTTTGTTTTTGAGCCCATGCATGATTATATTCATTACTGCAAACTTGAGACATGAGTGCTATAAAGAAAAAGCTTCACTAAGTCATTCATTATAATAGCACCATAGGCGAGGGTGCTAGCAAGGATGAAAGCTATCTGGTGTATGATTGGAGGAATGTTAGACACTCATGCACCAATATGTTGTTTTTGCCCCCTATCAGAATTGGATATTTGTCCAATATTGATACCTTCAGACACCAGATTAGATATATATCCCATTAGTATACATTATCATTTTATTTGAAAAATCAATATTAAAATATCAGATACATTGAGATAAAACTGGACACACGAATTTTTGAAGATATATTATTTGCTGATATGGTACTTATTTGTGCAAGTTGTTTATATAATCGAATAATCAAATTGCTTCAAACAAGAAACAAGCTCAGTTTCACATGTTTGATAGTAATCGTAGAGTCTTAAGGGAAATGACGGTGGTTGTACTTGTGTGTCCCTGCACACAGAGACGACACAGTGGTTTTTGCCTTTCTTCTTACTTTTAAATTTACCTTGTTTGCTACTTTTGTCTTATGCACTGCACTCATGTAACTGAAAACTGTATTTCATTTTCAAAATTAATTTTTTAATATTTATATCAATAAACCTTTTATAACTTTATATTTATTTTTTATCCTCTTTTGCACTGTACCGAAATTACCAAAAGTTGTTTTAGAATTTAAACTTTTATGTTAAAATTTCATCTTAATAATGTTAATAAATTTGTATGTTATTATTATATTAACTATCATGGCGTTAAATAAATTTCATTGTTATATAATACAATCACATTTTTATATTTCTCCTAAATCTGTATGGTTACCATTGTTATTTTATTTTTAGTAATATGTAGAAGTACAAAATTATATTTTTAATGTATGGTAGTTATTTGTAATTACTCTTAAAGTATTGTACTTATATTTTCAAACATTAACATATTGTTGTATCAAATACATGGTGTCTCCATTCGTCATAGGTTATAGCTAATTTGGCAGGATGCGATGCGAATTAAGAATCCTTAAACTAATAGACTTGCTAATAAGAATAGTGATGTGATTTTTCTTTATTTTTGTGCATGGGTTACTAACATCTCTATTTTTTTTTTCATTTTGTCTTGGTACCTGTGTGTTTACATGCAGTTTCTTGCATATCTATACGTACTGCATTTGCTTTCTAGAAGAATATTAGTTAACTGAAATATATTTTAATTTATTTAGCTCATTATTTTCTTTCTAGCAATGCACTAGCCACGTGTATGGGATTTTACATGTAAAAATACTTTTGCTGATATTTTCAGATGTAAAAGTATTTTATTGATTTTGTTAGGATGCCATATTTTATTTTGCCTACCATTAATTTGATTGACTACATTTCAAGTTGCAACTAAGTAACTAATTTTGACACTGTAACCCAGAGTCTGCCATAAACAACAAATCTTATTCTACCAGGGTGAATTCCAAAATCTGCCATCAAGATGGAAATTTTTGCACCCCCTATAAATGGATTCTTGACAAAATGCTGTGGTGACTGCTTTAATTATTTATCGTTGTTGGTGATTTTGGACATTTATTGTTGTCTAAAGAGGTTTTATACCAACCCATGTTCCCATTTATGAACATGTTTGAGTCGGTGCTAAGCTGTATTTCTTCCTGATAGATGACTAGAGCCAATTCGGGTGTTTCTTCTCAATTTCAATGGATGAAGTTATGATTAGGCTTGCTCCAATAAACTACGTATGGATGAAGTTGTATAAGGCTTGCACTAGTCAACTATGGTTTCAAATCCCAAGTCCACTTTTAACTTCTAATACACTTTTTTGACACAGGTCTTGAACCTAGTAATTGATGCCCTAACTCACGAGGATGCTAGTGTACGCACTGCAGCTTGCATTTGCTTGAGAAGTGTCTCTCGCTCAATTAAGGTATGTAACATGAGATGACGTCTGGAACTTGAAGTCTATTATGCTAGTGCTATGTACAGTTTAATTCTCATGAAACTGTGTTCAGAATTTGAGTGCAGGTCGTTTTATGAATGAAAGGGTTGTTTTTCCTTTGGTTCAGCTTCTCTCTGATCTTTCTACTTCTGTCCAGGTATTTTGGATGTAACTATAATTTTCATTTTTCTGATTATGCTATGTTAAGTAGTTTCTAAATTTAGAAAACATGCATATCATACCAAATCACAAACTTCTAAAATTTAAAAATTGAGGGGTATAAAGCAAAAGAAAGATTGAATATACATCTGTTACTTGTAATTTTAGCTATGTCTGTGGTATTGGGATGATAATTCTGATGCCATTCTCCATTGATCTTAATTGAAACATATGTTCTATACATTAAAAAGGCTGTTACTAGAAGCACTGGCATATTGATGGACAAATTCGAATAATTTAGCACTGAAATTGTTATGTCTCACATTAAATGAGGTTGTCTCAAGGGGGATAATGTGTTGTTCTATTGATGATCATATTATAAGATTGCATGCTATTTCACCCATTTTGTATCTTGGTCTTGCAGGATATGGGGTTATCACAAGGGCTATAAATTTTTTTGGGAAGCTTAACTTTAATTAGACTCAAGTCATAGTCATGTCCACCCTAAGAATTTTTTGTTGGCAAAAAACATTCTGATTAATTATTAAACAGACGTGGTCTGGTAAATTCTATAGAAGCTTAGTAAGGGTTTCCTTTTCTGTTTTATCTTCCAGGTTGCAGCCCTTGGTGCCATCTGCAATATAGTGGTTGACTTCTTGCCACATAAATCAACATTCGTACAATGTGGGGGCATTAAAGAGCTTGTGCAGTTGACCAAGTCGATGGATTCATCTCTAAGGTTAAATGCTGTATGGGCATTGAGGAACATGGTATTCCTTGCAGACAAGATATGCAAGGAAGGAGTTTTTGTGGAGTTAACAGCATCTTCAATGGCTAGCCTTATTTGTGGTATGTATTGGCGCTACAGGTTTTTGCTGTTATATTGGTAACTATTTCCCAATAAGTTGACCTTGATTGTGTATACCTTGCAGATCCTGAACCTTCGGTTCAAGAACAAGCTCTGGCCCTTGTTCGCAATTTTGTTGATGGATGTCTGTACTCTGTTGAACATGCTTTTGCTGAAGATGGTATCATACTAGATGCTGTTGGAAGACAATTAAAAAAGTCTTCAAAAATTGAAATTGGGATACAGGTTGGAATTAGCTAATGAAATTAATTATTTTTGTATAGAGTGATGATAAAGATTTTCACACTTTACAATGGTTCTCAAGTTGTTTATTTATTATATGCCTTTTGGTTTTGTTTTCCATGCAGGGAATGTATATTCTCAGCAATATTGCAAGTGGCAATGAGTTTCATAAGGAAGCAGTTATGCATCTACTCTTCCCTCAAGATGAGAATGGGTCTCACTCTTTCTTCGAGCAGTTTTTGCAGAGTCCTGACAGTCGCTTACGCACAGCTGCAGTGTGGGTTGTAGTAAACCTCACTTTTCCTGCTAGTCCTGGTGCATTTGGCCGGATTGTAAACCTGCGGAGTTTTGGCATTGTTTCTCGAATAAAGAAGATGGTCAATGATTCTTGCATGGATGTGAAGGTCCTTTAATCTTCATAATTTTTTATGTTCTGTACTGTCAAGTAGTTGGTTTGTAAATGTTCTTCTGTTGATGCAGCTTCGTGCGAGACTTGCACTTGGACAAATAATTGCTTTCGGTGATAGTTGAATGCATTGAAATCCTCTGTTCCAAGTCTTTTGGCAAAGAACAAAGTCGAGAAAAGGGATATTGATACAATTTATTTTCTCATGTGTTCTATATTATGCAATGTAGTCTCCGGCCTTCTGCATCAGCTTTCAATATGGTATGTTTCAATTAATGTTCTACAATGTTTTTTTTCTCGTTTCACTAACACTTTTTGCCATACCTTGGCACTAGTTTAATATTATTATGTTTGCCCCAAAGTTCCTTGACTAGAAGATGGTCTTGCTATTCTAATGTATCAAATTGCGTTTTTTTTTCTCTTTTTGTTTCCTTTGCAGGTGTATCAATATGCTTTAGTTTATCATTGAGTAAACTCCTAAGTTGGTCTCCCATAGATTCCAGTGTGACCTCATAAGCCGTTCAAGGATTTTTGTCCACAGTATATTCCCTAAAACGACCTGAAATGTCGCCACATGATAAACTGTGATACATAAAAGACGGATTAGGTTACTGTTTTATATATTTTGAATAGATTACTTGGGTGACAGGAATCTTTAGAGGACTAATGTGGTAACACATTGATCTTTTGAGAACCAGTGTAGGGGTTTACTCTTTCTTCTAACCAGTCAGGGCAGTGTCAGAGCTTTGTGGTTCTGTAAGCACTCTTGGCCAGGTTACCCTCAAATCTCATTTTTCTTTCTTGTGCACAATATGTATTACTTTTTTGTAAATCTGGTGATCATAGACTCATAGTAGATTTACAGGATTTAGTGTTGTAAGATATGAGTAGTAAATGTCAATTAGAACCGAGTTTCAATTTAATTTTGGTTATATTGACAAATAGCATAATTGTCTATGTTTCTGGCATTCATGCATGCCTTGTAATTTTCGTTACATGCCACTATTTTGTATGAGAACAATTTTTAAAGGAAGTATATTCTTATTTTCAAAATATTTTGTCAATTTAGAAAGAAAAATTCATAAATATTTATGGGGGATGACTATGACTATGATGATGCTGATCACGATTCATGGTGGTAGTGGCTATATTTGGTGAGGGTGCAGGGTCAAGTTATGATCGGTAAGTGCTTTTTTTTGTCATTATTACTTTTTGAATTCTGTTCTTGAAATTTGAAAAAAGGGCACCACCCACGCTCTCCGTCCATCTGAGTACGTTTTAACGTTCCAAACGAGAAGCTTAACAATATTTCTCGATTATGTTGTGTTGATCATTTTTGGTCAGCTGCATGCACATGACATTTACAGATGCAGATAACAAATTGGCCATTGATTTTGAAGATGAAACCTCTTTTACAGCCACTGCCAAAAATGAAGAGTGAGCAACTTTGTTCATTCATCATTCTCTGCCGTGGTCTTGATGTTGTTCCAAAATGCATATTCATAGGACTTTTAAATACCCAAAATTAGCTTCCTTGTATGGTTGTTTGAAAAATGGGTTGTATTTTGAGTTTCTTTTTTCCTTTCTTGATAGCTTCAGCTTCTTTTTATTATCTTAGTTGGTGCAAAATCCATTGACATGAACTGAATTACAAAAAATACCTAAATTTTTAGATGGAAAAATAATTACTATGGTGTATAAAAATGGTACTCTCACTCTCATTTTCCGTGACATTAGTTACAAATAATTACTATGATAGATTTGCTTATGGCCTATCAGTGATAGTTAATGGTATGGATTGGGATGTCATGGAAAAAGCACGTTGAATTTGACATAAGAATTTATACTATTGTTTTAAAAAAAACGTAGTAGATGGTTTAAATTGAAAAGTTTAGTTAAAAAATGGCTTATAGGGGGAGAGAGGTCACTTAAAGCTTTGAGTATGGATATGCATGAAAGTTCTTACCCTGGCTGATTTGGAGCTTCTTATGTCTCCCGATAAATCTATTTCAGAAAACAAATATTTAAAGAGAGAATGTATACGTATTTTAATGTGAACAGGTGTTATTTAGCATGTCAAGTTATATGTAAAGTTATATAATGATGTTTAATATATGAAAGTTTTTATATAAAAAAGATATATAAGTATAATTCCTGGGGGAACATGAAATCTGTTATATTTATTCTTTTTCGTGGCATGTAGGAGTTTTAATTTGAATTATTTGTATAATATTTGTTTTTTTTTTTTGATCAGCGTATAATATTTGTAATAGAACATTTTTCCTATTAGATTTTCCCAGGATTAAATATTACTCTGTTTCCAAAACACCTGGTGAAGGATTTTTATTTATTTTTTAATTTCATTCTACTTTCACATTTTTTTTTTATATATTTCGCACTTCACAGGTTTCTATGAAT
>Ga0123341_1003180_pt1 | contig 13959 bp, 10 predicted proteins | sample Turbeapinknodule_FD_89959 | JGI IMG/M metagenome (GOLD analysis project Ga0123341, IMG submission 89959) | Root nodule microbial communities of legume samples collected from Mexico - Turtle bean Mexico pink nodule | ecosystem: Host-associated > Plants > Roots > Nodule | place: Mexico: Nepantla... | reverse complement strand
TGAGGATCAGAAGAGTTTTAAGGCGTTGATTTTGAAACTTATATTGTAAATATTTGTATTTCTATATGTCCTAATCACGTATTAGGAATATTTTGAAAAAACTGTAAGCTTGTATAGAAATATGTAGAACCGGTATTGTAATAGTTATATGTAAATTATGGGGTGTTACATTTTATATGAATTACTTAAAAAATAATTTATTTTTTTTAATTTTTTAAATTAATATTAATGTACAATTTTTATATGTAAACTGACTCTCCCACTCTTCCCTTCCTAATTCCTTATTGTAACAATAGGAAGAAAGTGAGAGCATATTCTTTCTCACGTTTTCACACCAAATATCACATATCAAATCAAATAACCTCTATTTTCAATCTCTCTCTTTACTTTATTTCAAGCAACTATATTCTTTGAAAAACTCATTATTCTTTTGTATCTACCATCAAGTCAATCCTAACCTTAACTTGAACATTATCACATCCTTTGATCTCAAAACTACTAATTGAAGAGAAAAAACTTGAAGAATAAGAGAGACTCAAATCGGAGAAGAAAAACAAAATTGTTTAATCAATTCATCATTTTTTTTAATTTATTATTTTTTGATTCTCAATTTTAACTTATCCAAAATTATTTATGTATGTTAATTTTCTATCATCATGAAAGTTGAGTAAAAGAGAAAAATGTGAAGTGTATTAGGTTTTTTTTTTGCTAGTTATAGTAAATCGTTAGGTAGGTATGAATTTTTTCAAATGTAAAAGGATTATTTTTTTTAAGAAAAATAATTGTTTCCCACCTTAAATACTAAATATTTTAAATTAAAAAATAAAATAAATATAATTAAAATATTTATTTATTTATTTGTTAAATGGATATATTTATTTTATCGAGTTTGAAAGTATAAGCAAGCAACTCCTTCAAACATAGTGTCCGTGACTCGAGTTTGCCCTATAAATACCACCGTGGATATCAACTTTCACAGTAACACTCTCCTTCTCATCCTTCACCTTTTTTTTTCATAAATAACAAACATGCAAACGCAGCCAATTTCCACTATCGCCTTCACGGTCTTCCTCCTCCTGTTCTCTCCACCACGCGCCGCCGCGGTAAGACCACCACCAAATCCACTTCGTTCATCGTGCGCGCAGGCCAGGTACCCCGTTCTCTGCTTCCAAACCCTCTCCAACTTTTCCAACCCCACCGCCAAACCCCTCGACCTGGCCCAGGCCGCCGTCAGGGCGAGCCTGGTCCGTACGCGCGCTCTCTCCGCCTACCTCGGGACGCTAAAGGCCGCGTCGCAGGGTTTCGGACCGAGGCAGCGAATTGCGGTGAGTGACTGCGTGCAGCAGATATCCGACTCGGTGAGTGAGTTGAGCAAGACGCTGGACGAGTTGCAGCATCTCCGCGACGGAACCTTCCAGTGGCAGATGAGCAACGTCCAGACCTGGACCAGCACCGCCCTCACCAACGGCGATACCTGCATCTCCGGCTTTAACGCTGCCGCCACCACCGGGAATGTCAAGTTGGAGCTCAAGCAAAGAGTCACCGACGTCGCCATGCTCACCAGCAACGCGCTTTACCTCATCAATCGTCTTGCTGATAGCGTCACGGGGAAGTCTCGCTCCAATTCCGGAAACTGATCCTGTCCGTTCATCTCGGTTCTCAAGTGTGAATATCTTAAGAGTGTGTTTGGAAAGATGATAGAAGGTAGAAACACGTTTTAGCGTTTTTTCTTCCAAACCCACACACACTATAGTATAAATAGTGAGGATCTCTTTGCAGTATAAGTTTTCTATATTGGTTTTTTTTTCTACGCCATGTGTGTAAGTGTAAACCAACGTTTGAATCATACTACTACTACTAATATAAGATTGCTAAACTCCGTTTTTTTATTAATAAAAAATGTGTAATAATTTTAATTTTCCTTAAATTAATTACACTACTTTGGTTAGTTTTTTCTAACCTGCTCAAGCTTGCAACTTTCATTCGCAACATCTCTTTCTAAAATATAACCATTTAATAATTCCTTTTATTAATCTAATAATAATAAATAAAAATTTAAACTTTTTATATTACTATTGTAATAAAAAGGTTAATAAATGGTTGTATTTTGAGAAGCGCGTCATACGAAAGAGTGTTGATTAATTTCCAATCAATCAGTATATGAGTTAAAAGATGGATAGGAAATGACTAAAAAAGTACAGGAGAAAGTAAATTAAAGCAAACTCTAACTTAACCATTTTGTTCAAAGAATTCAATTTAAAAGTAATTTATACATGGAATTATATCCTTCAATTCATCAATACACCATAGGAATCATGTTGAAATAATATTTAATATATTTTTACAAACCAAACTTATCAAAATGAGTTCACATCATCAAAATTTTAGAATACTAAATATGAAGCTCATCAACGTGTAACATACATATTCACATAACTTGCAACTTATGCGAATTTCTATATTATGTTTATAATTTCTTTAATACAATTTGTTTATCCAGCTCGCACATAATGTGAATTAAGTGAATTTCACTCAAAAGCATTGTTTAATGTAAAACGTCTTTATACAAATGGATGTAAAAAAAACAGTGTTTTGTTGGATAGGGACGAACCCATATAACGCGGGTTCTATGGGACGAACACAGTTTGAAAAATAATTAAAGCTAGTTTAAAATGCTTGTTATAATAATGGATCTTTTGTTGTGCAAGTTTATGTGAAGATTATCTTTGACTTCGGGAGATGAGGATGAGGATGAGAATGAAAATAGTTAATGTAGAATTTATTAATTTAAATATTTTTTAATTATTAAAATCAACAATTTAAACTGTGATAAGATAGTATTTATAATTTGTTTGCAATTTAGTATCCACACATATACATTTCCTTCTTTTTTTTAGACGTATTTAAGCTAATAAACTATTTAAGCGACTTTGCTGAGTACATACAGCGACTCATATGCAGACTCATGCCTTATCATTTTTTATTTTATTTTTTCTTGTAGGTAAATCTATGAAAGTTTAGTCACGTGACTTGTGTCTCTTAATAAATGTCTGCACATGACACACTATTGACTATACTCGTAAGTGCTGACTCATGCATGAGAGAATATTTAATAGAAGTTCATGTGTAGTCTTATTGACCAATATGGGTTCAACTATCATTCTTTTATTACACAGTACATTTTATATAATGAAAGACACACCTAGAAAGAGGAAATAACACAAAAAGAGAGAGATGTGTCAGTAAGATATTTGCACCGTGCAAGTGTTCAAAAATCACACTGTGTTAACACGATATTATTCATCAGTTTTCCTTTTTTTTTTGCCAACTTGTGATTCCAAAGACGTGAATAAGTTGATCTCTTAGTATAAATTTCTTATGCCGAGGACCTTATGACAATTTACGTGTGGTTGTTTCATCTTATTTAATTTTTTAAAACTCGACTATATCAGAATGGAAAAATAAATATTAGATACATTAAGGTATGTGATTTTGACCAATCTGCACTACTAAATTAGTAGTAAGTTGGCCAATTCATTTATCCAGGTTTGATTAGTTGTTGGCATGCCTAGAGATTAGGTTAAATGATGAAGTTTAGGTTTTGCTGCAACTAATAAAAAAGAACAAAGGTATTTATTGAAAAAAATTTATTAGATATTTATGAAAATATTTTTTGTTTTAGCTTTAAAAGAATATTTTTGATTTAGTGTTTTTGTTGAAAAACTCAGCTTGATTAGATAAGGTGTAGACAAAATAAAATTTTCTTTCTAATATGGTAGGCTTTTTGAGGATCATCGAGTTGAAAAAAAGTCAACTTCAATTTTTTTTTTAATCAACAAAAAATAAATGAATAAAGGTAAATGAGACACTTTAGGGGTGTTATAACCCTTTTACATGTTTCACCATCAAAGTCTATTGGCTAGGTTAAACTAAAAGACTACAATTATAGCACAACAAGAGACATGTTTAAGCTACACCCACTTTTTCTGCATTAGTTACCAGCAAAGCAAAAGGTTTGAAGTAAGCTACAAAGCACACCAACACTAAAAATCTGCATAGCAAAAAATGGAATAGCATGATAAGCCTCTTGCACCTGTCATGATAAGCCTCTTGCACCTGTCAAATAGCTCTGGTTCTATCAAGACCTACACTGCATCTTTTAAGTGTTGTTTCCAAACCTGCACTCTATTAATTCAAGCCTTACAAGTAGTGGTTCCAATCCTTATATCACTGAATTTTCGCTCCTGCTACTCCAGGTCAAGAATACTTGGAATAAAAAGCACAACATTGACCATAGGCTTCTAAGGTAGAACCACGAGAGTAAACAACCGAAATCCATTATAACAATCTAACTAGCCCCCACACACAGGGCCAATTATTTGGCGTAGCAGACACCAACATTGTATATAAAGCCTGCATAAACCAACACCACAGAGACCTCACAAACTTGGTGTAAAACAGCTAGCTACAACATTGTCTCATGAAGCATAAACATTTCAGAGTTGTTGAATTCCCACAACCAGCATTGGGTATACATCAAGGTACCAAACCTCGTTCCAACCTGAGGCATTTGTCCCTTCTGCATAACCCTTGATGTTATAGTCCATGGCTCATTCAAAGTTATCCATTTCTTCACTCTACCTCCTAGTTCCTTGCATCCTCCATCATCACTTCTCGTTTTCAGCCTTCCAATCCTTCACAACCTGCACATATGAATACCCTTACCTAGCCTTTAACTAAGACTGTGTCACATTGTTACAACTAAAAGAACACATCACAGATAAAAACCTCTCTTTCCATGCACTTAACCGAGTTCTCAACTTATTCAGGATTGGTTCCCAAAATTGTTCCTTCCTTGGACTTCCATACCCAAATACTTGAACGGTATTACCATTTTTGCACAATTTAGAGCCTTAGCATAACATTCAAAGGTGTTTCTTTCAATATTCATGGCTGCTAGTTTAGATTTGTAAAAATTAATTTTTATCCCAGAAGCAACCTCGTAACACCAAAAAATAAGTTTTTATTGTAAGTACGCATTGGTAATTGTCTTGGCACATAAAAAGAATGTCTTGTCAACTTCAATCCTATACTCAAGTTTATTATACAAATTTAAAATAATAATAATTTTTTTTTCGGCAAAGAATTAAATAAATTAAAGGAACACTTTAGGGGTGTCCCAACCCTTATACAAACCCACTAAAAGATGGGCTAGAAACTAATAAACTTACCCTATTACAACATCTTGTAAAGACCCTGATAACACATCTAACAAAACCTATGCATCCACTCAATCTATAAGCATGATAACAACGTAAATAAAAAATATAAAGCTAGACCCCAAAGCCACTTTTTCAACCTGGCAGCACAATGCTCACTACCTAATGTTACTGTAGTGATTTCACAATGTTAAGTGCCCAAACACATGATTAACCCTACCTGCCATACTCACCTCACCAGAATGCACTCCCCAAAGTTCTCCTGATAGAGACAAAGGTTCTCCTTGATGCCAACTCTTGCTACTCAACAATCCCAGCAAACAGAGGCATGCGCAACAACTCTTAGAAAATGGTTCAGCGCCTACTGCACAAAACCAGTTTTAGAACTACCAAAATTTCTATCTTCTAATGCCATTCCGATTAACGAGCTTCTTTAGCAGGATTCCACTCTAAAGGTTCAACAGTTCGGTATTGATAAAAGCTTGAACATGACATTGCTCTAATATTCTCCCTATGCCCTCACTTTCCATCATCATTCTACACTCTTTCACTCTTCATTCTCCTCTAACTGATGATATTATCTGATGATATTAGCTGCTCTCCTCCCGCTTTACTTGCACCAAAGAGAAAACACCTTCCCCACCTCACAAGTAATACATATATTCAAAACAGATTCATCCCATTGATCTTGATTATTTTATTTTATAATTGTTGCTACAACCAACCATACATGCAGAATCGACAAAGGTTGAAAACACTTTTAGACACTTATCTAGTTGCCATATTAATGCATGTTAAAGGTGATAAAATCCAATCAGAAAAAGAAAAAGTAACTTTCCTTTCTTTATGTTTCATCCAAATCCATGATTGTACTTGTGCCAGAGTGAAAATTTTCCTCCACATCTAACTTTGCTTGATTGAAGATAACCTATTTCTGTGCTTCCATATACTCCAAACTACTTATACCCAAAGACTTTTGCATAACCTATTGCCTTCTTGATTAAAACATATGCAAGAGAATTGTTCGAAATGATGATTCAATTCATTGTGATTCACCAAACTAAATCTCATCCAGCTAAAGCACATATTCCATACTTTAATTGATTTTATACATGAAATGAGGACGTGTGAACTTGTCTCTTCCTCTCTTCCACAAAACACGCATAGAGTATCCCCCAATAACACTCCCCTTCTGTGCAGATTTTGTTTTGTCGCTAATCTATCTGATAGTGCCCTCCACACATAAAACTGAGCTGATGGCATAACCTTTAAATTCCAAAGGAGTTCAAACACTGTCGATACCCCCCCCCCCCGTACTGTGATTTACTATCTTGTTATAAGCTGATTTCACCGATAATGTGTATGACGGGGGGTCGTTCCATATCAGTAAATCCCCTTTATCTGGTTGTAGAGGCACTTGAGATATAATTGCCATGAAATCATCTACCATGCTTTTCTCCCATTCAAACCAATCACTTCTCCAGCTAAATTTCCACTCCCACCCTTTCGTAGTCTAGCTTCCAAAACTACCAATAGACTTGTCTTTAAGCTCAAAGTTATTATATATCCTTTCATATCTTATTTTGAGTTGACCATTGGTTAGCCACTCATCTTCCCAAAATTTGACCTTCTCCCCATATCCCACTTTCCAAACCATATTCGGATTGAACCAGTTGTCCCCTTCGTTTGAAAGATTAGCTTTGGCTAAATCACTCCACCATCTAGATGTATACCTCTTTTTGATTCGGTGCATGTGAGATTATCAGTCCCCACTGACCATACTTTGATTCTAGGACATCCTTCCAAAGTCCAGTCTCTAGAGAACCCAATCTCCATATCCATTTTACCAGGAGTGCCTCATTGAAAAAATCAATGCATCTAATACCTAAACCTCTCTCCTCTTTCGCTTTACAAATATTTTCCCAACTGGTCCAAGCGATTTTCCTCCCATCCGCTCCCCACCCCCACAAGAAACTTCTCTGTAATTTTGTAATCTCCTTGCACACTCCAATCGGTGCTTTAAAAAAGGATAGAAAGAATAGTGGTATGACATTTATGACAGATTTTATAAGGCGTACTCTTCCTGTGAATGACAGGTTCCTCCCCTTCCATACTGAAAGTTTCTTTCTTACCTTTGATAGCACAGGCTCCCAAAACGAACATCTAGATGGATTACCACCTATGGGTAATCCTAAATATGTGAAGGGTATATCCATTAGACTGCAGTGAAGTATTTCCGAATACATTTTCACCTCATGCCTATCTACACCAATTGCGTCAATTTTGCTCTTATGGTAATTGACTCTAAGATCGGAGCTTAATTCAAAACATCTTAAGATGGCCTTATTGCACATGATATTCTGCACGTTAGATTCACATACAAAAAGGGTATCATCAACAAATTGGAATAAATTCAGATCCACCTTTTTTCCCCAACTTTAATTCCCGAGAGCAATTTTTTCCTTGTCGCTTCTTCTACTAGCCCCGCTAATCCTTGTGCGACGATAAGAAACATAAACATTGTCATTGGATCCCCTTGTCTAATGCCTCTAGATGATTTGAATTCCTTTGTCGGACTACCATTTACTAATACTAAAACGGTAGTTGATTCTAGACAAGCTCTAATCCATTGAATCCATTTTTCATAAAACCCTAGTCTTCCCATCCATCATGTAAAATAAGAACTCCCAACTCACCGAGTCATACGCCTTCTCAAAATCAAGTTTCACTATCACCCTGCTCTTCTTCCTTCTTCTCAACTCATCCATAACCTCGTTCACTACGAGGACACTGTCTAATAATCCTCTATTGGACAAAAAAGCTGATTGTGTCCCATTTATCACCTTCTCAATAACTTTTTTAATCCTGTTGGATAGCAATTTGGTCAGAATCTTGTACACACACCCAACTAGTGAGATGGGTCTGTACTCCTCAAGAGATTGGGGGTTCTCAGTCTTTGGGATCAACGTTAAGAATGAAGCATTACAACCCTTCGGTATCTTCTCCTCTTTGTAAAAATATTTTACTACTTCTACCACGTCCTTTTCTAGTAAACCCCAGTTGTTTTTAATGAAATTGAAGGTTACCTCATCTGGGCCCAGACTTTTATGGCTATCACACTTCCAAATGGCTTCCTTTATTTCTTTTTCATGAAAAGGTTCAATCAAAAAGTTGTTGTCATAGTCAATTATCTCCTTAAATTCCACGTTATCCAGCCTAACTCCAATATCATTGATAACCGACATCTTATTCTTGTAGAACTCTTTGACCATCTCCTTTACCGTATTAGGTTCTTCCACTCAGATACCAGAGTTCTGACAGGGTAATCCTTTTATCTCATTTCTCATTCTCCTCCACTTAATCGAAACATGAAAGAAATTTGAATTGGAATCCCCTTGCTTGATCCATAATGCTCTTGACTTTTGTTGTAATAAAGATTCATTCCTCACATTTATAACCTGTAGTTGATTCAGAAGATCTCTTTTTTCCATAATCATGTTCTCATCCAAACCATCTACGTCATCTCTCATATCCAACTCTTGTATTTTCTTCATGATATCTAGTTTTATCTTATCAGTATTCCCAAAAACTTCTTTATTCCATTCTTTCAGGTCGCTCTTTAGCATTTTCAATTTCTCTTTTAGCACTAGGATTTCGTTACCCTGAACCAAGTAATTCTCTCACTTGCGTTTAACAAAAATTTCAAACTCCTTATCTTCCTACCAAATGTCAAGAAACCTGAAAGGTTTTGTCCCCCAATCTGCCACATTTGATTTTAGCATCAGTGCACAGTGGTTAGATATTTGTCTATCTATAACATATTGCTTACATCCTGGCCAATGTTGCAACCAATTAAAAGTGGTTAAAAACATGTCAAGCCTACTCTTAGCTTTGCCATTAGGCCTATACTAGGTATATTTTCTTCCAATACATGGTAAATCCACCATCTCCATACCATCAATGAAGTTATTAAATCCTTGCATTTCTCTGTTATTACCGCTGAATTGATTTATCCCCCTTCGTTTCTTTTCATTTCTTACAGAATTGAAGTCCCCCAATATACACCATGAATTACAAAGTTCCCTTTGTCTAATCTCCAATAAATCTGCCCACATTTGCCTTTTCACTTGCAGAATACACGAAGAATACACGTTTACAATAACAACATGAATATTTTTCTCCTTAGCAAGCCCAAAAAACACTATGAATCATCTACTAATAATGTGGTTAGAACACTAGAAAAACTTTATATGCTATATCATAAGAATACCCTTTGCCCCATTTGATGGTTCGCTATAAAGATAATCAATATCATTATCCCCCCATAGTTGGCAACACTTATTTAAACTAAAACTTACCATTCTTACTTCTTACAAACACAACATTCTAACACCTTCCTTTCTAAGTTAATCCTTAACATATCTCCACTTCACAAGATTCCCGAACCCTCTCACATTTAATGTTAAGATTCTCATCAGTAACCCAGATCTTCCCCTTCTTTCCTTCGGGATTTTAGAATCCTATCCCTTATTTCCAGTTCATCTAGGCTTATCAAAACATTACCTTCTTCCCCGCATGTCGCCCTTATCTGTTTACACAATTCCCATAATCTAATCATTTCTAGACTACCATGTTTTAACCAGAATAAATGGTTACAGTTATTTATAGCCATTTCATAAACAAAATTACTAATTTGAGATAGAGCTGACCTTAATTGTTTTCGTTCTTCCCGCATACTGTTTTTGTTTGTTACGCCCATCCAGAAAACACTTCTTTCTGTTGTAACAAGAGAACAATTGGTGAAGGAATCATTGACTGGCTTTGTTAGGTTGGCTGATCCTTTCGCAAGCGATTGAACCCCCCTTTTCCTTTGTTCGCAGAATGGTAAATAAGATTTTTTTATTCTGCCCGATCTCGATCCTGATTGAAAGTTGCTCTGCGTGTATTTGTAGTCCTCTACATCAACATCTTGTTGCCTAGGTAATTGGCAAGCTTCCCCTTCACGTGTCGAAAGTAAAGAATCCTCCACCCTCGAAATTGACATCCTTGGTTCGTGCTCCCCCGCGTCATCCACCTCCTTCGATGACGCAGTGTGTAAAGTAGGAACTCCTGCCCTTTACTCTATCATTTTCGACGCGCACTTCGTCTTCCTCCTTCTCTCCCCCGCATCCCTGTGAGAGTTACAGAGAATTGCGGTGGCTGCTCCGTTACAAGGTTTCGTATAAGACTCCGTGGCTATGCCGTTCTGAATCTGTCCTGCTTGTTCTAATTCGCCCATTACGTAAGACCTTTCAGAGATTATCGAGCTTCCAAGCAGTCCATTCCAAAAAGACTCCCCCCTACAATCGTTTGGGTCGGCTTTCAGATTAAGGTTTTGATCTCCGCACCTCCCAACTCCCTTCGCAAAGGTATTTTGATTCTCTGCACTTTGGCCCGTTTTTGTAGGCCCAATCCTTTTTGCCACGTCAGCCCTGCTTAGAGTCGTTGGGGTTTTAGACCTCAAGATTTCCTTTCCTATAGCTGTATTGAGATTAGGTACAAAGGAAGGTCCTATAGGTCTAGCCAAGAAAGACTCACAACATCTTAACAATATAATTGGTTCCGATCTATGGCGGCCCTGTACCGGTAGTGACGGTTCCACCGTCGAATCTTCCTCGTCAATTTTACTTACCTCGAAATCCTTGCTCCCCGAACGAGCTGATTCTTGAGACGCAATTGATTCAACCTCTGTATCGACACCTGCAGATTCTTCGTCCCACTGGCATTGACAGCGCTTATAATCTGGAACAATGCATTCTTCCTCCACCGATACCTGATACAAAACTTCATTGATTTTCATATAGCTTGTTAACTTTGCTTCACATCCCACTAACACTCTAATTTTAAACCTTGCGTACTCAAGCTTTTCCAGTGCCAATGTTGCTTCATCAACCTCAACCAGGGTTCCCAATAACGCTGTGATGTGTTTGAAGCATTCAGAGTTCCATAACTTCAATGGTAGGCCTCTACATCTCACCCATACCAATTTGTCTACCGCTACGAATTGCTCTTCCCATGGTATGATTGTGTCAATCATTTCTTCGAACCACTCTTTATTTTCCTCTATGGCTTCTTTGATATTTGTTTCGTTTTTCCCCTTTAGTAGCACATGGAATCCACCCAAGTACTTTACCTTTATGTAACCGAGTCCTCCCAAAATAAAGCTTTCGTTCAAACTTGAAACTTTGCTTAAATCCGATACTCTCCCAATGTAGCACATTTTTAACCAATCTATGGAGGTTTCTTCTGCTCTAAAGTGAATAGCGTGCAAGTTTGCCCTGTTATGAGATTGTGCTTTGTTTCTATTACCATACTTGACAGTGTTTGCGTACGAGTTACTACCTATTGCCCTCCACACTTGTTTAACCTCTTTCTCTGATTCTGTTGCCTTTTCTTTCAGCTTAGCATTTCACTCCTTCTTTATTTCTGCTGCCTTGTTGTATTTCTGTCTATTAACCTTCAGTTTCCAGCTCCCAATCCATATTGTGTTCAGTTGATTCTCCAACATCCTAACATTCTGCACTCCCTGAAATTTAACAAATCCAAACCTTTGCTTCTTTATATTCAATCTACTAGATATGAAAACATCACTCACCCTTCCCCATCTTCGAAATTTTTTCCATAAATCTGATTCTTTGAATCAAAGGGAAAGTTAGAGAAGAAGAAAGGTGTCCCTTCTTTGTGCTCCATCACAACATTAGAGTATATAAAATTCAATTTTTTTTATAATAACAACATATATTAAAATAATAATAATAATAATAATAATAATAATAAATAAATAAATTGTGACTTTTTTACACTGATGTATATCTATAAGTTTTTTAACTTGTTATAACGGCACTGAATAACAAAACAGAAAATATTTGATTATTAGTTTTCAAATTCTAGATATAATTTTTAACTGGTAAGATCATTGAATATTCAACTACTGAATTCAAGTTCAATATCTCTAGAAGTATCAACATACACAAAATTTGAATAGTTAGCCAATGTCAATTTGTTTACAAGATAAAAAACAAACAAAATAGGTATTAAAAGTTAGTTATATTTGTGGAAATTGAGCTTTAGCTTTATATATTGTTGAGCGTGAATACTACTGATGGTATTTTGAATGGCATTTTTACTATATAGAGGAATTTTAGAAAATCTTGCCATAGCTTTTATTCTTGACAGAATTTTCCAAGGTTTGTAGTTTATTCTTTATATTTCAAGTGTGTTTAATATATGTTTTTAGTTTCAGGAATGTAACAAATGATCTTTGAAAAAGGTATAGATCTGTCATAGTATTTACACACTAAGTATTGAAAGGTAAGGTTGACGACAACTTATACCAAATTATAATTAAAAACAAAATTATTAAAATATAGATAATTATCTAGTTTGTTTTTAGAATTTTTTATGAATATGTATAGTTACATATATGTATCATTTTTGTTAATATACGAGTTTTTGTTTATTTTTTTTGTATTTTCTATTTTAATAATATTTTTTTTCATGTAATTACAAATGATTGTTGTTACTTGAGGTGTCAGTCTCATTACTAATCAAATTTTTGTTTGAAATGTCAGTCTAACTGAGATGTCAAGTTGCATAGTAATATTTAAATTAAAAGTTTTTATTAAAAAATTTTAGAAAAATATAGTAGATAGAATAATTTTAAAACTATATTATATCACATTACAACTATAAATTAATGTATTTCATCATACTTTGTGAAAGTAATACTTTTCTTATGTCAGAGACAGAATTATCCTTACAACCCGAACAGAAACTGCCAATTATCTTTGATAATATTTTATAAAAAAATTCCTCGTCGAGCAACAGATGGTAAATACTGTCTCTTGAACAAATTTGGTATGGAATTTGGTCCATGACAACTGTTGTATTATTATGCAAATTTAATGTTCAGATTGTCATTTTCATATCTCTAGATTTTGCAATTTTAAGAAAATGAGCTACTAAGGGCCAAATGCAAATTTGTTATCACATATTTTCAGTCCAAATATAAAATCATATTGCCATGTCACATGATTGTATAAAATATTACTGTGTAATCCTACTGGACTTGACTTTTGATTTAAATGACTTGGATTAGCATAACAAAGCCAATCACTTGAAGGCAACCTAACCAAAACATCTGCAAAGCCAAACATGTTTATGTTATATGAGTTCCAATGCCTTGTATTTTACATTACATTTGCCTTTTTTTGCCACTTTAAGAAGTTCAATACTTGTATCCTTATGACACCTTAAGAAAACTTAAGCTATTGGTAACATTTTATCACAAGGAGGGTTTCATTTAAAGGTTTTTTTGGAATTCATGAGCCAATCATCATCATCATCATCATCATTATTATTATTGATGGATTTTATATTATTGACAATTTTTTACAATTTATAGTCATAATTTTTCTAGTAGTGTTGTTTTATCATCAATATAGTAGAAGTAAATATTTATTTTAAAATTAAAGTGTAATATCATTTTTTCTGTGTTGCAGTTTTTCTTAACTCATTAGATTGGAGATCGATGATAATAGTTATTAACTCGATCAAAATTTGTACACAATGAAAGTTATATACACATTCATTGTAATTTCCATGATGTGTAAACGTTATTTAAAAAATTCTTAAAAAACAATAATATTTTTTTGTGACTAAATCATTGAACCTTTTGTTTATAAGAAAATAATTTATATAT
>Ga0123341_1003179_pt1 | contig 13959 bp, 13 predicted proteins | sample Turbeapinknodule_FD_89959 | JGI IMG/M metagenome (GOLD analysis project Ga0123341, IMG submission 89959) | Root nodule microbial communities of legume samples collected from Mexico - Turtle bean Mexico pink nodule | ecosystem: Host-associated > Plants > Roots > Nodule | place: Mexico: Nepantla... | reverse complement strand
ATGCACCATACTCATGATTATGAGTGAAACCCAAGAGCAACAAAGAAGAGAAACAAAGAGACAAAAACATAAATGGAATGGAGAAATGGAAGGAAAATGGAATGAGAAAACTTATGATGGTGGCTGAGAAATATCACGCCACTTGAGGGTGATGTGATACAAGATGAGTGTGTTGGCCGCCACTTGAGAACTTCCCAAAACACCCAAGATAAGACATTAAACCTAAGAGGACATAAGCCTCACTAAGAGCTCACACATTTTATGTAGAGTTTCTTTACTTCATTCAAATTCAACTTGTAAAATACAACGAGGTAGGCCTCCTATTTATAGGTGAAGGAGCCTTGGAGAACAAGCATGAAGGGCATGATGGGAAACACCAAAAAAAGGGGCAGCCTTAGGGTTTGACTAAGTCAAACCCGCACCCTAGGCTTGTCCTTATAGAAACTAGGTCAAAATCCCTTCCTAAAGGGCTAGGAACAAGCTAAAAGGCTAACTACACCCCCTATTATGCTAAAGGTACCTTATTCTAGCCTATCTTTTCTATTTGGACCCCTAAAGAGAGCCCAAATTATTTACAACATATTTGTATCTTATAAGAAGACCAAAAGGAAGAATAGTTGGTGTGTTAGTTTATGCTCAACTCCTCTGGTGAGGTCTATGTGATCCTAGGTGGGGTTATGAATTGCAACACAAGGTGGCTAATCTTTTGGAGGCCCAATTGTTGAATGACCCACACTTTAAAAAGACTAAGTAGATTACATGCACAACAAACAGGCTTGGAGTATTAGAATAAAAAAATATTATTATTTTAATGGAGTTAGGATTTGAACCCAAAACCAATTAGAAAATATTAACTTAACCACTAGGACAAATAACCATTTCTTCAAAAATAAGGATTGCATTTTTATTTTATTTACTTACAAACGAGACAAAATCTATAACTATTTTTTTATTTATACACTTTTGGAATTCAGAATGAGCATGGATGTTCTAGAAATTTAATGGAGAGAATATATCTCTATTAGGGTTCTTCCCTTTATCTTGCGATCTTATCAAGAATTCATCAATTCTTGTGGTGATCATCCTTAGACTTATCAAACCTTATTTATGGCGCCTCCCTCTCTCCAGGTTTTCAGTGTTACTGTTTTTAATTGATTTTATTTCATGACTTAAATTCTTAATTCTACTATTAGTTTTATTTGGAATCATATCACTTTTGTTAATTAAAGGTGAGACCCTACCTATTGAAGAAAATATTTTCCATAATTTATTAACACCTATAAATTAAGTATATTATCTTAAATTTGATAAAATTTTGGTAGCATTTTGTATTGGTCCCAAAGTATATGAAATGAAAGTGCTCACAAATAATGTATCATATTCAAGTATGCACCAAGAAAACAAAATTAAATGACTTGAACAGAAATTACATCAAATTCAAGGTTAGACTTAATGTGTACGTATTAACAAACTATGAAAAATTATTTTCTCGAACATTCTAACCAAATAATTTAAGATTTAATAAAAATGATTGATTTGATCAATTGTAGTAAATATTAAAGGAAAACTACAATTAGCTTAATGTTCAAGAATACGAAACTAACTATAAATAAAATTACTACCATAAAAACAAAGTATATAAATCAAACAAATTTTAAAATAAGAGTGATTGATTAGTGATGAGAGTGGATTTTAGAATTGCACGTTTTTATGGGTTGCACTTTGTTTATGATTTTTAATTTTAAGCAGAATATGGTGAGAAACCCAAAGAAGATTCCCACTGGACATGAACTTAACCAAGTGGTTTAGTAAGTGTGAAGGTTCACTTCTGGAGAGCAAAGGGAAAACACATAAAATAAGGTGAGGTTGATGAATAGTGGCGAAATTAAAGAGCATATAAGGGAAATAAAAAAGATGGAAACCGAATAGAAAAAGGATGGACACAAGAACATAAAGGAGTGGAAAAATAAAAAGATGACAAGAAAGAGAAGCATAGGATGATGAAGGTATGGTCACGCCACTTGGAGGGGGAGGAGACTTCAAGATGAGTGGTGAAGAGTCGCCACTTGAAGTGTAGAGCACTCAAGATAAGACCCAAAATCTAGGAGACTCAGCTTACTAAACAATCTAACAGAGTTTCTTTTCTATTCAAAATTCAATGTGTAAAAATACATGAGGCAAGGCACCCTTTATATAGGAGAGAGTGACTTGGGGAGCAAGAGTGAGAGGGGTAGAGGTGTCATTTCTGAGATACCTTCTAGAAGGTAGTTCAAATAAACCTCAAACCTAGGTGCACATGTCATGAAAAGTGGAGTTGGTACAAGCCTAAATTACTAAGCACACCCTACTCTAGCTTATTCTTCTACTTGGACCCCCAAAAAAGAGCCAAAATTATTTACATAAACTTGTCTTATAAAAAGACCAGAAGAAAAAAACATTTGATGCTCTGGCCTATGTCCAGTTCTTCTTCTGTTAAGGTCCTTTTGATGTTTGGTGGGGTTTGGTCTTGTATGTTGAGATGACTAACCTAATTCTGAAGTGTCTGTTGTGTTTTTACTCATCTGCTTGTCGAGGTGGTTTGTATCAATTAGTCCCTATATTTTTAACATTTTTATAAAGTCTAAACCATAATTTTAAATAACTTATAATATTCACTCATACAAGAAAAAAAAATTCAATTGTGTACTGGAACGTAGTGCTCGGGACCTCGATCCAAGTACTTTGGTATGGTCAACTCGATTTTTGGGTCATGAGGTCGGCCCAAGTGCTGGTAAGATAGCTCGAAAAAGATAGTTAAAATAGAAAGAATATCATGTTTGTTTCTAACACATATGCTAATTAAATGCAAAAAAAAGATTTTGAGAATAATGTTGTTAGCACCCGAGAAAATAATCTCAACAGAAAGCATATAATCATAACAAAAAACTGTTGATCAAGAGAGATCAAGACCTTTGAAGAATCCAAATCCAAGGTGTTTGATGAAAGGTTGGTGTTGTTGATGTGTATGGGTGGGTTTAGGGTACATTAAAGTGTAATCCACTCCTTGTTTGAATCCAGAACTAATTTGATTTGAAAACCTTTTTAAAATGGAATGTTTTTCAACTAAGTGGAAAACAACCTGTTGTTTTATCGAATCAACCGGTTGTTTTGTTCTTAGAAGGTTTTGAAAAAGGTTGAAAGTTGTTTGACTTGGTTGACTTAACTGTCAAACTAAATCAATCGGTTGTTTCGTGTTTTCAACCGATTGTTTCTTTGATAATCCTAACAGAATTCTGTTTTGATTTGTGAATCTTTCTTAAATGATTTCTAACTGAATGCGCTCCTGCTTTAAATTTTTTTTATCATTCTTTAGAGTATAAAAAGTTTGTTATACATTCCTGGAAGGAGAGAGAGAAACAGTTTTGAGAAATCATAGTGCAAATTGAATTTCAAGTTTTCAAGATTCACTTCAAGCTTTGGATTTTCAAGTCTGTGGAATAGGATTGGGGTGTACTTCTGATCTTTAATCTTTGTAATACCAGGTGTATTCTATTCTCTTCTTTCTTGATTACTGTATTTTTGTAATTGAGTGTAAGTGTAGAATCAGAGGGTGTTCTGATTTTTGTGCCAAAAGGAGTGTGTTTCTTGAAGGGTTCAAGGTCACTCTTTTGGTGGTTTGTGTTGTAATCTGTTTTGGTTGCATAGTAGAAACCCAAAAGTTTATGGGGACTGGTTGTAGCTCTTGGATTAAGAGTGAACCAGTATAAACTGTCTGTGTACATTTCTCTTGCTCTTATCTCTTTAAGATTTTGTTTATAAGTTGTTTTAACTTCTACTGGTATAAACAACCGATTGAATCAAAGAAATAACCGGTTGTTTTTCTGTGATTCATCTTAAAACAGTTTGTATTCTTGGCTAACTTGGTTCCTTTTATGTATTTCTTCACTGAGTTTCATTAAACCTTCAAAAGTAATAAAAAATATTTCATAAACAATTCACCCCCTCTTGTTTAAAGGTCATATATTCTAACAAAAACCACATGTTCACGTGCACATCTTATCTTCGGGTGCTAACAACAAGAAAATATTATGTTTCTGAATACTTAAGATTGAAACTAAATACTTATTTTGTATGCTCTCATTGACTTGATCGTCAGAGTGTGATCAATAGGTAGAGCCCCCTCTGTCCCAGTAGAGCGTTGTTCCAGTGCACCAAGAGGAGACAAACCAGAAGTGGAGCTCTCTATTCAGTCCAACTGAGGTCAACCGAAAAGAACATTTGGAGCCCAGCATGGGGCCCAATAAAACTTGATCTCATCCACATTTGTGATTGAGCCTCCTGACGTGATGAGAAAAACAAGACAAGGCCAGTAGGGATATGAAGGAAGCAATGCCCCTGTCTTACATCAACTCATTGATACCATGAAGGCTCTCCAAGAGGCAAACGAGGAGCATAAACGAGAGCAAGAGAGGATCCAAGAGAGGATCCAAGAAGAAGCCAAGGCCGAGTAGGAGAGGCTACGAGTAGAAGCCCGAGCTGAGCAAGAGCCTCTACAGGATTGTTTGATAGAAGAAATCGAGGCCTCTCGGATAACAATGGAGGAGCACGCGTAAACCAATGAGGAGTTGTGCAAAACCAATGAGGAGTTAGGCAAGAGCCTGCACCAATGTGCCCGACGTTCCACTAGGGAACAATCTCTGAACTTGTTAGTGAGAGATAATCCCAAGCCATTCTTGTAGGAAATCATGGATGAGTCATGCCACCTCATTACATAACACTTAAAATCTCCTTATGACATTCAACGCTTAGATGATTATCTCTGAAGGAACGAATGCCATCTGATGTAAGAAGTTCATGGGCACTTTTACAGGTACAACCCTACAATGGTTAAGTGGGATCCCAAATGGTCAAATCACCTCTTTCTCTCAGTTCTCCAAAATGTTTAGAGAACAGTTCTCAGTCAACAAGGTCAAACCCCCGAGGTTGTACGACCTTTTCAATGTCAAACAAAGGGAAAAAGAGGCACTGAAAGATTATCTGAATAGGCTATGCACGGTCACGGTAAGACTTCAAGCGCATGATGAAGAGATGATGATCGCCACCTTTGAACAAGGGATAGCGGTAGGACCATTCAGTGGTTCGTTGATCAAGAATCCAGCGGAGACATTTTCCGAGGTACGTGAATGAGTTGTCGCCCAGATCGAGGCAGAAGAGACCGTACTAAAAAAGAATGACAGTTCACACTCAAGGCAACCTAGGCCAAAGGAGAGAAGTCAAGCTCAACCCTTATGGGTCAAAAAACCTCTACCGAGAAGAGAATTGCCTCAAGGTATGTACCATAAGTAGCCAGGAAAGATGAGCCCAAGATGAAGGCCAGAGAAGAGTCAACAACTTAGCTCAATTTCCGAGTATCCAATAAAAAACTCTTAAGTATGCCAGTGGTAGCAAACAAGCTAAAGTTTCCCCAGAAGACGGATTGGAACTTGGGATCGTGGAGAGATGCCTAGTGCGAGTTCCACAAAACATTTGGGCACAACGTCTAACGATGCATAGCCTTGGGTCACCAACTGGCTAGCCTGGTGAAGGAAGGGTTCCTGAAGGAGTATCTCAAGGATAACTAAGAAAAGCCAAAAGGAGAGATTGTTGTCAAGTACCAAACACATGAGACACCATTCCATGAAGAGTTGAACACCATTTCAGGAGGATTTTCTGGAGGAGGAAGCTCTGCCTCCAAACGTAAACGATACGCCGAGCGATGATTTCCTTGGATACGAGGAGACCTGATCACCCTTTGAAGCTACTCTTTGCTTCACGAGTTCTGACCTAGAAGACGTGGTTCCGCACGAGGATGATCCAGTGGTGATATCTTCCGTCACTGTAGGAAGGAAGGTGCACATAGTCTTGATTGATCAAGGGGCTCGACTGACGTAATGTTTTGGGGAACATTCACCAGTTTGCAGTTGTACCCCGACAAGTTGAGGCCATACGATGAGTGTTTTTTCGGCTTTGCGGGAAATCAGATAGGAGTACGAGGGTACAGTGAGTTGAGGACGGCCTTCCTGACGACATCGTGACTAGAACGATTACCATCGGGTACATCGTTGTTAACGCATCCTCTGCTTACAATTTGCTTTTGGGGAAACCTTCCCTGAACAGGTTGGATTCGGTAGCCTCAACGACTCATATAAAGATGAAGTTTCCTTCTCTTGAGGGAGGAGTGATTACCATAAAGTTTGACTAGAAGACGGCGAGAAAATGCTATGAGAGTAGCGTGAAGAATAAAAGAGGGACTTATGCAATCACTATTCAGGCAGGAGAGGCAGAATGGATTACGAAGGAGGAAGTCGTCAATGACAGTCGACTTGGACCTGTTGGAGAGGTTCAGGAAAGGGAGATAAAGAGGAAGAAGTTTAAGCTCGGTACCTCGTTGGGCAAAGAGATCGAAGATAAGATAACTGATGTGATATCAGAGAACATGGATGCTTTTGCATGGTCGTCCACGGACATGCCCGAGATAGACCCAGACTTTCTATGTCATCGGCTTACTATGGATGAAAAGGTCAAGCTCGTGGTCCAGAGAAGGAGAAAGTTCAATGAGGAGAAGTGCCTCGTCATCCGAGAAGAGACTCGAAAGTTGTTGGTTGTTAGCTACGTAAGGGAGATTCAATATCCTGAGTGGCTGGCAAACGTTGCGTTGGTGAAGAAGGCCAACGGGAAGTGGAGAATGTGTGTCGACTTCACTGATCTAAACAAGGCTTGTCCCAAGGATTCATACCCCCTTACCGAGCATAGACTCCTTGGTGGACAATGCCTCAGGTTGTCGGTTATTAAGCTTTCTGGATGCGTTCTCGGTGTATAACCAAATTCGTATGCACCCGAAGGACGAAAGCAAGACAACCTTTATGGTAAGTTCACCAGCTATTGTTACAAGGTCATACCCTTTGGCCTTAAGAATGCTGGCGCAACCTATCAAAGGTTGATGGATCGGATCCTTGCCCCCATGCTCAGACGAAACGTATAGGCGTATGCAGATGACATGCTCGTCACGTTGAAAAGTAAGGATTAAAATATTGCCGACTAGAAGAACTATTCACAACAATAGCCATGTAAAATTTAAAGCTCAATCCCGACAAGTGTGTGTTTGGGGTAGAAGCAAGTAAGTTTCTTGGTTTCCTTTTAACTAAAAGAGGCATAGAGGCGAATCCCGACAAATGCGCTGCAATCATAGGAATGAGAAGCCCAACCAATGTGAAAAAGGTCCAACAGTTAACTGGGCTTATGGTCGCCCTGTCTTTTTTCCTGTCAGCCAGTGGCACTAAGGGGTATCCTTATTTCCAATGCCTCAAGAAGAACAACGTTTTGTATGGACCAATGAATTCGAGGAAGCCTTCCCCAAGTTAAAAGAGTACTTGGTCAGTGCCCATGTTCTTGGTAAGCCAGTCCCAGGTACCCGTATTCATCATTATTTTGCGATTACAAATCGGTCGATCAGCTCGATCATTTTGCAGGATCAAGATAAGGTCCAAAAGCTAGTCTACTTTGTGACTAAGGTACTGCAAGGACCAAAAACTCGATTTCAGGCTATCGAGAAAGTTGCCTTAGCCGTGGTGTTTACAGCTTGGTAACTTCGCCACTACTTTCAGAGGTTCACCGTGATTGTGATGATCGATCTGCCCATTCGCAAGGTCCTTCAAAAGACCGATATAGCAGGTCGGATGATCTGTTGGGTTGTGGAGTTATCCAAGATTAACATACAGTATGAACCACGAAGACCGATTAAGGGTTAGGCTTATGCTAACTTCATGGTAGAACTTTCATCTAAAGACACCCAACTCGATCCTAATGACTTTCAGTGGGTTCTTTCGGTAGATAGATCCTCCAACCAACAGGGGAGTGGTGTTGGGGTCATTTTAGAGGGACCAAACAGGTTCTTAATCGAGCAAGCCCTGAGGTTCGCGTTTAAGGCGAGCAACAATCAAGCTGAGTATGAGGCCTTGATAACACGGATGTTCTAGCCAAGGAGTTGGGAGCTTGTAGTTTGTTGGGGAAGAGTGACTCGTTGCTTGTCACTGGGCAAGTCACGAGTGAGTACCAGGCCAAGGATCTGCAACTAGCCTCATATCTCAGGTACGTAACGATCTTGAAAGCAACCTTCTCTATGTTCGACCTCATTCACGTTCCCAGAAAGTAGAACTCTCGAGCAGACCTGCTGTCTAAATTGGCTAGTTCGGGGAAGAGAGGTCGGCAGATGTGAGTAATATAGGAGACATTAAAGTTTCCCAAGACAGTTGAAGGAGGACCAACTGAGGTCATCCACATGGATAACACCCTACAAGTGTTACCTAGCTGATGAGCTACTTCCTGCCAAGCCCATGGAGGCTAAGATTGTTAAGAGGAATGCAGGGCAGTATACCTTTGTAGATGGAAACCTTTTTCATCATGGTTATACTCACCCAATCCTCACATGTGCAAGTGGAGATCAGTGTGCTCGCATAATGGCCAAGCTCCATAAGGGCATTTCGGTAATCACATAGGAGGACAAGCTCTCTCGTTGATTCGAGCTGGGTATTATTCGCCAACCATGAAAGAGCATTGCGTGAAATATGCACAACACTATGAGCAATATCAGAAGCACGCTAATTGGTGCCACACGCCAACGGAGGAGCTACGGTCCATTTATAGCCCATGGCACTTCCATACATGGGGAATAGACATTTTAGGTTCTTTTCCTTTGGCGATATGTCAGATGAAATATCTCATTGTGGCCTTTGAATACTTCACCAAGTGGGTTGAAGTTGAGCCAGTGGCATAAACTACTCACAAGGTGCAACATTTTGTGTGGAAGAACATTGTGTGTCGTTTTGGGATTCCGAGGCATCTAGTGTCCGACAATGGAACCCAATTTACTAGTCAACAATTGGGTAAGCTATGCTCGGAGCTCAGGATAGAGCAGATATTCGCCTCAGTAGAACATCCTCAGACGAATGGTTAGGTTGAATCAGCTAACAGAATACTATTGAGAGGGTTAAAGAGGAGCCTAAAAAAGGCAAAGGAAACTTGGTCAGAAGAAGTTGCCATAATTTTGTGGGCCTATCACACCACCCCTCAATCAACAACTAAAGAGGCACCCTTCGTTTGGTATATGGGTCAGATGCCATGATACCAATAGAAATACAAGAGAACTCTCCTCGGTTCCAAAGCTTCGTTGTTGAAGAATCTAACGAAGGAAGGAAGGTGAACCTGGACTTGTTAGATGAGGTGCGTGAACATGCCCGATTAACTTGAAAGCTTTAAAGAGAAGGGTGGAGCTGAGGCAAAAGACCAAGATGAGACCTCGGCAGTTCAAGGTTGTCGGCTTGGTGATGCAAAAGGTTGATCCCTACCAGCTAGAAAACAAGTTATCTCCAAAGTGGACTGGACCGTTTCGCGTAGTAGAGGTGCTCGGGAATGGAGCATATAGGCTGGAAACTCTGGAGGGGGGAGCCATTCCTCGAATGTGGAACGTGGCAAACCTCAAGTTTTACTTCAGTTAAGATTTTTTTTTAATGCTTTATTTTTTAATGATGGGATGATTAAGGTGATGCTCTTTTCCCCTTGAAGGGGTTTTTTAACGAGGTCATCTAGTGATAAATTTGTTCTTGAAAGATGGTGCATTAGTTTTGTTGATTTATTTGAGATACCACACGATAAGTTGATCTAGCTCGGTGTCAGTATGACTAGCATAGGCGCCTGTGAGACTAGTTTGTCTGGTGATTCCCTTGATTTAAGTGTCAAATAAGATGACCTACCTCAGTGCCAGTACGACTACCCGAGTATAGGCGCCTTGCGCGTAAATTGGTTGTCTAGTGTTAGATAAGACGACCTAGCTCAGTGTCAGTACGACTACCTGAGTATAGGTGCCTTGTGCGTGAAATGGTTATCTAGTGTCAGGTAAGACGACCTAGCTCGGTGTCAGTACGACTACCCGAGTATAGGCGCCCTGTGCGTAAAATTGATGTAAAAGAAGTATTTGGCAAGGTAAAACGCCCTAACTCGGTGTAAGAACGACTATCAGAGTATGGGCACTTTGCAGATTGATTTTTTATGACTAAGTTGTTTGATCTGATGCAAGGTAAGACGACCTAATTCGATGTAAGAGCGATTACCCGAGTATAGGCGCTCTGCAATTTGGTTTGTTATGAGTAGAATCATTCACACTTTGTAAGACGTCCTAGCCAGGAGTGAGTCAAATCATCCGCGTGCAGGCATCCTGTAGTGGTGAGTTTGTTAAATTTGGTACATGGTAAGTCAGGCTAACTTGGTGTGTGAACGATCACCTGAGTGTAGGCACTTTGTGAAATGATTAAAAGATACGTAGTTGAATCCTTCGATTATATATGTGGATAAGGCAGTTGATCTTAGAGCAAGTACGATTATCTGAGTAGGTGCTCTGTGAAGTAAGGCTCAGAGAAGTCATGACATGCGACCCTTGGTCAAGTTTGTAAAACAAAGCTACTTAAGTCCAGATTGAGTATAGGCTCACTTTAGCTATGGGTTTATGGTTCATCGAAAGGTTAGTTCTTGGTTAAGTGGGAATTCCATGTTTTTTCATACTTAGCCTCACCTAAGTTAGATTTTCGTTATACTTATTACTTCATGCTCAGGATGTAGAGATGAATTAGTATGAGTAATAAGGTATTCACATGTGTATTGATAGTAGTTATGTAAAGGCATTTGCAATAAGGCAAGAAAGTTGTTATTTTCATACTCAAGCTAGCAGAAGCTCACTATATGATGTGTGTTGAGATAAGTTAAGGAGTAATGCATGCATTTGTAAAGGTATCAAAATAACTATACATGACAAACTGGGTCAAAGACGTGAAATGAGAAAAAGAAAACGTACTGATAGCATAAATGCATAAAGTGTTCAAACTGTTCAAATGGTAAGAGAATTTAGCATATTACAAACCATAAAATGTTTAAGTTAATCATCCCTTAGTTGGCCATCGACCACAGTTTTACCTAGGCCGAGTTTTGAGTAGTCTAGATCTGGATGGAGCACTGATGCTTGTTCGATGGCTGCCTCGAATCCTACAAGGTAGGATTGGGCAACATCTTGCTTGAAAGATTCTCTGGTCTTGTTGAGGTCCTCCCCTCGACAAGTTGCCTCATTCTCCAAGCACTCTGGAATCTAGGCTCAAGGGTCCAATATAGGGGAAATCCATCCAGAAGGGCTGGATCTCCTGTTGAGGCTTGGACTTTAACAAACTAGGCTTTAAAAATTTTGTATGAAGACTAGAAGGGGGCAAGTAAGGCTCTTCCAGAAGCACCGTTTAGAGACACCCATAGTTTACTACTTGTGTATTTAGCTTTGAAGAAATATAAAAAGACCTCAACAGACAGCGAGAAGTTAAGTTGAGCACACAAGATAATAAAAACATGAATGAATGCCCAACTATTAGGGTGTAGCTGGGCAGGGGCGACATTGAGTTCGGTCAATAGCTCTTTTTAGAAGATGGATAGAGGGAGACGTAAGAGGACCTTTTTGAAAAAGGTAGTATAAAAGAAACATAACAGACCCTCAGGGTCTGAGGACTCATCACAACAGATGGGCTCGCCCTCTCTACACTCTACGGTTTTTACATGACCCTTATATCTCTTACTCATAAAACAACCATTGTCTTTTAACTCTCTAAGATGCAGATGGGTGGTATAATAAGAGGTTTCTTTCAAAAGGTCTTTTTTGGCCCAAGGGTACATAACAATGTAATCCATTGCCGAGATAACTAGCACATAAGCACAAACACAAACAAGATACAAGCAGTTCAAGGCAGAGAAAATGAATCCAAAGGAAATAACAGTTCAAAAAAAGAAAGTGAGTCCGAAGGAAATAATAGTTCAGACAAAGAAGGCAAATCGAAAGAAAATCCCAGTTCAGACAATGCAATTGGTAAGGTGAATGACTATTCGATAATATCAATTATTGGATGGAAAATACTTGGTGTCATGGCTGATTAGAAATAAGAAGTGTGAAGGAAGCTTTCTTGTGTAGGAGAGGTTTGAGAGCGCAAGAGTGTTGAGGTATGAAGGTTACGTGAAGAGTAAGAACATAAATGGGTTTTTTAGTGTTTAAAGAGGGAAGTGAAGTGGCAGTGTTGTCTGGTCATTGATGCCATGCCACATGTACACACGCGATTCAGTGTGGTGAAATGTCCCATTAGAAATGCTTTGACAACCGTGCCTCACCTACCTGCTGGGGAAAACGTTGTGTCAGCCGCCAAACATTGGTAAGCTTCTTCGCCTAGTCGAGCTCGGCTCGAGCCTGGGGGGCTTGTGTACTGGACATAAGTGCTTGGGACCTCGGTCCAAGCACTTTGGTATGATCAACTCGATTTTTTGGGCCAACATGGGTCCAAATGGTGGGCCATGAGCTCGGCCCAAGTCCCGGTAAGACAGCTCGAAAAAGATAGTTAAAATAGAAGGAATATCCTGTTTGTTTATAACACATACGCTAATTAAATGCAAATAAAAGTTGTTGAGAATAATGTTGTTAGTACCCGAGAATAATGGTGCACATGTAAACAAAATATTTTCCTGTTGTTAGCACCCGAAGATAAGAGGTGCACATGGACAGGTGGTTTTTCTGTTATGATTATATGCTTTCTGTTGAAATTATATTCTCATTAGTAGAATATGTTGAAGGGATATCTATAAAATGGGCTTGAGACTCCCGGTAAAGGTACACTATTTCTGAATACTTAAAACTGAAACTAAATACTTATTTTGTATGCTCTCATTGACTTGATCATCGAAGTGTGATCAACAGGTAGAGCCCCCTCTGTCCCATCGAAGTGTTGTTCCAGTGCACAAAGAGGAGACAAACCAAAAGCGGAGCTCTCCATCCCGTCCAACCGAGGGCAACCGGCGAGAACAAATTGTATAATCATAAATTTACAAAATTAAATAACATATTTTAATTCAAATTTAAAAACCAAAATTTCAATAAACATTTATATTAATAATAATCCAATAGATTCATTATCGTTATTGAAATGTCAAAAACAACCATTGTTTGAATTTGAAAAATAAAATGAAGATGTAGAGCATCAACATCATGAATTACATATGTTCACTAAAAGATGTTATCATGTAATCACATGTTCATCATGACAAATGAGGCACAAAGATGAAAGGAAAGGATGCCTAGGCTGAACAACAATCATAAAGAAGTTGTCGGTCATCGTTAGAGAGAAAGAAAATCGCTTGTTTCCTTGTTTACGTGCTGCAACAACTATAAAATTTACATTATAAGTTTAAATGATATTTTACGTCAGGTGTTCAAAGTTCGATATAAAAAGATCTTATTTATGTTGAGTGGTGTCATACTCGGCGTAAATATAACCCATTATGTTGAATCCAAAACATCAAACATAAAAAGGTTAACAAAAATTTTAAGAATATCATGGCATAATTTATGTCGATATTTTGTGCAAGTGACATCAATTCAGTCACCTAATAAGCACATTTTTCAACTAGGATAACCTTTTTCTAGCAAAAAAATTAATATCCTATTAAAGGGTACATATACCAGAGTTATAGAAGGATCCTAATATTAATTGGGAGTGTTTTCTAATTATCAGTTGTTTCTCTTTATAGAGGAGAATAATTAGGTGTCTTTTCTAATTATCAGATGTTTCTCTTTATAGAGGTGAATAACCTTTATTTTGTATGTGTTATTATTCTAGTATTTAATTATTGATTCTTTCCTTCCTTAGTCCAAGGAATCCATGGCTCCATTGGAGCTTTCCTTGTGATGTGAGTTGATTTTTGGATGTTTTCATTTAAGGTGACACTTTTACTTAAGATTGAGAATTTAGAAATTAATGGTGAGGACCTAAGGAAGATTCCCACTGGACACGAACTTAACCAAGTGGTTAAGTAAGTGTGAAGGTTCACTTCACAGAGGCAAAGATGAAAAACAAGATATGGTGAGGATGAGAT
>Ga0123341_1003178_pt1 | contig 13960 bp, 5 predicted proteins | sample Turbeapinknodule_FD_89959 | JGI IMG/M metagenome (GOLD analysis project Ga0123341, IMG submission 89959) | Root nodule microbial communities of legume samples collected from Mexico - Turtle bean Mexico pink nodule | ecosystem: Host-associated > Plants > Roots > Nodule | place: Mexico: Nepantla... | reverse complement strand
ATGTTAAAACCATGCTAGAATTGTTAGAAATCCAACAAATATTTTTTGAATTGGACACTTCACCGATACATATCTTACTAGTGTCGTACGAGTGTCGATGTCTGATACATGTGTTCGATATGAACACACAATTTAAGAGACATGTCCGAGTCTCATAACTTTTACACTACTCCTATATCCCATCTAAACTCGTATATCACCTCTAATGGAATGGAGGTTGTTATACCGAAGCTTATTATTGGTGCTTAGTAAAAAGTTGTTGTTGGAATTGCACGAGATCTTGTGATTTTTTTTCATCAGATTTTTTTTTTCTTTTTTCAAATACATTACATATAAATTTTAAAGTTATTAGAGAGAATAAGTGTCACAATCTTCTTCGTGAAGAATATGTAATTGTTGAGGAAGTTTATCTACAATGTTTAGGGTTTATATAAATTACAATAGACTCTAAAACACTTTAAAATGTTATTAGAAAGTAACACGTCAGATTATCAATAAAACATAATTAAATTGTAATTGGGTTTTTTTGGGTTCTACACATAGGTCTATAACACTAAAGATTCAGTCATAAAATATAAATATGAGAGATATCCAAGAGACACATGTAATTTTTTAATAAATCCTAACACTTGCGGATGATACTCAAACTAACTTGAGTGTCGGAATATCTTCGTAAGTATCCTACCATTGATAAAAAAGAAGGATTGAAATACCTATAAGCCGAGAAACCTAAAAATCCAACAATAAGAATAATCATTCTTGAAAAAATCTGACCTTGTAGAACAAATAGCATAAACAAAACTTACAAAATATAAATTAGATAACTAAATTCTTAGTAGCTAATTAGATACTAATTTAAAAACAGTTTATAAAAAAAAACTATAAACCAATAATTATTTAGTCTATATAATATTATCTAATTTAGTTAATATAATAATTAATAATTTTTTTTTTTAAATACAGTTTTAGTTATTGATATTGTAATAATGTATGCTGATAAAAAAATATTAGAGATGAAATTAATCAACTCTCATGGTTTTTATTAGTTACACAGTTTTTCAGTGTCATTTTTTTACCTTTCTACAGTTATTTTATTCAATTCTGTGCCTACGTTGAGATTCTAGAATTGGGTCGACAACTCAAAAAATTTGATCTGCCATATATATGCATTTTGGTTTGAGGGGAAGAGGGGTCCCCTTGTTTGCCCAACAGTTCTTCGACAGGTTTCACATGTCAGTTCTCAACACTGTTGTCTATCATAAACTGTAACAAGGTGCTCTCTACCTCAACTACGTTCTTATTTTAATGATGTGGTCAATAGTCAATACTCAGTTCTACAAATGAAGTGGACACATTAAAGGGTGTAAAGAAAACAAGGATTTTCTTTCATGCTTCAACCCATGAGTTTAAGATTTTTCCTTTGAATTCAATTCCATGTTGAATGCAAAGGAAGTGGTGTCATCAATAGGAGATTAAAAGGAAGATCAATTCAGGAAAGTTTTATCTGAATGGTGATATGAGTTGGTTGAACACGAGGAGTGACCCAAGAACACAAAATGTGCAGTTGAATACCTCTGCAATCCTTTCAGAGTGGGGCTGTGGCAAACAGTTAACAACTTTTCAAGAAGACAGCAAACAAATTATGAAGAGGAAAGAACAAAGGGAAGAGGGACCCCTCAAGGGAAGTAACAGCACTCCCCACTGGGCTTTATCTTGTGATATAACCATATCACTTGGTCCACCACCACAAGGACCAAGACGCGGAATGTACTGTGCTGTGAAAATCCAACTTCACACTACTACTCATAATCCCTTAGCCATCATCACACTTGTGACCTGACCAACCTCAAGGGGACTCAACCGACACAAAAGGACAGTGCAAGACCCAATTACATGACTCATCAAAGGCAAAGCCAAAGAACCATACAATGCAGGTCCTGCTCAATAGTTCCCTCTGAATTCAAGTCTAGTGCAATAACCATTCAAACATGCTCACATTTGTCCCACTCACCACTACTTACTTCTATTACCACATTCAGCATACAAGAGTCAATTTCCATAGTTAATGTCAGTAAAAATACTATATTTTGGATAAGGTTGAGAATAACTGAAAGTTATATTACTGTAGATTCGAATTCATGGATTGTTCTAGTTTAATGACTACATATACAAATACATTATTCACTCGGAATGAGATACTGCTTGTTTACAGTGATCTTTTCAGACTTTGGAAGATTTTGTTTGCAAAAAGATACTTTTTGTTTCTGCTAAAAAAACTTATAGGTCTTTGGCCTGTGACCACTTTATGTCACACTCTGCATATTTTACCACTGAGGGTGCTTGTACTTTGAATATCACAGTTTAAAAATCAAAATTTTCCTTTCTTTTTTCACACTCCATTATTGGAGTCTGTTCCGTCAACTTGTATTGCTTTCACTTAACCATGGAAACATGTATGAAATAATGTTTCTGTCACAGTATCTTTAAATGAGCATGTTTGCGCCATTGACATTGGAAACATTTGAAATATTGTTAATTCAAAAAGAATAAAACTGTACCAAAATAAGGTTGCAGGCATGAAAAGATTAATTATTATTTTTTCACTTGTACTATTACTCTTTACCTAACTTTTAATTAATTTATATATTTATGGAAATGTGTAAACAAAAAAGATAAAATAGAAAAATTTATAAATATTTAATTTAAATTAACAAATTTATTGATTTTTTTTGGTGTATTTAAAAGAACCTTAGAAAGAAAAAGGCGTAGTCAATATATTTCAACTATATTCTATAAACATCTTTTTTTCATTTCAGCAAATTGTATTGTTTAAAAACCTTTCCTTATGCATTGAATATGCACACTTCAATGTATAGCCATGTTCATCTATGTAACCTTAATAATTAATTAATTTTCTCTGAATTTTAACTCTAATTCCACCTTATAAAATTGGTTTATCATGAAACTAAAATATTTATGGGTGGTTTGATAATGAACCGACTAGAGATAAAGTCAATTAACAATATATAAGTGTGGATGTAAACATTATCTTACAAGCTTATTTTATAAGATTTAATTATGCTTAAAGTTTATTTCTTGAAATGATATTAAAATTATTTAGAATATATCATAGCGAAATTTTGTTCGGCATATCAGATCACCCGTTATCAGACCACTCTCGAACCACCTATAAATATCTAGTCTCACATGAAAGAGAATGTATTGAAAATCTCACATCGACTAGAAATAAAATCAATTTATGGTATATAAGTGAGCACAAACCTCATCTTACAAATTGATTTTATAAAGTTAAGTTAAACTTAAAATTATTTTATTAAGATTAAGTTGTTTCCCCTAGTTTTGTTTACTTAAACAATAATTCAAACAAACAAACTCAAATCCATCTGGTTATGGTATATCAAGCTATGAAAATGTTAATTCAACAACTAGGATATTGATAGCTGCTAAATTTCAGTAATATTTCATATAAAATATAGACGCTTATGAGTATTAATTGCTAAAATAAGTATAAAATAACTCCTAATTTATACATTTTTACATATTTTATGATTTTAATTTGAATATGAACGATTTATTCCCAAATTTTGTGCTAATTTCAAGATTCTAGGGGAGAATGAAGATGATTGGGCAGAAGGAGAATATACAAAAATAAAAAGGGAAAGTTGGAATGTATCAACACTCACCAAGATACCAAAATGCGTAAAGGAACCATCTCACCACCAGGGGAGCTCGCTCAAGCGAGCTATATCTTGCTTGAGCAAGATAGCACCAGTGAAGTTGGGTTGGACGTCGTTTTGCTCGCTCGAGTGATCCCATTCTCACTTGAGCGAGAATCCACTTAAGCCCAATCAAATTTAGGTTAAATAGGGGTTTGAGGCACAACCCTAGTGTGTAAGATTGAGAGGAAAACACCATTGAGTGACTTGTAACCCAATTGGGAAAATAAGAGGTGTAAGAAACATTAGAAGAGACAGTCGTTAAGGAGAAACATCATGGATCTTCTTTTCATGTTTTCCGTGCGTGTAATAGTCATAATGAGTGATTAATTTTGCCATTTGGAATTGAGAGTAATCTGTGTAAACTCTTATGTTGGGGTGATATCTGAATATAATATTTTGTTTTTGATTGATTATTGGTACTATTGTTTTGCTTGTAATTCTTGATCTAGAATCTTAAATTTGACACGTGCTGATATTATTAATAATAAATTATTTTTATAAATGTGCGAGAAATTAATATTTAGGAAGCATCTTAATAAATTTATATGGGAGGAATTAATATAAATGATTTTTATACTATATCAATATCAATATCAATACGATCATCAATACCTACATTCTTTGTTTTGTGATGTTGAAGCCGCTTAAACTTGATTTAATTATAATGACGGTGAACTTGTTTTTGTTTTATTTTTTGTAATGTTGCCTGGTTACTTTAGTTTCTCAACACTCGTTAAGGAATAAACATTTATGTTTGAATCCTTATCCTATATTTATTTTATGATTAATTATAAACTTAAAAATGTTATTATTATATTTATTTTACAATCTTTTTTTATGAACATAACATGATAGTTAAAGATAAATATGTGATACTTAAATATTAAATAAATATGTGCTAGGATAGGCTATATTCAGGATCATCCCTTAAGATAGAAAATTTATAAAAAAATATTAAAATATGCTGACATGACATAAAATGTAAAATTCCGAGTCATAAAAGTAAAAAAAAAATATTTTTCTATATTAAAAACATCATCAATCAAATAAAATATTTATTAAAGTGTTAATCTTATACTATTCTTCCATTATAATAAAAATAGCAATAAATTTTTTAAAGTGGTGTGCTGCAATTGAATTTGAAGAATATGACAAGTTTTATAATAGAGATGACATTATTTGCCCAACTCAAAGTTAAAGTAAGAAAAAGGATAATGTTAAAAATAGATGTGTGACAAAATAAAAAAGAACACAGGATACTAATTATATATGAAAAGAGTTTGGTGTAAAATATAACAGAAAATCGATTAAAGTAGTTTAAACATGTGTAAAGAAGGTTCTAAGAGAAACCAATAAGAATAGTAGACTATACAGTTTTCAGTCTTACAAAAAGAATGAGAGAGACAATAAAGGATATGAGAGAAAGTGATAAAAAGAATTTCAAGTCAATAACATATTGCTGAAACTTTGGTCTTTGAAGACATTAAATAACATTGTATGATCCATGCAACTGAGTTTTGAGATAAAACATTTTTTGTTGCTATTTTAGTAAAATTCATTTAAGGAAACAAAAAAAAAGTAAAAAAAAAATATGTATTGCACCTAAGGAAGAATGGTAAAGGTTCATAAAATGTTGAGGTTGGCCAAAGGTGTAGGTTGTCCTTGATTAACCTATCTTGTCTAATTAAGGCACTACAAAGTGGAGCCAACCCATCACGCACAACTGAAATTCTGCTCAAGAAATGGTTATCATCTCTTTCCATTTCCAAGTACTTTTGGCTTTAATGAGTGGTAACAACCAGATATGACTATCTCGGCAGAAGGAATCAATTGAACATTAAATGAAAGAAAAAGGAAAATGATGAAAAGCAGCAAAGCCAATATATTAGCACTCCAGTCATAAAACAACGTGGTACACGGTAACAAACAACATATGGCCCCCATCTATGCAGGCACTTGTACACATCTCATATGATGAAGAATCACATCATAAATCAATTTTTGGAGGAAAAACTTCCATCAATAACACTCTCACTCTGCATCTGGATAATTACCTAATTGCTTCTTCGTCTGCCAGCTCTCATGAGGGGCAGCATGCTCGTGAGAAGGAGTGTAATGCTGCAAAAAGGAAAAGTCAGCTACAATTCAAGTTTAACACACTTGTTTTATTCCCCTAAGGAAATAAGACAAAAGAGAGAGTGAAGAGGAAACACGGACCCTTTGAAATCATTGATTTTTATGATCATTTTGAGAGTTTAAAAAGTCATACACCTCATAAGCTTTCATGTTTAGAATTGACACATAAGCAGACAAGTCCTATATGACAACAATTACCCATGAAAGTGCTTAAGGCAGCAAAGTCCTCCTTGACAACTGTCACACAACAAAGTGCCTAAGGGGGGAGAACATAAGAAAAGAATAACACCTCCAATGTCTATTCTCACGACTCCCCAAGTAATGATAAGCCATGCAAAAGTCTTATGTGTATGCTTTATTTTAAACTTCAGATAGCAGCCCTTAAACTGAGCAATTTGCATTTGACACGACAATATTAGCATTTTTTTCAATAATGATAGATGCTCAGTTAATTTTTCCTCGTCACCCTAGTAAACCAGTCTACTATTAATTGATCTTCAAAGATTATTTCTCATATTTGAAAACACAGATTTACGAGGGTAAGGTGGAAATGAATTAGACCTCCATCTTCATCATAAGTTCTTTGGCAGATGTGGCAGAGACAACAATATTCCGTGCACAAGGCTTAATGAAGCCTTCTTTAACACCATTGTCAAATAATGCAAGCAAACAGTTATAGTATCCGTCAACATTCAGTAGACCAACCTGTGCAGGATGATTTTGAGAGTTAGCATTTGATTGTTACATTAAGGATTTTGAACTACAAAGTAAAAATACCATGTTACCGGTTTTTTATGAATTCCAAGTTGGGCCCAGGTTATCATCTCCAACAGCTCTTCCATGGTTCCGTATCCTCCTAATTATAAGGACAGCGAGAGTCCATACTACATAATCAATACAACAATCCAAAACACCAAAGAATACAAACAAATTCCGTACAATTAAGAACACTTTAAGTGGCATTCACATGTACAAGACACGTAATCATCAATTATTTTTAAAAATTATTTGAGAGCTGTTGAGGTAAATACCAGGGAGAGCAACAAATGCATCAGCTTCTTGAGCCATTGCAGCTTTACGCTCATGCATATCTGAAACAATTCTTACTTCACCTACTGTTTCACCAGATATCTGTCAAAATTGCAATAATTCATTGATTATATTTTCTCCTTCAAAAGCATCTATAAATTGTTTCCATGGCCAAGGGGTCATTATAAAAAAAGCACTAAAAGATTATATCAGTCCTGTTATCATTTAAGCTACATTCCAACGCATTGGTGGTAATGAGATAACCATAACACTAAATCCCAGAAATAAATAAACCAGTTGATTAAATTAACTGCACAGAAAAATAAACAAAATGATTAAAGATTGTTAAATAAGTTGCTAAGGTGGAAGGACAATACCTCGAGAGGCATGAGAGCTTTTGGAATGATCCTGTACGTGGAGTGAGGGTAAAATGTGGAGAAGAAACAAACAAATGATGAGACAATGTCATCAATTATCAGTGACACTAAAAAGTAATTTTCCTTTTTCTTTGTGCACATACCCCAGGACATGGCAGCCTCCATCATACACTCTCTGAGATATTAAGCCCATCAGCCCAACACTGCCCCCACCATACACCAAGCCTAAGTTCCTCTTTATCTGTAATTCACACCAGAAGATAAAAATGAAAAAACACAAACAAAATGATGATGAAGAACTCTTCACTCTGCGTCTGCAGGCCACAGAATGCATTCATACAAAATTGTTAAACCTACCAGAAAAAAGAAAGACTCAGCCCACAAACAATAAAGAGCGTTCTTTCACAGAAACAACAAATTCATCATCAAGTATCATCATAGAAAACAAGAGCTTCTTTACGTTGAGCACCAGTTATGCAGAACAGAATACATCAAAAGTGAACAAAGCAACACAGAGGAGGTGCTCTGAGACCATATAAAATTCTTTTTATAGACAAATGGTTATAGATAAAGAGAATAATATGCAAGATAGTGAAGAATGATGCAAGAGAAAACCACGAACCAGTTCATTGCCCAATTGAATCGCAGCGTCGCTGAAGATTTGTCGGTTGCCGGAGTTGCTGCCACAGAAGACACACACGGTCTTGAACTTGCTTCTGGGGTACCCTTCCTCCATTCAAAATCGATGCTTTCTTTGCGGGTTTTCAATTCAAACCAAAACCACTCATTGGAAGAACAAAGAAAAGAAAAGAAGAAAAAAAGGGGAAGCCTTAACGCGGATCAAGATTATATGTTGTGCTTTACTACTTTAATACCTTTATGAGCAATGAAGAAAAGCCAGAAACTTTCTTTGAAGGGGTGATCCTAAATAGACAAATAGAGCATGTAAGAGAAATCGATGAGACGGGGACTCATTTTTTTCCACCCCACAACATGCTCTTATTTCTTTTCCAATCCTACGTCTTTTTGTCGGCTCTGTAAACTTTAAACACAGTATTACAATTAATTTACACTGCGATAATAACCAATTTCAGGGTTCCATTAACTAACCCACATACATAATTTCAATCATGTACTAATTGATCTGCATCACCATTAATTTTAGTTTTAGTAGTGAGAGTATCTTCTCCTAAAAGGAGCTAAATTTCACTGTTCTTAAGGAATTCTTTAGTTAAGATTATTGTCTATCCTACGTGCTCTCATCTTCTATATATACGCGCAACAATATATTATTGTGGAATAAGATTAGATGGATAATGATATTAAAAAAAGCAGTCGAATTTTCACTGAAATGATAGGGAAAAAAGGGTTGAAATGATCCTCGATGAGGTGTAAACATTTCTATCATGGTCAACTACTGTTTGTTCAAGAATTTTTAGTATGTTCAAAAGCTTTAACAGTAACAAGCTGTCTTTAATTAATCATTCGCTATAATGAAATTATTATTCAACCATGTTGATACCTGGTTTTTGAGAAGTCTCTTTCCGCTAAAAAAAACATTGATTTTTCGTGCTTTTATGGTAAAAAACGGTGAATTTTTGTTTGGAGTGCTTTTTTTTTTTTTTTTACCCGCACTCTGGTGTGGTTTGTGACGAAAAAAAGACCAGGCTGAACCATTGGAAGTTTAGACCACCCAAGTAAGATTTTCCGAAAAAACAAGGGTCAAATCAAATTAGGCAAAATAAAAATATATGCAAAAAAAAGGTGTACCAAGATTTATGTTTTTTTTTTTGACAAAATATTTATGATCGTTGGTGAGGTATCGAATAAATTTCATCCTCTCGTATGTTAGCTATTCCAAACTCCAAAGAGATGCCTTCATATTTTCTTTTAGGTCATTTATGGACCACAAATAAGACTGGGTTTTATTTTTGTTACTAAAGGCATGGCCATTACTGGAAATGAATTGGTTCTTAGTAAGAAGAAGCATGTTAAATTTTGTGAGTTATTCTGGATCTAAGATGAATAAGGATCCTAAGAAAACTCTCCAGTTAAATAATTTTTCTGAAACATCTGAACTCTCTGAAAAAAATTGAAAAATTTAAAAATTGATAGTAGCAGATTTGTTGAATTGGTTAAGGCAACAATTGAGTTTGTGTGTGTGACCCTACCATTGAAAAAGGTTTATTGAATTGGTTGGTGGATGAGAGTGGAGGAGCGTGTGCGTGTGGCATGGGAATATGTGATGTAGCAGTAGCTGTAGCACTACAAAAGGGTGAAAGAAAGGAAACATCCAAAAATAAACATCATACGACATCTCATTGTCCTCCAAATGGACCTCAAACCTACGTTTCTACCATTTTTATTTTCAACAAATCTTCATTCTTTTCTAACAATACTCTTCCTCTTCTCATACTTTCTTTCTCTATATAAACATAATACGAGAAATCATAAAATAATGAAAACACCCTTTTTTTTCCATATTATCAATCACAACTTTTTTTCTACATACTTCATTGAATTTTTTATGTTAGGTCCATGTAGCAAAAACATACGTTTAAAAATATTACCTCTTAAATAATCTAAAATGAAAAGAAAGCTGATATTTTGACACTAAAAAACAGCAATAACTTAATAAATTATATTTTTTAACTTTTAACTTCAAATATTGGTATATATTATTATCAAATGGATTTTTTTTTAATTTTAGAGGTGTCGAACTATCATTTTCAAAGTAAAAAGTACACAAATTCATCAGAAAAACATATTTGTTTCTGTCTAGTATGTAAAGTCGTGAACACACTAAAAATCACAACATTTACGTATTATAAAAAGAAAATCACTAAATTTAATTGAATATAGTTATCCATTTCTGCAATTTTTTATTATATTTATAGTTTTGTAAATTGTCGTTCTTCACTTAAAGGTTTTTAGTTTTCTCTTAAGAAAAATACAACGTTTAAGGAAAAGTTTGAAGCTTGAGTGATTTTTTGACTTGGCTTTGAAGAAATGCTGAAGGAGGAGTTCTATTTGCTTGTATAATAAAGTGTGATATATCTTTGAGCCAGATTTGATTGCACAAACAAATGTCTTTGGTTTCCTTTTTGCCTTTCTCTCAATTCTTTTATTCTCTTCTTTCAATTTTATTGCAAAAGATACCATTTTTTTTTAAAAAAATTAAGAAATAAAATATCAAAAGTAATATTTATATTTATAGTTTTTTAGAGATTGTATCATTTTAATAAAAATAAATGTCAAAATTAAATTGATACTTACATACCATATTATAATGTGCTAGTTAAAAAAATATTCATATTTTGACAGCCTATAATAAGAAAATAACTATTTGATAACGAATTATATTAGTATTTTAGTTGTATTTTTCTATTTCTTAAATTGATTTGCTGATATATTATTATACTGTTAAAAGCGTCAAGCGGACGTTTATTTGACAAAGTTAGTCCAAATTTAATTTAAAAATGTTTTTCTTTTATTATTTTGCCCTCTGTTAAACCAAAATCTAGGCTCCATTGGTATAAATGACCACTCAATAATATTAAATACACCAAAAAAAAAGACAGAACTTAACTATAATTACTTAATAATTTATATGATGTATTTAGTTAAAAACTTAAACCTAATGTTTAATGTTTGGTGTGTACAAATACAATATAATTAGGGTTGTTTCTTCTTGCACCTTCATATATTCTTCTCTTACCTCCATAAATTTTTATATTTCTAAAAATACTTCTCTATAATATTTTGGATTATGTGATTTGGAAGTCTTTTTTTAAATTTGTAATTTGTATGATTAGTTTTCGAATTATTTAATTTGAAAGTCTTTTTTAGCTTATGAATTACATAATTTTGAATTCTTTTTTCAAATGCGTGTCCGGATTACATTATCTGGAAGCTATCCTATGAAAGTGACAAAAAAGTATTAAAAAAGTATTTTACATTTTGTATAGAGCTGAGAGAAGAACCTATGGAGGTACACGAAGAAACCTTCAATAATTAGCATTTAAAGTCCATTTTGATTATATAAAAACTTACATTAATTCGAAATGTGTTAAGTTATTGAGAGGAGAGGAGGAGGATCCAGTGCAACATAGTGATATTTTTAGGCTTAGAAAGGCAACAACAATGCTGTCATATTTTTCAAAAATAGAAAAAGTAAAAAGTATAGAAAAACACACATCTACGGTTGGGCCTTCTTATCTCTATTTTCTCTTTCCCCCTAAATTCAAGCAATATTCCAAAGAAACCCCAAAACTTGGTATTTGACTTCTGAAATTGTATTTTCTCTCAGGACTTTTTCATTCAAAAAGAAAGTCCTCACAATACAGTTCATAATTGTTCTGTAAACAAAAACAGCAGGCAATAACATACATTGTTCTTGCATGTCATGGGAAGAAGACTCCCAATTGAAAATCTCGCATTCATACACCATCCTGTTATATATCTGTCATTCTTTGCTGCAGGTTTGGCCGCTAGCATGGCCATTATCACAGCCTTATGCAGCGGCAGATTCGGCAGAAAATCGTCACCGCCACCACCCACTCTCGATCCTGCAGAATTGTCCAAGGAATCGGACACTTCGCAGACATCAAAAACAGAGGAGAAGGATAGCAACGAGAACGAAAACGAGAAGGAGAAGGAGTTACCTCTTCCACCAGCATTGCAACAAATCCCAGTGGACCCCTTTATCTCAGAGAGAATGAAAAGAGTGACTTCTGAACGAAGGGTTCCATTGAGTTTAAGCATAAAAATGCCAAGGAGTTTGTCGGTGGCAAGGAACTGGGATGTAAAGGAAGAGAAAGTAAAAGGGCCTAAGTTGAAAGCAGAGGACTCTGTTTGGATGAAAACCATTATTCTAGGAGAAAAATGTGTCCCTGATGCAGAGGATGACCCTGTGATATTTGAAGGAAGGGGAAAGAGAATCTCAGCATACCACACAAAAAGGCATACCGTAGTGTCCATTTCTAGACAAACCTCTTTCATTGATCCTGATGCATTGTCATCATCACCTCTACCTAAAATCCAACCCCAAGATGAACCAATTAGCATGGCTTAATTTTTCCATCAAAAGTTTTGCCCTTTTCTCTTCTTCAGATAGTTAGCACATCAATGCGTACCAACATTTTCTCTGCCTCTGTACCTATTCGCCATTTCTATCTCTGATGCTCGTGTTCTGGGTAATCAAATTCTCACATGAACAATATTTCACGTACAACGTGATCATGATCCTGTACATTGTAAGAAATAGTGGCATCTATTGCTTTCGCATTTAGAAATTTGTTGATTAATTACAACCAACTGACTCGTTGCTCAAATTCAAATGGAAGAACATGTTCAATCAGATTCATCTTTAAGCTTATATTTAAAATAGGTTTTACTTTTTGCTGCACATTGTGAAAAACATGTTTTCATGCCTTTTTTCTGTGCTAATATGTCACATCATTTGGTATTTTTTTCGGAATCGATGGTATATTCAAATCAAGAATAATAAATATGTTTATGAAACCAAACTCTAGTCAGTATAATAATATGAACTATTTCTTCCTGCACCTCCATATCCATAGGTTCTTCTTCTATCACCTCCATACACAATGGAAAAATACTTTTTTAACCTTTTCGTGTCACTCCCATAGAGTAGCTTCCAGATTATATAATCCGAACACGCATTTGAAAAAAGACTTCATGTAATCTGGAAGTTAAAAAAGACTTCTAAATTACATAATCCGAAAACTAATATGCATCTGAAAAAAAGCTTTCGGATTATGTAATGCAGAAACTAATTACAAATTTGAAAAAAAACTTCCAGATTACGTAATCCAAAATATTATATAAGAGTATTTTTAGAAATACAAAGGTGGAAGAAGAATAATGGAGGTGCAGGAAGAAACAACTAATAATATGTAATATGAGTTCATGGAAAGACGATGATATTTAGTGTGAAATGTATTCGTATAAAAATTCGCTTGTACATATGAATAAATATCATTTTGTTTAAATAAATAATAATAATAATATATATTAAATATGAATTGAGAGTATATAATGCGCATTTCATTAATTCATTTTTATAAATATTAGTAATTTCAAGAAGAAGAAAAAATAGATTCTAATGATAGCAACATTGTATACATACTTAGTCAAAATCATAGAAAAACATTGTACATATTTAATCATTGTACTATTTTTTGTATGCAATGTCATTGCGTTGCATTTCTTTGATTAATGAGGTGGATAAGAAGATAATATAAATAAATAATTTATTTTATATTGTTAGTTTATGTTTTTGTTCCAACTAATAATGTGTATAACATTTTTTTTTTCTAAAATAAAAATCTAAATTGGAGTTGCTTGCCAAACCTAACTAAACATTTTAATGTTCAAGAAAGATGTATGTTATATTTTACTAAAATATAACAATTGACTTCCCTTTATTTTCACATTTAACATTAAACTTACAAGTAATACATAATTTATTTTTATTAGAAAGTAATATACACTCACATTCAAAACATGAGCTAAAACTTCTACCAAACTTTATAGAAAATATATACCATATATAAAAAAATTGGTTTAATTTTTAAATTATTGAACATTATATGAAAATGTTTTGAAAGATTTCAATATATTTCCATTCCAGAAAAAAATTCTAAAAATATATAT
>Ga0123341_1003176_pt1 | contig 13960 bp, 7 predicted proteins | sample Turbeapinknodule_FD_89959 | JGI IMG/M metagenome (GOLD analysis project Ga0123341, IMG submission 89959) | Root nodule microbial communities of legume samples collected from Mexico - Turtle bean Mexico pink nodule | ecosystem: Host-associated > Plants > Roots > Nodule | place: Mexico: Nepantla... | reverse complement strand
ATATATACATATTTCTTTGTAAATCTGTTTTCAAAAGTTTAAAACTGAAAAACGTTTTCGATTTTCATGATACTCCCACTTTATTATTTTTTTTTATTACCATGTTTTCAACCTGCACAATAAAAGTCTTCTTTTTTTTCTTGAAAACAAACGGGGCCTAATTCTTGTCAAAAAATTTATCTATTGTTACTATGTAATAAATGGAAAAGAGAGAAAAATTTGTACAAATTTTATGTTTGTTTGGTACAGATATACATGGATGACCAACAAATAAAGGCAAATCATTTTTAACCTTCCTACACCCAATCATTTTTAACAATATTTTTTTAATTTCCAAAAATGTCTTTTATTCTAAAAATAAAAATTAAAAATTAAAAATAATATATTCCAGAAAATAAATCTGGAAGAGATTATTGAATTTTGGAAATAAAAATTCAGAAAAAAAATTAAAATTCTATTCCAAAAAAAAAAATCTGAAATTGAAAATAATACATTTGAAAAGGAGATTCGGAGATTATTGTGTTCTGAAAATGAAAATCCAGAAAAAAAAAATGAAAAGTTGTAATACAAAAAATTTAGGATGATTATATTTTAACACCCCGCTCCAGTTTACATTTACACTAAAATATTAATATCTATAATAAAAATAATAAAAAATAAAAAATGTCTTTAATAAAATATTAGACAAAATATAAAATGTTAAAATAATTTTAAAATTTAAAAAATTAAAAATAATTAAAATATTAATATTTAGTGGGGTGTAAAGTGGAGAAATAGGTGTCAAACCATCATTTTCCAAAAATTTATTCCAGAAAAGGGAAGGTATTTTTATATGCACCTCATTTTTTTAAAGACGTTTTCGTCTTTTCCGCTGAATCGGGAGCAGTGATATGGTGGTGCAGGAAGCACTTGCCACAAATAAATATTGATCGTAACTCAATTTGATCTTTTAACTTACGAGGATTAGCATTAGGATCTTACAATTTGAGGCAACTGTCAACATCCTAATACCTATTATAATTTTGAAACATATCTTTATTTACAAATTTAATTTAACAAACAATACTCTTTTAAAAAAAAGTAACACTAATTATAAAATTCTATACTTGTAAATATTCAATTATTCTACCATATAATATATATAACCATTGAATTAATATGGCTGGCTACAATAATAAAATTTAATCCAAGAAAAATTAATGAAGAAATAAATTTACCAATAATTACTTTCATGTAACTTTTTATTTGGGTTTTAAGGAAAATACTTTCTTAATTAAAAGATACGTTTTATAAGATTATGGTAATTATGAGAGTTTCTTAAGAAGAACATAAAGACCTCAAAATTATTTAACACTTTCATATCGAACTAAAAAAAATAGCATATGAAAAAAAACTATAAAACAAATATTGTATCATAAAATAAGCTTTCCTTTTTTAGGTTTAAAATCAGGTCCTAATTAAACAGTGAATTGCTTAATGCTGGGGTGTAACATTGCTAAATTGGATGCTATGACGTAAGAAGAATAGTAGAAGGAGAATATTTTAGCATGTTTCCTATTTTTTAGGTGGTAGAAGACAACAAGCCTATACAAGTTCAAATCCGATATGGTTTAACGATAATAATAGTAAAAAGAGTTCAATATGTAGGGATGTTATTTCTGCCCCGGGGTAGTCCCCACAACTTTCTTATCAGTTATCACCACAATTCCGGATTAATCTGCAAACATAGCACGTTGCAGAATGATACAGCAGAGAAGCTTATTTACATCTGAATTTTTAAATGAAATAAATAATGAGATTGACTATGACATCATTTGCACTAGCAGGGCTTTAGATAGTCACAAAGGCTTATTCAACACAAGGAAGGCTGGATCAGAAAAATATATATATATATACTTACATACATACATACATATATATATATGACACTTACCAAGGACTATTTCTCCTTCAGTAAAGAGAGAATTGGAGTCCAAAGTATCTTTGATCACTCGCCTGGATGCACATGTACATGTACATCATTAAAGAGGATCATCAATATCAACCTTCATGCATATTCCTCTCTTTCCCCATTTTGTTCTTGGCTGTAGACAGCAGCTAGCTGTTGTTGTAACTGTTCATATTGATAACCAGATCAATCATTAGTTTCACAGGCACCTTCAAAGCTCCAATTTAATGGATTCAGCTTGGACATGAAATTTATGCAATCCAAGCAAGTAGCAGAAGAAAATCCAGAACAGATGATGAAATATAAAATCTTGTAAAGAAACTAACCTGCACGTATCTTAACTTCTCATAAGTTAGTTCATCGGTCAAATTAATCATCCTGGTAATACAAAGGCAGAAGGTGTATTAACTTCGTGCAGCAGAGAGAAAGGGTCACCAAGTAAGTACTTTATGAGCTGATATTTACTAACCGAGATTGGAGTTCTGAAATTTTGGCCAGCAGCAGATGTTCCCTCTCTGAAACTGCTGTATCAACCTATAAAATGACGCAAATGTCAGGTAAGACATAAAGCTGATGAAAAATCACTGTCTTTTACTACAGGTTTATGTCACAAAAATAGTGACTAGTTTTGAGCAGAAAATTGGCATACACAATAGTTAATAAAAATTAAGCGAACAAGTGAAAAAATTAATTAAACGAAATTTGCTTACACTTCCATTGTTTTCTGAATTGCGAGGCAATGGCGGCAACTTTCCATTCTGAGAAGCTGAAAAAATTGATTGTACTCGTTAGTTCATCCAATATTAAGGAAAAAAGATCCTCAAACAACCCATGAAAAAAATCCTTCACTCACCATCAATTGCCTCAGCAGTTTGCAAGCCATTCAACATATTCACTATAAGATCCTGGATTTAAACAGAATCATTTCAGTGTGATTATAAATTGGTAAAAGTTACATTTAAAATTATCAGTTTTACAGCAGACACACAAGCAAATTATGTCATTCCTCGAACTAGAAGCTTCTCTCACCTGTTGAATTGATGTCTGCTGGAAAAGATTATGAAGATGAGGCACTAGAAATGATGCAGGAATATTGATATTGGAAGAATCATTGGAGGACTGACCAATTGGCTGAAGAGAAATACATCCAATGAAAGACAGAGAAGTATATTTATCAAATACAATAATAAATGAAATATCCTACATAATCTGTAACCAACCAAAGAATCCAAATATTCATAAAAAAGATGTTAATCGAAGTTGGGTATAGAGCCAATAGAAATTGTACAAACCATCTGTTTGTAATCCACCATCCAATCACCAACACTGGCAGATTTCCTCATTGGAGACCCCTACATGTAATGTAACAGAAAGAGAATGTCAGCCGAGGGATAAGAAAAAACATAAATATATAAACAATAATCAATTACATCCTCAACTAACCTGTGACGATCGGCGTGAAACTGAACTTACAGGAATATCCTATGCAATAAGATGAAGTCAGTTAAGGTTGTCGAAAGGGGCAAATTGATTAATAAGAAAATGCATACCTTCACCAGATCTAAATTTTCTGATGTCACTGAAAACCGTCCTTTAATTTGCACTAGATTAGCCTTATTAGATTTATCATCCAAGGAATCTCTGAATCCTAGCAAGAATTGTAGGACAGAATCAACACTAAGGTTTAAGATGGCTGATTAAAATATACTAGAACTTGTACAAATAGCCTTACGGTGTACATGATGATTCAAATACCTCCAGAAGATTTTATTGGAGCTGATAAACTATTTGCTGAAGCTCGGTTTGGAAGCATTAATGGACCACTAAAGCTTGGAGCTCGTCGAATATCACGATTACTTTTCTCGCTTGATAACTGATTTTCATTCTCAAACCTAAAAGTAATAAAAGCATTACAAATTTTAACAAGCAAAAGATAACGTTATTGATGACATGAAAACCTCAATCACCAAGCAGCATAAAGAGCACAAATTGGATTTGTTCATTCAAAATTCAAACTACACATTTTACACAGTACATTTATGGACAACTCAAGAAATATAGAAGGGATAAAGATTATCCGGAAAATACACGCATTACAAAGATAGACTTTGAACTTACTAGAACTCGATAAAAATAAATAAGCATGTAAGTCCGAATTAAAGGCTATTCCACATTCTCAGATGCAAGTCCGAATGGAGAATGTATCCTAACTTGGCATGTGTGAACACATGGATCAACTCACATAGATGTGAGTTACACTCAATCTTTCACCGTTTAATAACCTTCAATTGGATAATACTATCATAAAAAGCTTTTCAATTGGTTGTGCCACTATGCTCACACAAGATTTACTGTAGAAGATGAAGATTTTGAAGAAAGTACAAAACATTTAGAACAATGAAGGTATGACTTGTGGGTAGCAATAGGTTATAAATTAAATTAAAGTTTTCAAAATATACATTTATAATTTACTAAGTAATAATATATATTATTTTTTAGACAATACCTTGTCTAAATTATAGTATTTTGCCATTGATACAAAAAAAAACGCAAGCTATTCATGTGTTTTAAAAGTAAAGCCTAAAAGATTTATATAAGAAATCTGAATTCAAACTTTGAGCTTCTTTGTTTAGTTTCACAAACAAGTTTATTTATACATTTAATAAGTCAAGCTAAAAAAGTTATGAACAACTCGACCCTTTTAAAGCCTTACTATCGCCATTTCTAACACACATGAAGGTGAATCACCTTACAAAACTCCCTGTAAAAAATATTTTAGCATCATTTAGTTCTACAATCTTTAACAACTACAAAAATAACCAACCATTTTATATTATGGTTCACTACACGAAACAAGCATCATCATAATATTCAATTACAATGCAAGTCATGTTTATAAGCAAACCATTGACCTCTAAATCCTTCTAATGATTTCACTGTTGTTTATCTCAGCCTTTTCTACCTTGAACAATAGGGTTACCCTCCAGCTGATCCACTTTCCATACTAGGGTATAAACACATGCTCAAACCATAAAAGCAATCTAGAAGTGAAATGCCTTCAAAGATATGAAGTACAGAACCAAAAGAACCAACCCATCCTCCTTTTCTTACGAATTTTACCTTTTAATCTTTCACTATATATGTAGTTTATATTGATGATATTATTTTACTGATAAAAAGGTAACTTCTAAATGTTACTTTTGTCCATGAAATTGAGAAATTAATTTCCTTGACTTCTTGGCCCAAAACTCCCAACAAATTTAGCAAGCACAAAATAGTTCCGTCCAATATACGGTAGTCAAGACAAACTAAAAAAGTATCTCAACTTGCAAATTAATCATGTACAAGGTCATGGGTCCTATACTTTATACAAAGCAGCATATCTCCAGCACTAACACACCAAAGACTACTATTTTTCATCTTTCTTCAACTAAAAGCCTAAATGCACAAGGGACAAAGAGTGGCGTGGAAGGAAATAGCTCCCTGATCCTGACTACTAAAACATTACAAAGGCAAGGGCATTATATGAGGGGAACCATTGCCCCTCTTACAACTTATTTGAGGGAAGACTGCATACATGTACCTGCACCACCTTTTTTACCCCACACTTCCTTTCCCCTTTTATCATCACATATAGGGAAGGCAATTTATTCTCAAACTACCAACACCAGCCAATATAAAAACTACAACAAATATCTAATTTGAAAATACAATGTACCTTTCAAATGCACGCCCTTTTTCAGATAAAGAATGACCAAGCACTGAGCCAGGCACCAGGGGTCCACTTTGGGTTTTACCAAGTTTCACTGATTGTGATTTAATTTTGCTTGTTCCCATATCATTCTCTGAAGTAGACGATGTTGCTTCAGCCACTGATCCATTTCTCTTCTCACTCTGTGGTATGTCGTTACTACCTACTTGTAATGCAAACTCATCTTGTTGCAAGTTTTTTGAATTCTTTTTGTCCAGAGTAAACTGGAAATCACTTGTACCCTGTCATGACAAACAACAGAGATTTTAAAAAACATTTTTAAGGTATAGAAAGTTTAGAACAGTTGACCAAACCTTGTAAGAGCTGAAGAATTTGTTTTCATCTTCTTCCCTCATCTCTGCAATATCATCATCGTCCTGCATCTAGTAAAATTGAAGACATCTGTTCAGATCAAGAGAAAAACTATTCAAGTTAAAACAATATAAAAGCAAAATAACATACCAATGCAGCTTGAGCTTTCAAATCATCAATATCGAAGTTCCATGCACTAACTCCCCGATGATATTCACTCTAGAAAGTAAAATAAATAAATGGATTAGATTTCAATGGTTGTGGAAGTAACAAGGCTATTTTTCCTCGATCTAAGTGTCAATGGGTGTTAACTGAAAAACTTCAAAATGCCAAGCTTCCAAAATAAATGGTTCTCTCTTAATCTCACTTGAAAAGACCTTTTTCAGAGAGGGGACCAATTGCAAAATTTCCTCTCATTTGTAAGTGTAGAGATGATTTGGTAGCTTTGAATTAACAATTTCAATTAAGAAAAACACTTTTATTTACTTGATCATTGGTTTTTAGGTGTTCATATAAAAAATGATGGAGATTTTAAGCTGGGGGGGAAACAGAAAACTTTTATTAAAGAGGTGTAATAAACTGGAAACTGGAGATTTTCCAATAAGCACGAGCAGGAAAAAAACATAATTTTAAAGACAGAATTGTTTATTTTTTATAGAAATGTTTTCAAGAAAGTACTTACTAAAAAAGAAAATTTCATAGCAAGGCCAAATAAGCATGAAATCTTGGTTATTGTATATAATATAAGTGTTGAAATCGTTACTTTAGTATTTTAGTTTGCAAATTGCAAAACACAAATGTTTAATTTTGGGTTTATAATGAACAATTCAAATAGTGATGCAAGGTTACTTTCAACTTTTGAGAATTTCTCAAAAAGAAATAATAAAGCTAAGTTGAGATATGAATGAAAGATGAAAAATGAGGAAACACGAGGGATTAAGAAGATTAAGTACATAGATAAAGATGAGAGAAGGATAATTTAAAAAGGTTGATAGAGAAATTCATAAGCCAACTGAAGGAGTGGCGTGAAAGATGAGGAGAAATGAAAGAGAATATTGGGAATGCCTAATTAAGAAAGTGAGGAAAATGAGTGTCACTCTCCAAATTGTGTATTCTAATTTAAAGTATAAGAGTAAATAGACAAATATTGAAGCAAAGCAATATCAACTAGAGGTATACCATTTTAAGTATGTAATGCACTGTATCAATCAACCAGACTTGAATATTCTATCAAGGTTTCAAGAAGACAAGGAAAGGGGAGGAGGGACAAACTTAGATAACATCAGTCATTCGTGAAAATGTTCTTATGAATCATTGACTACATATCACATCACGTGACAAATAAAATCTGATATCAGGCTTACTTGAGATATAGCTTCTTGTTCTGCAGAAGGCATTTTCTTCAGTGCTAGCTGAGCTGCATCTTTAAGCTGCAAGGTTTTTGTGTTGTCAAGCAAAGAAAAAGCAACAGATTAAGTGAAATTATATAGCAGCTATGCAGTGAAGTACGCATGATATCAAACCTGGAGGGATTTGACACGGTTCCACAGGGGTGGTAAATCAGCAAATAATTTCTTAACAGAAAGCTCTGGAGGCTTCACTTGTCTGAAAAAGGAGTGTTTGAGCAACTTCTCCACAGATGGCCTCTTTGCTTGATCTTTTACCAGGCACATAGCAACCATTTCCTTAAAAGACTGGTCACAACTGGAAATACTTTAATTAGACTGCTACTACTCCTACTATAATGATTATTATTATTATTATTATTATTATTATTATTATTATTATTATCAGTAGTGAAAACACAAGCATGGCATTTCCGTGTGTCCATGTTTCTCTTACGCTAAATTTGATATATTTAACAAATCATCTGATTATACATTGACATGAAAATTAATTTGTTTAAAAAAATTTGTAATGTGTGTCTCTTTAGCAGAAACATAGTCACTATCATGTTTGTATGTTCGCATATAATAAACCTTGACGGTAAACCAAATAAAGCCACAAATGCATTTAATACCGAAGAATTGGTCTATGCAGAAAGAACACCCATACCTTGGAGAACTTTCTGTCACGATCATAATCAAGCCCAGGAGGAGCATTCTGAATTGTCATCAAAAGAACCTACACAAAAAACTAACTGTGAATCCCTATTTAACCCGCACATCACAACAAATCACAAAAACCTACAACCGAAGAACATAACCATTCTGAACACTTTGCAGCAAATAAATACAACTTTGACATACCTTCATGGGAGGATACTTGGAGAAAGGTGCGTGACCATGAGCCAACTCCAACGCCGTGATTCCAAAAGACCAAATATCCGCTCTGTCCAACCCAATCCAATTCAAACAAATAAGTCTGAATGACAATTAATCCAAACCAACAAACAAAACATAGATGCAGTTACTGAAGTACTTTTAGTGTTTCTTCAATTAGAATAAGAATTGGAGTTTATCTCATAAATACGCATGATATCCACAATAAAGGTCCACATAAATTAACAAGCTAACAAAGTTAAACCCCAATTCTAATTAAACAACACTAGAAATTGCTGAGTTTTATCCAGAAGAAAAAGAGCACTAACTGACTTGAAATTATAACCGGTTCCAGGCTGCAGCACCTCCGGCGCCATCCTGCGAAAACGTGAACACTGAAACATGAAAATCAAATGACGAAGCACAAAGAGGAACCAAAAACAGCAACGGAAGCGAGAGAAGCACCAGCAGGGAGTTCCGACGAAGGTGTTCCTGGAGCGCTGGCGGTCACCAGTGTCGAACATGCAAGCGGAAACACCAAAGTCGGCGAGCTTGACCTGGCCGTTGGAATCGAGGAGAATATTGCCGGCCTTAACGTCGCGGTGAATGTGTCCATGTCGGTGGAGGTACTCGAGCGCCTTGAGAGTTTCCTTGAGGATAGATCCGATGGCGGCCTCTTCGAATCCTTCGGGATACGCCGCCTTCATGAGGTGCAAGCAGGAGCCCTGCGCCATGAATCCCATGACTACCCACAGACTTCGCTCGACGACGAAGGAGCAGAAGGCCCTGACGACGTTGGGATGCTCGATGAGGCTCATGGTCTGCGCCTCCCTCCTTATGTCTTCGAGATTGCTGTTGCAGCGATCCAGATCCAGACACTTGACGGCGACCTCCTCGTTGTAGGGAAGGTAGATTGCTCGATAGACGGTGGCGCTGGCGCCGTAACCAACTTCTTCTAGAAGCTTGTAATCGGCTGGATTGGCGGAGTAGGTTCTGCTCCCCATTTGAAACTGAATTAAGTGATGCAAGACCTAAATTGACCCTCACCTCGCGTTGACCACCATCAATTCAATTGAAATTGAAAAGAGTAGAGGAGAGTATGGTGTGTGCTGCTGCCTCTGCTAATAACAATACCAATAATAATAATAATAATAATAATAATAACAATAATAACAATAATAAGAATTAGATTATTAGATTATTAGAGTGGTGAGGAGGAGGAGTAGAGTGGAATGACGGTGAGGTGAAGGGTGGGCACACCAACAAAACAACAACGCCCATTTCTAACGCCTGACATGTTCCTTCTTCCTCGTCCTCTCTCTCTCCTCTCCTCTCCGCTTCCCACTCTTTCAATGGGACCCTCCACTCTTTTTTCACTTTCTACTGCGCTCAACTTTTCCTATTCATTCTTCCAATTCCTAATTCATTTTAAAATTAACGAAAATATAATCCATTTCAAAAAACGTTTATTGTTTAATAAGAGATCATTATTTTCTATTAAATATTAGTAATATATATAATTTACAATTTTTATATTATATCTTTTTTTCTATTCCACATATGTTTATTGTTTAGAAAGAAAGGATAGATTTTGTCTATCTATAATTTATTTTATTTTTTATGTTACTACTTTCTTTACATAATCAATTAAAACGTATTAATTAAAGGATTGATATGAATAGTAAGAGGAATTAAAAAGATTATTACTATTGGTCCTTCTAACATAATTCAAAAACGTTCATACTATAAATATTATAAATGGATGTTGATAAGTCTTTGGTAATAATATTTATATTTCAACTTATCCATGGTAAAACTATTGTAATGATTGCATAGAAGGGATTTCAAAAATTTAGCACATCCATCTATTTAAGTTAATTTTTTTATTTTTATCAAAAATATTAGGTAAAATAATATTATATCAAGAAAATACGTAAATTATCTTTTGCAATTTCATCAATATAATTCATTTTATTTCATATTAAAAAGATTTGAATTAATTTTATAGTGATCAGTCGAAATAAATGAGTTTTATCATGGTTGATAGAATAACACAAGACAATCTCATCTTGAATAGTATTTACTCATTTAAATCTCCAAGTTATAATATCATAATTTTTAGATTATTTCTATAATATTTATTTATTGAATAAAACAAATAAAAAATATTATATTTAAAAAATATAGGTATATTAGTAAGATAACATAAATAATATAAATTTAATTAAGTGAAAATATCAATGCATAACTAGAGATAAATAAATAAACATAATATATCAGTGGTGTGTAACTGAGGATAAACTAAATAATAGAAATAAATAAAATGCATAAATGCCTAACTTGAGATAAACTAGTGTCTTCGTTCCAAATGAATTTCACTATTAGAATTTGTCTTCCCCTCAACTACTATATCTTCTTGTTCATAACCTATCAGTATTGTTTCAAATGTAAGGTCTATCAGTATTGTTTCAAATGTAAGGTTATCCTTGAAGGCACATGAAATAGATTGTGTAGAATAAAAAGAAAAGGAGATAAAAAAAATTGATAAGCTACAAGACCTATTTTTTTCAGAATCTAATAAGGACCAATAAATCAATGAGTGGATCTCTTTATTACTCTACCAATACCATTTGTTGGGTGACTCTTAAGAATACATGACCATCTTCTTGGAATTCAATGATCGTCTTTTCTTATCACCATAACTTTTCTATCCACTTTGAGCTTCTCTCAATTTTTCTTGATAGTCTTGATCATTTTGGGGGTTTATTGAACCATGTCAAGTCATAAGATTAATTTCTCTCCATACTTAAACTAGCACAAAGGTGTCACACATTTTATCCCATCATAGGGTATCATACATTTTATCCCATCATAGGGTATCATACCTATGCTAGAATGAAAACTATTGTTGTAAATGAATTCAATCAATGACAAGTATCAATCACAGCTGCCATAATCCTCTAATTCGCAAACTCTCAATAAATCCTTTAAGGATTAGATGGTATTTTCTAACTATCTATCTATTTGGAGATATAAGTTTAGTCCTTAGAGCTTCATGTAAGCAAGCTTCCCCAAAATTTAGAAGTACACCTAGGATCCCCATCAGATACAATACTAGATGAAACTTCATGCAACCTTACAATTTCTCATATGTACAATTCAACATATTTCTCCAATTAATACCTAATGTTAATGGGTAAGAAGTGAGCATATCTTTTTAACCTACACACGATAACCCATGTGGAGTTATATTATCTCATTTCTATTTAGGTATATCTAAGGATTTGTCTTGCTAACTTTTGGTGTTCTATCTTAACTTTTTGACAAACTAAACATGTTGCTACATATTGTGTTATCTTCTTCTTCATCTTGAGCCACCAAAATATTTTTTAATATCTTGGTACATTTTTGTTATGTTTGGATGTATGGTCAATTTACTCTTGTGTGTTTCTTATAAAATCAATTTATTAATCTCTACATCACTAGTTACACATATCCTACCATTAAATCTTAAAATTCTTCCCTTATCTATGCCTAAAATGTCTCTATTCATTTGCCTTATCAACCTCTTTTTCTTTTGAATGAATTCATCGCCTACTTAAGTCTCATGAATTTGCCTCTGTAGGTCACTCGTAATTTGAATTCGCTTTAATTTCATTCTAACAAGGCTCAGTGTAATTGATTAATTCATGTCTCTAACCTTTTATAAAAAACTCATATCTTGAATCATCAATGAGAAGATATGTAGCATTTTTTGCTTAAAACATCTCCCACTACATTTGCTTTCACTGGATCATAATGTAATTCAAATTCATAATATTTTAAAAAAATCCATCCATCTTCTTTATCTCATATTTCACTAATCAAACAAGTATTTAACTAAAAACATCAAACTTATCACCATAAACATAATGTCTCCATATTTTGAGTGCAAAAACAATGACAACTAGTTACAAATCATGAATTGGGTAATTTTTCTCATGTGGTCTTAATTGCCCAGAAGCATATGTCACTACCCTTCTATCTTGCATAAGAACACATCCTAATTCCATTTTGGAAGTATCACAAAATATCACCAGTGTCCAGTACGATTGGGTAATGCTAATAAAGGGGAAATGGTTAATGTTTACTTGAGTTTTTGAAAACTATTCTCGCATCTTTTTTGTTCATTCAAAAGTTTGGCCTTTCTTGGTAATTTGAGTAAAAGTCATAGCTATTCTAGAAAATCCCTAAGTGAATCTTTTATGATACCTTACAAAATATAGAAAACTACAAATTCCAGTTACTATAGTGGTTCTCATTGTAGAATTGTTTCTACGTTGGTTGGATTCATTGATACTCCTTCTTTGGAGATCACGTGCCACAAAAAATTTACTCGCTTTAACTAAAATTAACACTTAAACAGTTTAGCATATAGTTGTTTGTCTATCAAAATTTGAAGAATAGTTTGCAAATCTTCCTGAAGTATATCTTAGAATAAATGAGAATGTCATCTATAAAAAACATTATAAAGTGATAAAAACTGAACGAAAATCTTGTTTATATAATCTATGAATACTGTTCGAGAATTGGTCACACCAAAAGACATCTTGTTATATAATCCATGAATACTTTATGAATGATTTATATATATATATATATATATATTTAATTACATATTTAACTCCATTATATAGTTTTTAGGTTATGTAGTAGGAATGTTAAGATTAACATAATGTAAACTCTCAAATTTATATTTATTAAATTCAGTATATATACAAAAATTATTAAGACAAATAATTTAACCAATAGAAATCAATTTTATTGAAATTTTGTGAATGCATATGTCAAATCATTTTAAGTCATCTAGTTACAAGAATTCTAGTTACAATTACAATAATGCTAGATATTGTTACTGACATCATACATTCAATTTTATTAATATAATGAATGGATATTTTGATATTAATTGAATAATAAGTGCATATATTTTTAATTAAGTAGCTAAACAATCTTTCAACTAAAATTTATATATATGAATTATTATATATGAATTATTATGAAATAATTTTACACATTTTCATAAAGAAAATTATAGACTTTATCCACTCAATAATTATTTTGATTGAAAAAATTAATTATAAAAATTAAATAACTCTTATATCTTTGGATAAATCATATTTTTATCACAACCATATATTTTTTCCTATTATTATTGATACCTGTTTAGGACTATTTTTCTTTTCATAATTAGGCACTCTATAAATATTAATAGTGTGATAGATAATACCTATGAAATATAGCCTAAAGAAGTTGTGTTTTATATTTGGATTTTTATGGAAGGATGAAGTAAAAGGAAATTATAAGAAAAGGAAGAGGCAAAGTAGCTTTTGATTTGGCTGAATGAGTATAATCAAATATTTTAGTTTTAGGAACTTCTGGTTAAAGTATTTTGACTGTGACATTTTATTAAAGGATGAAGTATTGAGTATAATTCCTTTAAACACACGAGTCCAATTTTGATGGTTTACTTTGATGAACTCAAATAATCAAACTATTTATAAAAACAGGTCTCTAGAAGATTATATTCGAGACTTTATCATGGATTTATTTAGTTCTCTTAATTGGAAGTAATGAAGATAAAGTTTTTGTATATATTATTTAGTATCAGTACAAAGGATGAAGTATTTGAATAAAACTTATTTTAGT
>Ga0123341_1003173_pt1 | contig 13964 bp, 19 predicted proteins | sample Turbeapinknodule_FD_89959 | JGI IMG/M metagenome (GOLD analysis project Ga0123341, IMG submission 89959) | Root nodule microbial communities of legume samples collected from Mexico - Turtle bean Mexico pink nodule | ecosystem: Host-associated > Plants > Roots > Nodule | place: Mexico: Nepantla... | reverse complement strand
TCCAAGGAGGGGTGATCGATCCTTCGGAAGTGTTCACTTTGGCACAATTAAAGGCTTGGTCTTGGGTAACTTCTAAAACTGTTTCTGCTAGTTTTACTTACTCTGAGTGGTGCATTGATCCTAAGGCTTGTATGTTTTCAATAAAGTGAGCTTGGGTTATTTGTTGTTCTTAGCTTCTGTTGTTCTTTTTGCCCCTTGTTGTGGTTGCAAAGATATTGTATTGGGTTTGGTTTTGAGTTTGTACGGGTTAGATTTGAATTTGTACGGGTTAGTTTTGAATTGGTACGGGTTAGTCTTGAAAGTGAACGGGTTGTACGGGTTTTTAGTGGTATATTTGTTTGTCCCTCTATTTGTTGGTTTGAGAGACCAGAGAATTTGTCTCATATTTTTTAGGTATGTATAAGGGCTGAACCACACCGTGGTTCCAGTTATTTAAAAAAAAAAAACCTTTGTTGTTGTTTTTTTTAGGGGTATGATATTTTGACATCTTGCTCCACTTTACACTCACAACAAAATATTAATATTTGTAATAAAAAAAATTTAAAAATAAAAAATCTCATTTTCTCTTTTAGAGCACAAATCATCATGTATACAAATTGCTTGTCTTTGGTTAAGCGAGTACTATCTATTTTTACAAGGTTGAAGTATACTTAAGTACTCCATATTTATTTTTTGAATTTCTTAGTTAAAAAAAAATCATTATGAACAAACTTGCGTAGGCTAAACTTAAACAACCATGGCCACCCGTCTCATGCGTCTCATGCTCCCTCCCTATGTTGTTGGCTCTTACTTCAATCCCAAAACTTTACTTTTATCTTATTTTAATTCGTTATAGCAATAAATGGATCATCAAAACTTTATTATATACATCCTTAAAAGAGTTCTTATCAAGAATTTTTTTTAAAACAAAAATTGACTTGGTAATGAAAGATAATTATTTTTATTCAGCAAAAAAAAAGTTGAACATTTATACTAAGGTTAGCTCTAGTTTTTTAAATCAATGAGTGGCCAACATGTTACATTCTTTTAAATTTAAGATGTACAATCTTTTCTTTCTTGTTTAATGAAGTGGGTTATAATTAATGTGTTCACAACTCCATAATAAAAGTTTTTTGGTACGTATTAGCAGTTTATTACCACCAACCATTCAGGAAACTGTACTTGAAAGATAGAACGATTAAAAACTATACAAATTAATTGATAATGTCACCACTAACAAAATGATGGAGTCATGAATGATAATGTTGAACTCAAAATTGTTGAAGCTTAGTATTTATGCACAACTTGCTCAATAGCAAGTACAACGTATGCAGTGTTATCCACACCTAAGACTTGTCAAACTAGCTCTAGCAAACTTTTGTGCTTACCAAGATAACTAATGTCATGTTACTTTACATAGTTGTTGGGCACAGAACACAAGTTGTATCACCAATCAGAGTTGTGACATAACATCTTTAATTCGCCCAAGGAGAAACTAGAGGGATTGGAGTGTTGAAATTATTTCTTTTGGAAGGTTATCATGCAGAAAAATGCAAGCATGCGACTAATTATTCCCATCACGATAAGAAGGCCTAAGCATTGGTACCAATGTTTAAGATCATAGCCAGAAGAATAAAGTGCACCACATCGACTTATTAACCAAACTCCAGCATATCTGCATGGGAGAAACTCGTCTTAAAATTAGCATATGGAAAAAACAAGAGAAATAAACATGTAGTGACGAAACATATCAAAAGTCAAACCTTTTTGCATTTGATATTACAAATGCTTCAAGAGCCCACTTAGTGTAGCACAAATCTGATAAATATTTAACATATTTGCTATCATCTTCATTCTCATAGGTTGCTACAAGAGTCAAAACTACAGGAAGTAACACTGACCACTGCATAACACAACAAAATACTTGTAATAACAAAAACTAAGACAAAGCAAAATCACCTAAAGTGGAACGAGATTTCAATGCTTACCAGTTGGGCTGGACCTGGCTGTAAAAAGATTGCTAACACATAAGCTATGCCAGTGACACAATAGACTAAACATAGTAGAACCATATAGTTATCTGTGACTGATGATCTTGGATTGTTGAAGAAATAGAACATGGAAAGGTAAACTAGTGGCTTGATAACTGTGCTAAAATGGTCAACGGTGTCCTTTGATAGAAAGTAAGCCAAACTGCTCATGCCTGAAGAACTTTCCCGCCAATAGTGCAACTTATCCAATGAGAATGATCTCAAAGCCGCAATCTTAGAAAGGAGTGCTGCAATGTAAAACATTAGTTACATGACAAAGTAGCTAACCTAAAATCAATAATAACAACAACAAAATTGCTAGCAATACACTCATTTCAACACACTTATTATTATTATTATTATATGAGTGTTGAAATGATAATTTTTCTATTTAGTGAGTCACATTATTTTTTGATTTCCAATAAATTTCAATCAATGAGGAAGGTGTGTTGAAAAGTATGTGTTAAAGAGTGTATCACTACCACTTTTCACGTTAACAAATATTCATATGAAACTTACATACTGCTATTACAGTGTATGTGTATCCAGTTGCTCCAAATGATTCGTCACTCACTTTGGCAAGTGTACCTAAGCAAAGGCCAGCTAGTAGCAAAATCAAGAAATCCACAGCCTGTGTTCTAGCTTCTCTTAGTCTTTGCTTACCAAGTCTGCAATGAACCAACAGCAAATAAAAAACATTGAAAACTGATTGAAATATTCCATCCCTTTTGTAAATGAATTACCTTCCAAGAAAGTATTTGTATTGGTTGAACACTCCTGGTGTAACCCGATTGGACAGATCATTTGAAGCTAAGAAGTTAATGTGAAGGATATCCTTCTTCATCTCAACATTGCACTTTACATCCTGCCAAAGTTCTCCAGCAAAAGAAGGTGCATTTTCCTCATGCGGTCCAGCAGTTGCTGCTCCACGTGATGAGCCTTCACCACTTGCGGCGGCCATTCCTTCAACACTCTGCAGCATATCCATGGGCACGGGGTACCCATTATGAAGCATCCATCTTACAGGTAGTTGTTTATAGGTCACTCCTAAGCTTGGGCTTAATTTTACTATTCCTTCTAAAATGTCAATGAAGTAATCTGGAGGGTTGACGCGGTCAGGGACATTAATGCCCATGCTTGAGAAATACTCTTCCACTTTGTTCACTGGTCCATGATACACTGTAAGACCTCCTTTTGCAAGTAGTATAAAATCGTCAAACATCTTGAACAAGGTGTAACTGCAGAACACACATGCACAAAAAGGCATTAGACTAGTTAGTAAGTGCCTATCACTCTAGTTCATGAAATTTTCTAAACCCTTTTTCAGCTCTAAATATTTTATTGACATTAAGGAGAAAAGTGAATGAATTTCTTGTTTTCATGGATTTAAATAGGGTTTAGAAGAGTGGAGGTTTGAAGTAACCAAGTCTTACAATTCCAAGAGACTAATCTTGGGTTCTCTTAAGATGTGTTTTGATCTGTTAGAAAAATTGTGAAAATTACCTAGGTTGGTGAAGGACCATACATATGTTTACACCTTCAAGAGCTTCACGTCTAAGTGCTCTAAGAAGTAATTGAGAAGATGAGCTATCCAAACCAGATGTGGGTTCATCCAAAATTAGAAGGGAAGGTTCCATGACCATTTCCAATCCAACGTTTACTCTTTTCCTTTGACCTCCAGAGATTCCTCGTTTCTCCACTGTACCGACCAAAGAATCTCGTATTGCCTGTAGACCTAATGACTCAATGACTCTTTCAACCACCAACACCTTTTCTTCTTTTGGTAGATCAGCAGAGAGTCTACAATGACAGACAAACATAGTAAAAAAAGAAGAAGAGAAAATCTGATAGTAAGAAAACGTATTGAATATACTCAAACGTTTTATCAACAAAACTTGTGAAAAAATGTAGCTAAATAATTAACCTAAACATGTTATAAAACGTACTTTCTTAACATAAAAAGTCGTGTTAGAGAACAAATGCTTAACATATTATAATATACCTGCATCTTGCACTGAACCATAAATTCTCCTCCACTGTCAAATTTCCATGCACAATATCATCTTGTGGCACAAACCCAATGATTTTCTTGTATGATCTGATAGAAGATTCCTGACCATTTACATGAACTTGCCCAGTTGTGTGACATCCAGTTGCTTTTCCAGTTAAAGCAGAAAGAAATGTTGTCTTACCAGCCCCAGATGGGCCCATGACTGCTGAAACTCTACCAGGAAACAATTTACCAGTCACGCATCTCAATAAATGTTTGTTTTTTCCCTTCAAAGTGAGGGTTAAATCTTTAAAAGCAACCTCAATGGTAGGTCTCTTCCTAATCTCAATGTCACTAGCCATTGAAATTACTCCAGAAAAGGTTAAGTTTTTGTTTTGTTCTGCTAAAGCCTTTTCTTTTTCAATCTGACCATATGCGTACTTGAAAATTTGACTTTGAGTATGTAATTGTTTGCCCCTTGGTGCTTGCTTTTTGACATTTTTATCTCCTATCTGAAGATGAAACCCCTCCGGATTATCGGGATTTTCCTCAATATCATTTATTATTTTTGAGAGATTGTTTTTATCCTTTTTCTTGCCTTTACCAGATGGTGGTATGGCAGAATCTGAATGTTTAGAACCAAAACCTTTGAACTCTGGCTTCTTTGAAGTTTTTCGTGAAAAAGTACGTGATAGTTGCGATTGTAGTCCTACTGCATGCTTTTTAGCAATATCTTTCGCAGATTTCCATTTTTCACGGGCTTGGGATTCTCTTACACTTTGAACAGCCCGTTCTCGTGTATTTGCTTGTCTTCTTTCTCGAGTTGCAAGAACTTGATCAGAACAATTGTATATGATAATAAGCAAAAAACACAAGCCAGCCTGTGTTGAAAAGTTAAGAGTTAGTTCTACTGGATCATGATGGACCTGTAACCTAAACGTGCTATATATAACTTAACCTATTTCAGGCAAATATCATTTTAAAATAAAACTAAAAATAAAATCATGGTTCACACTTCATAATGACGTTGTTGTTTGTTCTGTGTATTGGTTACATAACTTATGTGCAAGTAGTGCTTTTTAAAACGACAATGTGTAATATTACTCACAAAAATCAAGACACCATATGCAGTAATATTTTGATTCGCTGACTTAGGCTCACAAGTTGCCAATTTGAAACACCCTGTAGAAGTTAGAGAGAGGAGAGATATTCATCAGAGTTATTTCATGCCACATAGATCACCTTTCACACACCCATGATATCCAACAAATATATTGCTTATAAAATTAACATAATAACTGTCAAATGATTAATAGATACATCGAGCTATATCAAAAGATTATGAGTGATATGTTAACATGTTTGTCAACTCCTTTATTGCAGAAGACTTAATACTTGACACAACTATATAATAACTCACCTGCATTGACTACAAAAGCAAGGGATTACTAGTAAAATCAACTTAAAAAGATCAGATAAATAGACTTGGACAACTTACTCTCTGGAGAAGTAGAACCTGTTCTGCAATAATACCTATAATTCATATATAAAAGTAGTTTAGAATATACAAATGACGTGAGAGATAATAATAAGTAAAACAAGTCTTCATACTAGATTAAGTAAAAGCATAATATTATAAGCTATGAGAAAGTAGAAGTTTAGGTATAGATATTAATACCCCTTATTGCAAGGATTTTTTACGATTGTAGAGGGACAAAAAGACCCTGATGAGCAGAATACCTCACTGCTACTGGTAATATCTGCCCAAATATCTGCCCCACCACAAGTATGGTTAGGCTTTCCAGGAGGTAGCTGATAACGATATCTGCATATTGATTCTATTGATAAATATTAAAGTGTGGAAAAAACAAGAATGCAGAACAAGTAGAACTAAAAGGGAAGAAGGACTTACGGTTCACATACTCCACTAGTTTTATTGAGTTGTGCAATAGGACAATAAGCGCCCAATGGACAAGCTTCAGTAGTAAACCAAAAATATGCAACAAATGAATGAAATTAGAACATCAAAACACATTCATATGACTAGGAATATACGATTTTCTTTGGTTTGAAGTTATCAAAGTCTATCACATTAGTAGACAATACTAATGCTGTGATGTTGCTGTATGAACATAAATGCTTACGTATCATGCAAGTGAGACCACGAGGGCAAAAGAAACCTTCACAACAAGGTTGGCAATCTACAGATCTAACAGGCATCTCCTTCTTGGCACTATCAATGCTTACTTTCTCATTAGCCTTACAAGCCCATCCGGGTTCACAACCATTAACCCATGAGGACAAATTACAGTTTATGTTTGGCTTCAAGAAGTTGGTTCTTGACTTCCCACTAGCAAAACTTTGCCCATAAGCTAGTATTTCCGCTTCTGTGCACATGCGTTGTGTAATATCTCCTAATTATACCAAAACAAAACACAAATTATCCCAAAAACTTCCAAAATAAACTTTAAAACTGTACAAAGATTCATGGTGTATTACAGAATAGTAATAGAAAGGTCCCCACAACAACTTTTTCCCTACATACTGATATGATCATATAAATTCTGTGTTACGTTTTTGTGTATATGAATTTTTTTGTGCATTTATCATCTTCCAATACACGAACATCTCAATGGAAGTCTATCTTTTAATGATGAAAGTAATTAAGTAGAACCTTTCAATTGCTGGGCACAAATGGTCAAAAAGGTAAGATCTTTGGTGAAATTAAATGCCCCATTCCAATCAGCGTCCCTGGAGGGAAACAAAATGGCACCAACAATGTGATATATTTGAATCAAGATTAATTATTTAAGACAAGAATAAAGGTATTTGTACATAGTTTGTGATGAAAACGTTTATGATGGGACTCACACATCAACTACGCAATAACCCAACTCTTGTTTTATTGCTTTCTTGAACACAGATGTATAATTGGACATGCTACGATATACTTCTTGGGCGAATATCTCAAGGCCAGCGCTACCACCACCTCCTCCTCCACCTCCACCAGTAGTCTGACCAAAAACTAGCTTTGGCCCAACAATGAAGCTTATTAATACAACAACTATGACAAAAGGAACCTTCCTTGTCAGCTTAGGAAGATTCATCATCATGTATATTATTTACAATGTGGATGATTTATTAATATCAAAAGAAAGGGAAAAAATTATAGATACATAGGGTTGGATTCATGATGAAAAGAAGCAGAATAACAGATAGAGGCTAAGATGACAAAGGAGGATTGAGAACCAGAATGTAGATTAAGAGAGAGAGAAAGAAAGCGCATGAGTTGCGTATTCGCATTTTCCTAAAGGAAATGGCGACAAAGAGGAAGAGTTGGCGATGTATAGGGAAACAACATTTGCCGATATCATGATTGAATACATTTTATGTTATCTACAAATTCACCAATCAAAATCAATGTATACAAAAACATATGCATTTTTCCTAGGACGGTGATGCAATTAAGACAAGTGTCACACTCATAACTTGGTACACATTAGTAACTTCACACTACACCATATTTTAATTTTCACCAATACTAACATATTAACATCTTTCAATCCACAACTAATTATATATACATTTTTAAGTACAAATAGTCACATTTATTTTTTTTATAACTATTTTACTACTAATAAATATATTAAAGTGGAGCTCACAAATTATATAAACTATAAACATTAATAATTATATTTTTGTAATCAATAATAAAAAATTAAAAATAAAAATAAAATACTTGAGGGTGTTTCAACTTCTTTACAAAATTTGTTTCATACCCACTTTATTAATGATTTATAGTCTTCTCTGATTTGAAGAACTAATAATCATATGTAAATTTTCTAGTTATGCAGAATGTGAAATTTAACGGTGGTTTATTTGGAAGTATGCTTTTATATGAAATTTTTGTTCACGTAGAATGTTAAAATTATTTGTGGGATCACACCTACATAGAACATAATACTAGGTGACTTTTATATATCCTGTAAGTCCTTAAAAATGTTTCATGTATAGTTTTTTATTTGTAAACAGGTTGGAGTAATTCAATATTGCCATTTATAATTTTTGGTAATTTTAATGTTAATACGATTATCATATGTAAACATGTTTTATATTTTTTTTTTCAAAATATAATTTATGTCAAAATTTAAATTTTATCTCGCACGGATATTTTCTTGTGATTTAAATTTCAATACAATTTAAGTTGTCATCTCAACATGAAAACAAATTAATATTTATCTCACCATTTTAAGACATTTTATAATGTGATATGAAAATGTATATATAATTTAATTATATATAATTTGATATAAAATTTCTAGTCTTTTTTACTAAAAAAAAATTATTGAATTAATAAAGCTGCTGTCATGATGGGCCAAATCTGCTGCCACACTGCATAATTATGCAGAACATTAGCCTTCAACAATGCATAGATGAACAAACTTCCTTCATCATTCATCCTCCAAAACTCTAACTCTATAAAAACCTGCATATGTTGCATAACGTGCGCTCCTGCATCCTCTCATGTACCTCCCTTTCTTCCAGCATCTTATAAACCTCCTAACTCAGCCCTCAACCCTCTATTTATTCTCCCACACATACTTACCATATACCTCCAGCACCCAACCAAAAAAGCATTGCCTGTGACCTCCATTTGCAGAGAAAAAATAGGTCAATGTTGCTGCCACACTGCATACTTATGCAGACCATGATTGCAACCCACACCTAAGCAATGATAAACAAAGTTCCTTCAACAATTATCCTCCAGAACTCTAATTCTGTTAAAAACCTATATATGCTGCATAAATGTGTGCCCATGCATTTGTCCTGCATCCTCTCATGTAGCTCACCTTCGCCCAACATCTTGCATATACCTCCTAACTCAACCCTCTATTTTTTATTTCCTACACATGCTTACCATATGCATCTAGCACCCAACCAAAAAACTATAAACAGGTACTCCCTGCACAGAAAAACATGTGTTTTCTGAAGGTTCATTTCTGCATAATTATGTAGAGGTGATACACACTCCATAAACTTGTCGTGCACTGTCTGTGACCTCCATCTGCAAAGAAAAGGTAATTTACAAAACTTGTTTTGCATCTCCACACTCCAATTCTGCTTGCACTCACATACACCATACTCCCAGAATTCTGCCATGCCACCTTACTTGAAACTTTTAATACATTCTTCAGAATTCAAGTGTCAATCCGAGAAAGAGTAGTTGAAAGCACGTACCCTATCTTTCATTCTTAGCCAAGATGTAAGTTGTGCAAAATGGAATATTTCTTCTGCATTAGTTACTCCTTGTTCAAAAATAACTTCATTTCTTTGTTCTCATATGCCCTTCACTGCTGTAACCACAAATCTTTCCAAACCGGATTTTGCTTGATGCTCATATGTACCAAGTGGAAATTTTCAAAATGAGACTTCAAGTCCTACACTTTCAAACTAATCTTTGTTGAGGTTGATAAGTTCGTCCATCCATTCTCCATCCTTTGATGTTAACGGGACTAAATTATCTCCCATGTACCTCACTCTAATCATATTCATCCCCTTTGATAAACTCTTCACATAGTTGGTTATAGTTAAGGTCTGGAGATATATAACCTACCACACTATTAATGATTTACGACAAAACTTGTTGATTGGTCTCAACAATGGTTCCTTTCCACCCCTTTTGTGAGTTTCTTCTCAATACATCTATAAAAGACTGGATCAATTCAGACCCATCTCATTAGTGGGAACCATATACAAAGTCATATCTAAAGTGCTAGCAGGAAGATTGAAGAAAGTTTTACCTTCCATCATAGATGAAAGTCAATCTTCATTTATGAAGGACATAGACCTGGTTGATAGTGTGCTCCTAGCAAATGAGGTGGTTGAGGATCTTAGGAGGAAGGAGAAAAGTGGTTCGTGCCTAAAGGTTGACTTTAAAAAGGCGTACGATTCAGTAAGATGGGATTTCATGTATGACATGCTTGGCAGATTGAGTTTCCATAACACATGGTTAAAATGGATTAGAGGATGCATGGAGTTAGCCACTGTATCAGTTCTAGTGAATGGGAGCCCACAGAAGAATTTAGGTCGTCAAGAGGGTTAAGACAGGGAGACCCTCTAACACCTTTTCTATTCATCATAGTGGCTGAAGGTCTGGCAGGGTTAGTGAGGCAGGCACTAAAAGTCAGGCTCCTATCTAGGGTCAAAGTTGGGAGTCAAGATGTAGAAGTGAGCTTCTTGCAATTTGCGGATGACACGCTCTTCTTTTGTGAGGAATCTTGGAGTGATGTCATCATAATGAAGACTATCTTACGAGGGTTCGAAATAGCTTCAGGTTTGAAAATTAATTTCTACAAATCAAAGCTAGCAGGTATCAATGTGCAAGATCATCTTCTCAGTTTCTACTCAAAGACCCTGAATTGTGGACAGATGGGCCACCCGTTCAAGTACCTGAGTCTAGAAGTAGGAGGCAATCCAAGGAAGAAATCGTTCTGGAAACCTGTCTTGACTAAACTGAATGCTAGACTAAGTGTGTGGAAGGGGAGGTTTCTATCGTTAGCAGGAAGAAGGTGTGTTATCAAGTCTGTGCTCACATCCATCCCTCTCTTTTACCTATCAGTATTCAAGGCACCAAAGTCAATCTACAAGAGTATCATAAGCATCCAAAGGAAATTCCTATGGAGGTGGGGAAAGGAGAAAAGACCAATATCATGGGTAAGCTGGAGAGACTTGTGTAAAGCGAAGGAAGAAGGAGGTATGGGGCTTAAAGACATCAAAAAGTTCAACTTTGCCCTACTAGCTAAATGGAAATGGCAGTATATTTCCCAAGAGAAAGGGAAGTGGAAGGAGGTGTTACTTTCAAAGTACGGTGCAGAGCTAGAATGTTCGCTTATCCCAGTGAAATATCAATCGTGGTGGTGGAGAGACATTGTTAAGGTTTGTAAAGAGGGGGGAGGAGAGGGGTGATTTCAAAAAGAACTAAGATGGAAGCTAGGGAGGGGAGATAAAATTAGATTCTGGGAAGATGTGTGACTCAGTGGGTCAAATCTTAAAACATCGTTCCAAAGGTTGTTCTCACTGTCGATTAACCAGGAACAAAAGGTGAAAGATGTAGGTGGGTGGGAGGGAATGGTTTGGCGATGGAGGCTACAGTGGAGGAGGGATAGATTTGAATGGGAAGCTGAAATGGAAGGAAAGCTTATGGAATGCATAACTAAGGTTCCTATGAAGAGAGACTCGAATGACACATTTGAGTGGGGGGATGAGGCATTTGAGAAGTATACGGTGAATTCAACATATGGAAAGCCTAACCAAGCAAACGAAAGGCTTGAGGCAGGATGCCTATGAGATTGTTTGGAAAGCCAAAGCCTTTCCTAGTGTGCTGACAACAGCCTGAAGGATATTAATAGATAGAATTCCAACAAGGGAGGGGCTCAGTAGAAGAAGAGTGTAGATGAACTCAACCGAATGTGGTTTATGTATGCTCAAGGAGGAAACATATCAACATTTGTTTATAGAATGTAAAATTGGCCAACTCGTTTGGAATCGATGCCTCAATTGGTTAGGTATCAAGTTTGTACAACATAAAGTCCCAAAGATCCATTTTGTAAGCTTCCACTCTACTCGGGCTAGCTGTGAGCAAAATTTGGCTTGGAAAGGTATATGGGCAGCAATTGTAAGGTGCATTTGGGACCAGAGAAATGTTGTTTTGTTTAACCAAAAAGTAGAAGATGCAGACGAAATCTTCCAAATGGCCAAGCTCAAAGTGTGGGCATGGCTGAAACACAGATCAAACTCCTTTGAGTTCTCCTATTCAGACTGGATCCTTAACTCGTCAATATGTTTAAGTAGTCTCAAATAATTAAAAGTGAGTGCCAGAGGGGTAATAGGAGAATTTATGAGCAATCCATCAGCTACGGAAGGGTTTGGATCTGGCTTCTGGAATTGATGGAGGTAAAGTAACATAGCTAAGGAGGAATCCAAATCAGAGGATGGATGGAGTTTGATGGATGGTGTTGGATGGATGGTGTTGAACTTGAAGATCGGTGTTGGATGGCTGGTGTTGATGGCTCCAAACGATTAAAGCAGGGATTGTTTTGCCAAGTAGAGGATGGGAAATGTCCCTTATGTGTTATGGTTGATAGATGGATACTGTAGCAAGGAGGGACAGAACAAATTGCTCACTAGTGAGTCATAAGTAGGGTAGAAAGCACACCACACTGGCAGATAAGCAGCTGAAGATGTGATCCTGATTTATCTATGTTGGCGCTGGAGGAAAATAGCTGGTTGGCGGGTTTCGATGGAGCTCAAGTACCAAACAACTAGGCTATCCAGGGGTGGTGCTGGTTCTAGTAAGCAGCCATAGGGTGTAGGTTGGGGGAGAGTATTGCAGGTCAATGATTGAAGTACAATAGAGTAGTCTGTCTGGCTGATGTTTACCAAGTATGAGGCAAGCAAGAGGCTGGCCTTTCTAGCTGTTGTTTAGTCTGAAGTACTAGAAAGAAGCATAAAGAATGAGAAATAGGTGGCTTGTGCAGGGCTTACTGAATTTAAAGTAATCCATATGAAGTTCTGGTTGATGTCTATTGTTGACGAATCTATGCAGGGATGCACTTTTGTCTCTGGTGGTGGTGGGATTCGAGAAGCTTGCTGTCAGAAGTAGTAGAACCTGTTTAAAAGTCACTCTGGTGCAATCATATAAGGTGGCACAAGGCTTGCATGTAAAAGGGGAGGTTTGGTGGTTTGATTTAGTCTATGAAGGAAGACAAGTAGATGTAGCTGAAGGTGCTGTAATTAATTGGCCACCACAGAATCTGTACATGGAAGTTGAGTAAAGAGGGTGGATATTTGCCTCTCTTTGTTGAAGTGCAACAGGGGGAGTAACCCGTGGCCAGCATAAAAATATGAAGGGACGTTGTCATGCTGTGTAGTGCGGAGTAACCATGTATTAGGTGCAAGTTAGGAGGATTTTGTTGCTCTTTCAAGGGCAGTTGGAGTGCTTCAATTAAAGGTGCAACTGCGTTGGGTTTGTGAAGGCTCTCTTAGCTTTCAAGAGCTTATTTATCTAGGAATAGGGAAGCAAAAGCACTATGTTCCCCTATTTTTATCTGTTATTGGCTTGTAAGCATGAGGGTAAAAGGGTTGTTTCTTGTATAAGGGTTGAGACACCCCTGAAGTGTCCCATAAACTTAATTCAATTTATTTTTTGCTGATAAAGAAAACATCTATAAAGGACTGTTTCCTCTTATTCGTCTTCCCTACTGCCTTCCCTTTCTTTTCCATCCACAACTCCTTCTTTTTGTTTTTAACCGGTTCATGTACATGTGATTTCCTAACTTCTCTAGGTGGGTCGCTTACTAAATCAGCTATTTTGTACTTTGGATGTTTACATAAAGTTTCTTGTTCCCAATATAAATTTCCAGCTCCTTCTCCAATCTACCCAAGTTTGCTACCTCAAAAAATTGCACGAACCCAGATTTTCTTCCCCGTCTGTTAAATCTACGTGAAATGACCACTTCCTTCATCCTTGCCCACTTCTGGAAGATCTTAAGCATATCATATTCCCCATGACATACTGGAAAGTTTGAGAAGAAGAAAGTAATGAAGTTGCTTGACGAATGTTGCATCGCACGTCCCTCGGATCTCCTCCAGCGATCCTCCCTCATTTTTCCAAAAACTTATAAAATTTCTAGTTATAAGCAATGTGGTACATCCATCTTTCATATGTTTATTTGTGACCTATTTTGATTTTTTTTTTACTAACATATACACTTCATTAATTGGGATGCATAATCTTTGTGTTATGTTCAATTTTTACATCAATGTGAATTTTTTTTCACTTTTTACACTACTAATATTTATGTTTATTTTTAAATTAATACAAAATATTTAAAATAACTTATTTTTTTAATATTTTTAAGCCTTAAAGAATAAAATTAATATATTAAGCATTTAGTGGTTAAAGG
>Ga0123341_1003171_pt1 | contig 13966 bp, 7 predicted proteins | sample Turbeapinknodule_FD_89959 | JGI IMG/M metagenome (GOLD analysis project Ga0123341, IMG submission 89959) | Root nodule microbial communities of legume samples collected from Mexico - Turtle bean Mexico pink nodule | ecosystem: Host-associated > Plants > Roots > Nodule | place: Mexico: Nepantla... | reverse complement strand
TAATAATACTTATGTACATATGTTTTTGTTAGTATAAATAATATGTATTGTTCCTCTTGCAAAATAGGAGGGAATATAAAAATATTAATATTATTTTCAGTGGTTTATTTTTAAATAATTGTAAATATTATGTAATGAAACATGTTAGCATAAGATTTTTAAAAAAAAATTAAGAATCTAAAAATTTATAAAAATATTTTGAATACTTAAATTATTAAACTATTAAATTACTCAAAAAAGTAATAATTAACAAATTTTCAACCTTTCTCTTCTCTCCGCTCTATATTTCTTGTCTTTTTTTTCCGTTGTTTCCCTCTCCACCTTCTTTACTCCAATCTTCTTTCATCTCTTTTGGTTCTCTGTTGCCTCTTTTCTTCCTTTTTTTTCTCTATGACCTCTCTCTTTACATTCTCCATCCTCTCTTTTCTATATATTTCCTCTCCATTAATTTTAATATAAAAAAATCTCAATATTTACATGTTTAATCATTAAATATTTAAAATTATTTGTATTTTTATTTACATTTATGTAGTAAAAATTAAAATATCATATCCAAATCAGGGGAAAGAATACTCAATGCATTGGTAGTGGGCATGGTGAAATATTATATCATTTCAATAAAGTGGGGGTTCATTATTCAAGATGCAAAATACATGTTAGTAGTATATATGCACTACAATCATTAACATGATTGACTCTCACAAATACATGCACGACAACATAAATTTTTATTAAAGTTGTGATTAGGTTAGGTTAATATCATATTCTCCAGAAATACGCGTATCTCAGTGTCAATGTTTATAGAATTATTATAACAACTCATTCCCAATATTGGAGCTATCTTGTTCTTGATGTCAGCTTTCTTGGCAGCAGGAATTGATAAAGTTTCAACATTGCTTTTGAATCATGAAACTTTCTGTTAAGAGTAAGATCAGTGTTGATAATGAAGAGAAAAGGAAATAAAAAGACAATCATGTGAGAGAGGGCATGCACTAAAGTCACTATGCAACTACAAATTGTCGCTGCCTAAAAAAGAGAAAAAAATAAAGCAAACTTGATAGTATCATACCACTTTCATACCCTAAACCCTAATCAACAAACATAACTAATAAACATGCCAATGTGTTTGACTCTGTATAAAGATTAAACATGTAGTAATCTCCCCCATCACAATCATATACACACACATATATACCTACTATGACAATAATGTAAATTACAACTAGTATGTCAACTTCAATAACAATTCATAAAATATACCTTTTGCAATTTGACTGATGAATTGAAATTTCTTATCACTAAAATCCTGTATACAAGAATTATATCATTATAAAATTATATGATAATCCAATTATATTTATTGAAATTGAGATAATATATAATTCTCAAAATATACAAATATGAATTATTTAATCAGTATCTCTCACTATTGATAATTTTTTTTAAAAATGTGATTTATTCAATTAAGGTAATATGTAATTACAATATAACGGCAAAATTGTAAAAATATACATTCTATAATCGAAGTTAAAAAAAGTAAGTATAAGTTGCAGTAATGCCCTCCCTTAAATATATACACTAAACCTAATAATTGTGTTTCTAAACTTGTTTAGATAATTAATTGCAGATAGATAGTAAGTAGTAAAGATGCAAGACGGTGTATGTGAAGTCACAAGGTACAATGATCTCTAAGAAGTTGCCTAGCAAGATCAATAGCACCACTTTTTTTGTAGATTAAATGCAAATTGTAAGCTGCCTCCCTGCGAAGATCGCAGTAACCAGGTTTATGATTTTCGATGACATCTGGATTCTCATTGGGAAGTTTTGGAATTGGATAGTCTTTCTCGCCAATACCAATCACTTTCTCATAATAGACTGCCGCCAGAGTTACAAGCCCAACATGATGATAGGCCCGAGCTATGTTGTACAAGGATTCCTGCAAACATTTTCAAGGTAATATCTTTTTCTTATTATCGTATTTATTCTTAATATTTAATAAAACATTTTCTTCTTAATAGGCTTATGAAATGCTCAGCAAACAAACCTGACTATTCTCGCAGATTCTCAGGTTATTGTAGAGGAATGCTAAACCTTGTACAAGACATTGATGCTTGTTTTGAAGTCTGAAACCCAATGCTAAGTTGATCAAGGCTGTTCCTGAGAAACATTGATGAAACTAACAAATCAATTACTGCTACTTCTTGGTTAGGAAAGTGGAACATGCACAGCATGAAATGAAAAACATACCAACGCAGAGATTAACCAAGGGATTCTCTGGCAATAATTTGTAAGCTTCAAGGTATTTCCTTGCTGCATCTTGATGATGGCTAAATATGGTAAACTGATGCCCAGAAATTAGAATAGGAGGCACACAGTCCACAAACTTTCCTTGCATAACACGTACAAATTTATAATGTCTTGTATCTCGGTTTTCCAATCTATAAACCAGGAGAAAGAGAGTAAACCAATTTTTTATCTTTAGGTCAAAATCTATCACAGCAAATTAGAAAGCATAACCAATTTTTGCCAAGAACCCATGGTTCCTCGCATTCACAAAACTACCTTGAGATAACCTTGTAGTAGCAATTCCAAGCTGCAACACTGTGTGGATGTTGCTGAACAATGTATTTTACACAATCAAACCCATGTTTAGGATCCGTTGTGCTGTATGCCATTTCTGTGGGGAGCATAAATTTGTTTTATCAGCAAGATATGTTTTTTTCCCTCCCTAAAACATTAATTTTCTTTTCTCTCTAAAAAGAACATTTATATTATGAGTTGTAATAACAGAAATATGTAAAGCTAAACAAGGGAAAGAAACAAATATAAACATTTAACAAGCAGAGGAATTCTTCAATTTTTATTTTGATTTCTTCGAATGAGAAAAGTTGGAACTCAAAAGCAAAGAATAAATCTATGAGCAGAAGCCTGTCGGGGAGGGTTTAGGACTTACGAGCTCCAAGAGATCGAAGTTCCTCTTTCTTGTCAGTAGACAGAGATGTACCAGCCAATCTTAGAGAGAGATTAATAATCTCCAGTGCTTCCCAATACCTTTGTAAGGATGCTAAGGCCTTGCACAACTGCACAATAATATTAACGGGTCAGACATATAACAGAGGAAAGGGGGTGCGGCAAAAAAAATAATTGAAGCACTAACATCGATTATTAGCTGGTGATGTTCTTCATTCTTGAGAAGATTGCACAAGGGAGGTTCTCTGTTTTCTTCCTAAAAATATCTCATGCAATAAACCCAAAAGGGAGTTAAGACATAATCATCAAAACATTTGTTCTAGAAGTGAGTAGACAACACCAAACCGATCACCTGAGGCTCATCATCTGAATCATCACTTAGCCAATCAATTCCGGAGGCCAGTGCCTCAGCTTTTCTTTTCTCCTTTTCAATTGCCATCTTCTGCAGCAACTTTTTTGCCCTGGAAGCTTTCAACCTGATTACAGAAAACAAGAGATATTCTTTTCACTTAGTATCCAAATCTAGCAATGAACAACAACATGCAAAAGCACAGACACTAGGAAAAATTATTCACCCAAAATATTTTGTAATATGAGCAAAGCATTTCAAGAGAATAGTGACTGACCGTACGTAGTAAATCTAATGCACAGATACATGTATTATATGTGCACCACACAGATATTGCCAAGGGGATGCTATGCTATGGTTTTCCAAATATAGAATAATAACGGGAGAGGATACACTGAAGTAAATTGTTTAAGAAATCATAAAACTATAATATTTGAAAAATGACAATTTAGGCATAATAATACTAACAATACTCTTTCAATATCGCAATATTAGAGTATATACTTGGCTATTTTGTATATGTACAATTATAGTACGTAGTCAGAGCTATTAGCTATTGCTAACAGCTATCTCATGTAACATTTTCAGTAAAGACGTTAGCTATGTCTTGTGTTTTAAGTAGTTAGCTATAAATACTTATATAAACTTCTCTTTTCAACAAGTTAATAGAATGAATAACATTTAATTTGTTAAACATTTTTCTTTTGTTCAGTTTTTCTAACACGCAATGTAAAACTCATTTTGTGTTGGTGCCTTGAATTGATTAAGCTAAACAAATACTAAATATTTTAATCTCATTGCCCACAACTAGAAGGACAAGTGAATTCACTAACTCTTTCACATAACCTAAAATCTATGGAGTCATCTGTTGAAACACAAATCCAATACCCAAATCCATGAGGCATACAAACTGTTCGAAATAGGAACATTTTAATAATTATTACTCTTCCAAGTAGTAACATAATTTTGTGTTTAGCAGAGTTCATTGTATTTTAGTAGTTATTTATTATCCTTGTAATCATTATTATTATAAATAGATATCCTGATTGGGGAATACTCTCTCAAGCAAATACCTACAATGAAATCTTTGTCACTCTCTTAAAACAAGCCTTCTATTCTTTTTCATGGTGCTGCATATAGCGAGAAAATCAGTAATTTCAATTTTGAAGTCCTTGACACGTGACACTGACAGGGGATCAAACAATGGTTAAGGTGACCACAACAAAGATGGCTACCCAACATTGCACAACACCAAACTCTTCGAAAATAAAGATATCAGTGCTAAAAATTAACTTGGAGCATTTGATAAAAATTAGAGGAAATTGGCAGAAGGAGATATACAGAAAAATGGTTATCAATCAATTAACCACCAATTTGATCAACAACAATCCATCCAAAGAATCTATCCCTCAATCTCCTTCAAAAGTCAGAACTAACAACTTTCTTTAATAAATTTCATACTCAACAAAAATATATGACAGATCATCCATAATGTTAATGCATCTGATTGAACAAGTCAGAGTCAAGTTAGAAATATGATTAACGTTTATACTAAACAACACGAACACTTACCGATCAGATGCTGCAGCTACTGGCCTGAATCCTCGAAATACATTATCCTTTTCTGGACCATCTAGTATCCTAACCCTTTCGACCAGATCTCTTTTGGTGAGTCGCTTTTTTGATTTACCCTACAGCAAGAGTCAACCATGACTTGTATTGACTTGCTTTTATAGCAACAAAATAATAATTATATGAAAAAGAAGAGGAAAAGACAACCAGTTGGCCTAGGACCATAAATTCCACAATATTTACAAACAATTTAAAAAAAAAACAAGTTAAAAGAGTAATATTAAAATATCAGACCCGACGATCTACTTGTATAATTAAAAATATTCATTTTTTAATCTTTAAAAAAGTCAAAATATAAAATATTAACAAATAATTTTGGAATTTTTTGTTAAGAAACCAAGTCGTTTGCTAGCAAATATTGTATCTTAATATTCTTTTGCAAGACAGACATAATTGAAATGTCTCCAATTACACCTTTTGAACATTCAAATCAATCTTAAGATCTAATTGAAATAATGTAGTTTATCAACATGTTAACATTGTGAAACAAGTAATAGACATGCCCACACTGTCCAAGAGCATCTACCAATCTGTAATTGACTGTGAAGAGGTCATATTTTATCTTCTCAAATATTACCTTCTGTCGAAGAGTTGCAACATATAATGATTCACGAATCAAAGGGAAAATTGTATCCACAAAATCACCAAGTGTCCCTCTATTCCAATAAATGTTGCAGAGCTTCAGTTTTATTCTTATATCAACCCACCATCTATTTGCCTTTTCAGAATGTACTTCACCAGAGTCTGTAAGTTTTTCACATTAAAATCTCAATCTAAGAACTTCAATCATAGAGAAAGAAAACATGTTGGAAATACCAGAATCATTTGGAGGACACAACAAGGAAATTGCTTCATCTTCTTTTCCCTCTTCAAGCAGAAGGGAAGCTAGAGCTATGCGTGCATCAACCTCATCTTGTAGTATTTCAAGGACTGAAACAAAATCTTGTTTAGCAACCAAGCAGTATGAATATTTCATAGCAGAACAATCATCAGGAAGCAATGACAGAGAGTATTGATTCATCATCACTGGATCTACATGCACTACATAACAATACACGCCTAAAATATGGCTTATAACTGAAGTCAATTCTGAAGTCTCAACACTAAGTCAGAACAAGATGTGATACAATGAGAAGCATTTTGAATTTTGACACGCTTCCCTTTTTCTCTCCTTATCTTAACAATATAAAAACATACACGGGGTTTTGAAACTTCAAGCAATAATTAATGAGTTCTAATTCTAGCCTTTAAATAGAAAAAAAGAAGATTAAAATAAAAAAGGGAAATAAAGGGAAGGAGATAAGATAACCTCAAAAGGAAAAAAAAAACACGAAACAACGAAATGATAAAATCAAGAATGAAGCATGTTCAATTTCTTTGCAAAACCTGAAACAGAAACTCATTGTGACATCCATGAGCAAACCAGTAGAGAGAAACTACAAAAAAAATCCTATTCCAAATCAAATATAGGGTGAAAGACACTCTTAAAGATGTAATCATTTCCAACCTATGCACCAATCTCACCAGACAATTACATAAATTAATGCCACAAAATTTTAGTCATTTGTTTGTTCCAAACCAATAAAGTTGAAAACCAAAAATTAAATGTTTCTCCATGGTAAAGAAGCAAACAAAATATGAAAAAACTACAAAAAGTTCATCCCAAAAAATTTAGCTTTCTTTCAATGAAGAAGTTAATGGCAAAGCCTACATATCAGATTACTTGAAAAAAAAAAAAAATCTGTCAACTGATTTACGTGAAGAATGCATACTATAAGATCTTCAGGTATGCTATGATGCATAAAACGTTTACTCAAAAGTAAAGCAATCCAATAATACATTTGAGAACTGCCTTTTGATTCTATAATGCGTAAGTGAAATCCTACTCCCACAAGAAAAAAAAGGATAGAGCTAAACTTAAAGATTTTGATGATAAGAAATAATTTCAGAAGCTTCATCACCAAAAGGAATGATTGATAGAATATTCTATATATACTGAAAAACAAAGGGGAAGTGGTTTTCACAGAGTATAATTTAACTAAATACCATTCTCATTAAAAATAAAACCTTGCCTTTGTAAAAAAAAATAATTGCTTGAGAACTTTCTTTCAAGGACATGTAACATTTAGCAAGTTTCAGATATAGAGGACCCTGCAAGAAAGAAGTTCAATGAGAATATAGAATGTCCTGATAAGTGATGATGACGAAAGGCATACACTGAAATTATATTTCAAAACTAGATAAATAGTATCAGGCAACCGAAAAGAGCCAAATAAAATAAGTGAAAACAGTACACAATTACATTTGATAATTGATACAGACAGACAATACAGTCCCTATATTATTTCCTTCCAACTACCTACAGGAAAAAACCCAAGTAGTCTCACATTGACTAAAGATAGAACCTGAAAAGAGTACATAAGTGTAAGACAACTCTCACCTAACAAGCCAGTTTGTCCTTTCAAGCTAATTCATGGGGTTTAATTAGGTCCAAACATAAATCATATGAAGGTATCATATTCTATCCTAGATCTATTAAGTTGTCACCTACCATAAAAGGGTTTCTTCCTGCACACAATAATTTTTTTAAGGCATCCCATTCCTTCTGGAATGGTTTCTATAACAGAATACAATGGGTTTTCCTGAATGTATATTTTTATTTCAGAATACATTCCAAAATGAATGGGAGGTGGCTCAAGAAATCTAATTGGTACAGGAAGAGACACTATTATTATCCAAACAACAAACCCAATATTAGAAAAACTCAAGTAGTCAATACCACTACTGATTAGATAGCACAATAATCAGATAATTTGTTGTATTTTATTGTGTTCATAATAACTTGTGCTCATTTTTGAAACATAGATTCTCTTTTATAATTTCAAACTTTTATTTTATATGTTAACTTTAGATTAAATTTATATAATATATTATAGCGGTGTTGTCCTATATTTTTAGGATTTGTTGCATTGTGTTCATGTCCATGTTGTATCATACCCATATAATGTAATTGTGCCTACTAGATAGGTCAATAAGGATCAAACTCTAGAACACTCAGTCATAGAAGCTCCAATACCATATCATGGAACAAACAACAATCCTAAGCTTGAGTTGTTGTGTAAAGACACAAGAATTGTTTTATATTATATTTCTAACAGAAATATGGACAATATTTTTTAAGATTCCAATATATAAAGCCCATCAGATTACGAGACAAAAAAAGTCTCCTACTCAAGCAAATTACTGGTAAAATATACAACAGATAAATGGCATCCATGGGAAAGAGTTACCGTACATCTTCCTTTCCAATATTTCCTTCCAACATCAAATAATAATTCAATGCATGGTTATAATGTTCGAGACCCATTAATGAGTCAGCAACCTCAATGACCAAGTCAACGTGCTTGCTTGCATTCTCTGGTTTCAAATCATTAAAGAGAACCTAATAACCAAATAAAATGTCAAGTAATACATACAAATGAAAGCAAAATCGAAAGAAAAATTCATACATTGTCATTGAATGTCTTAGATAAATCTGCTTGCACCCCACCATTGAATGAAATTAAGCTAATGAGAAACATGGAAAATGCAACTAAAAAATAATGATATACTGTGCTTCAGAAATGAGGCGGGGGAAGAGAGAGAGTTCTGTATAATTACAAAGACTACGAGATTGATCTCTTTTTTTCTTAAGAAAAGAAGCCATTTTTTAAGGAAAAAAGATTATAACATGAGGACCACAAGTTTAAGTTTTTTTATTTAGAATAAAAAAGAGAGAGAGAACAAAAATCTACATAAAGTAGGAAATCAGCAGAATGTTACGTGCAAATCTCATTCAAAACCAAACTTCACACAGATATATTACATGGATGGAGATATTATGATGGATAGGTAACAATTTGTGTTACACATAAATTGGTTAGGACACAAGAAAGAAAGAAAGAACATACAAAATGAAAGAGACAAAAATTAAAGATAACTAAGAAAGTCCCAACTAAATACTCATTCAAAGACACCAAGGAATAACAACTAACCTAACCTAATATCTGAGGTTCAAGCAAGACTAAAAGTGGCCATGATCAAGCAAAACAGAGTTAATTCAATTATAAGCATGCATGCATCAAACCTGAGCCATATCCATTTTTCCAAGATGAGCATGGCAAATTCCAGCCTTAATTTTCAAATTCAATGGCAATTCTTTCCATGCATTTACAGCTTGAGCATGTTCAATATACTGCAGAGCTCTGTCATGCGCCTTAGTTTCCATCAATATGGTACACAGCAGATCAACTACACTCGCATTTGCTCCGTCAGGTTGACTCTTAAGATAGTCTTCAAGAATACGAACAGCGTGTTCAACTTGACCACATTTTTTGTACAACTGATAGAAAGCAATATAAATTCAGTTCAACATTGAAAGTCAACCAATTAATGTTTAATTGAATAAAAATATTATCAGTTCCTCAACCCTTGTACTTTTGCATGTATATCATATTGAAAAAATAAAATAATTTAAGGCTTACCCCTCTCAAACATTATATTTTATATGCATCCCCTCACCATTTCAAAGATGTTAGTCGCAATATACAGATACAGTCCATGTTATGTGACATACAAACAGATGCAGATAAATGCATTCTAAAGCATCACAAGGCAAACCGTGATTTTCATAAGAAATAATCATTAACAAAAAAACTAATGGCAAAGGATTACTGACAAAAAAATTGAATGCTAGTCCATGTTGTCTCAAAGCAAAGACAAACCTTAGCTGCAGCTTTCAGTGGATCAACATTCTCATAACAGAGTTGATGTACTTGCTCATATGTAACAGCAGCCTTTTGATAGTCTCCAAGTTCAACATAAAGCCTTGCAAGAAGACCTCTAAGAGTAACATCTTGGGGATCTGCTGTTATTGCTCTTAAAAGACAATGCCGGGCTTGATCAATATAACCTTGTTCTCTGCATTTGAAAAAGGTTCACAACTCAATAATTATACTATTTCTTTCAGCACTGTTTGAAAGTAATACATGCATAAACTTAGTAATATTACAAACAGTAACAAATTCCAAGGACATGAAAAGAAAACCAAGGAGGTATGTTGGAAGAGAGTATGAAGTCAGTTATGAACCATATTGTCCATCAATAAATTGAATACACAGGTCATATATTTTAAGGATACATTACTATATGAAATTTTAACCACCTTCACAATTAAGGTAGGAGTATAAATTCATGTAGCCATATTATTCCAGAAGAAAAACTTCACAAAACTAAAAGTGGAGACAAAACTGAGAAGCCATCTCACATGGACCAGGTAAAAATCCTTTTCCAAAGAGATGAATCTTTTGGAGTCAAATGAGCGGCTATTAGGTAAAAACTCATAGCTCTTTTATAATCCTGGAGTGAGCTGCAGACAAGTCCAAGGGTGTGATAAGAATCAGGCAAATTCGGTGCCAACTTAATAACTTCAAGCAACACAGCTTTAGCCTGCAAAAAAAAAAAAACAGAGCAAAGGAATGCATAAATAATCTGCAAAAGCCTAAAGCAGTGATAAAATCTATAATATAAATCAAGCTTCGACAGATGCAAAAAGCATTAAGAATATATAAACTAAACACCCATATCTTATGCCATCTAGCATAGTTGAGAGAAATATAAATGGAAAGTGTTAGAGCATTTCAATAAACATGAATATAACTTTCAGCTAATGAGTTTCAGCTGGTGGCAACCATATCTCTCTGAAAAGCAAGACATAAAGTATTAGCCAGATAACAAATAAGTGAGGCTGAAGACGTCATTAATTTGATGAACTTGCATTTGCTAAGTCTTTTAAAAATAAAAAAACAGGAAAAATTCAAGCAAAAAAAAGGTTGATTAGGAAAAAGGGATCCAAAAATGGTATGTCAAACAAACAAAGATGCATATAATACCCCAGGTTGCATCAGATGATTATATGCTAAAGACAAAAAGAGCCTAGACAGAGAGAAATAGTATCATTTATTCTATCTCCTTAGGTACTTAATACAGAAAACAATCCTCAACAAATAAACTAATAGAGTATAGCGACTTATCCACTTTTTTTTTCCGTCAACATACTGGATAACTGTGACACTAACTAATAGAAAACTCCAGTGACAGAAGCTAAGGACTGTTATGTGACAGAATAATATACCTTGTCATAATGGCCACATGCATAGTGAAGTGTGGCATCACCCAGCATCCGTGTTAGCCTAGGGTCCATTTTATTCTTTGATCCTTTTCGCCTGCCTCTCTTTTTGGGCTGCATTACGCAGATAGAGAATATTTAAAAGGGTCATGCAGGTTACATTAAAATTTAAAACAGAAGGTAGTCACATAACTTGCACCTGAGTGCTTACTTTTTTACATTTTCATCTACATCCGTTCTAGGTTATGGGCATTATATGTATAAGTAATAAAGAACAATAAGCATATGGAGAAAATGGAATACAATTAAACTAGTGAGAAGCTATCATGTAGAACAGAAAATTCATGGAAAAAAAGGGGGAAACTATCAGAATGAAACTAAGCTAACCTGCATACAAAAAATGCAAACAGCTTGGAAACAGCAGTGAGCAAAAAAATGTAACAGGTATGAACACAAATGTTAAATTTCCTTCCAAAACCATAACACCAAATGTATTCCTCTAATATCCAATCCATTGCTGGAGACCAAAACTTGTAATCTACCTTTTAATATAAAAAGAATTAAAGGAAAGTAATCAACTTCTTTCAGGTGTAGCCTTTGCTTATGAACTTGCAAACTGCTAAAAATGCATTAGGAGACTAACAAAAAATAAAGGAAGGCTATCAACTTCTTTCATGATAGCCTTTTCTAGTGTAGAAAAAATAAATAAAAGAAAAGAAATAGCAATCAATTTATCTTTCAAATCTTACTTATCACAGACAAACTGCAAACATAATTTATTACATGGACTAAACTGGCATATACATTGCATAGCATACCTTTCTTGTTCTCTTGCGCACACCATGATAATTCATTGCTTCCATTATCTCAGCTATCTTTGACCCGGAAATATCACTTTCCCTAATCATCTTAGAAGGTGGCTCTTCACTGCATTTAGTGACATAAATTAGCAAGGATCAAACAAACATCTGAAAAGTAAGTAAGCCAATGAGTTATTTTATCCCCTGTGATACATTTAAAATTTGTTCAACCCTTTTAGCACCTGAACTCATAATCAAGAATCTTCAGTAGGTCATCTCATAGAACAAGGGATTCAAGAATTTTCTGTTTTTATTTTAATTTTTAACCTCCAATTACTTTTGCTCTAATTTGTGTATCTCCAACATTTTCCTTTGCTATCAATAAAAAGTTTCACAACTAACAACCTTACTTATTCCAATTAATATTCAACATGTACGTAATTGCGGCACTCTCGGATGCACATTCACATCACTAAATCAATATATTAACAATACAAAGTGGCATACACTTCAAGAGGTTGCATCCACTTCAAGAATTACATCCACTTCAAGAAGTTGCTTCCACTCCAAGAAGCACAGATTAAAGTAAAAACAGTACAATTCACAGCAATAACAACAACAGAAACCACGAATTTCAAAAGTCCGATCATAAATGCAGCTAATACAACAAATGGAGCAATTATCTGGAAATAAATAACGCGTCGCGATTAATTAGGGCTGAAGAAGACAACGAACCTGTGGCATTCAGTTGCTTTTCGCTTTTTATCGGCGAGAGCTTCCTGTTCGAGACGTTCGAATCGCTCGTATGGTTGAAGACCAGAATCGTCATTGTTATCGATGAAGTCCAAAGGATCCATCCCGTTTTGGAACCTGAAAGTATACTCATCCTCTTCTTCCATGTCATTGTCATCTTCCTCCTGCGCAGCGTGTTCTTCCTCTTCTTCTTGTTCCCCCGTGCCATGGACGGCGTCGTTTACTTCATCAATGTCGTTTCCCTCTTTTGCCATCTGATTCAGAAGCTCTTTCAGTCTTGCTTCCTTCTTTCGATTTTCTCAAAATTTGAAATCACGTTTTAGCCCAATTTATAGCTTCTGATTTTTTGGTATCTTTAAGGTTGGACATTGAACACGTGTCCTGCGCGTGACCCAATCAATCTTTTTGTAAAAAGATGAAGTTTATTCCTACTAATTACTATTTAAACTTTTACAACACAAAGATAACTTATTTTTACAAAAATCTATCATACAAATACTTTTAAAATTTAGCTTTGAAAAATTGAAAAAAAAAAGGTGGTTAAGAATATAGAAAGTATGACAGTTATTTTATTAAACGTTGAATCAAATTAAATATTTGAAATGAAGGTTTAAATACGTTAATATTTCCTCTAATATATTTGTTTTATTATTTTTGTGCTTCGTTTTATTTTTATTTTTTATAACATATTTATTTATATTATATTATATTATATATATACTCAAGTATGTTAAGATGATATCTTTTGACGAGTTATCATAATTTTATCACGCTTTATTTTCAAAAAATATTTAAGGAAATATATATATATATATATATATATATATATAAATAAAAGGTTCCCAATATTTGAACAACTTTAAATGAGTTGTTTCATGATACAACCGGTCCACGTGGCAAAACAGATAATATTTTATTTCTATTGTGGGACTCATGAAATTTTTTTAAAAATATTTAAAATTTTGGTGCTTAGGTTATATTGTGAAACCAGGTTAAAAAAATTGGGGCTTAATATATTGTCTACACTTACTCCACATATCTAGTGAAACTTTTTCTAAACATAAGTGAGTGTTTGTGTTGGTTCGAGTAACCATCAAAAATCAATAAATAGTAACAAAATTTAGAGATAAAAGATAATTAATCACTATATTGACTAAACTAAATATTAATTTAGAAACCGTAAAATTATTTATATCTAGATAGTTTCTATTATTAATAAAAATTTATAAAATATATTAAAACTGTATCCAATTTGTTATAAACTAACGAAAATGATTTAAATAAAATAGGATGTAG
>Ga0123341_1003170_pt1 | contig 13968 bp, 7 predicted proteins | sample Turbeapinknodule_FD_89959 | JGI IMG/M metagenome (GOLD analysis project Ga0123341, IMG submission 89959) | Root nodule microbial communities of legume samples collected from Mexico - Turtle bean Mexico pink nodule | ecosystem: Host-associated > Plants > Roots > Nodule | place: Mexico: Nepantla... | reverse complement strand
TTGTATTGATTTCAGATTATCTTCTGTAACAAGTGTAATCCTTGTACTCTGTGAAACAAGTTTCGTTTCTGTGTTTGCTGAGATTGGCTGTGTGTTCTTGAGGGGATCAAGATCAACAATCTTGGTGTTGGTGTGTTGGCCAAGAAGAGTGTGTGTCTCGAGGTGTTCAAGGTCATTCTCTTGGTTGTTGTGTAAGTGATCAAGTTGTGATTGCTTAGTGGATTTCCTCAGGGTTTCTGAGAAGACTGGATGTAGCTCTGGATTTGGAGTGAACCAATATAAACATCTGTGTGCAATCTCTTTATCCTTAACTCTTTAAATTCAGTTTTGTTTGTTGTTTGCTGGTATAAACAACCAATTGTTTCTGTGAAACAACCGATTGTTTTTCTGGTTCTGCTGTTTTTGGTAAACTGAATTTCTTATCAATTGTTTCTTGAGATAAATTCATTCTTGTTTTAAAAGTTTACGAAAATCCTCTTTAAACAACTCACCCCCCCCTCTAGTTTAAAGGCATCCATTCTAACACATATATGTATTTGTCTTGAATTCTTGCTCTTGGTTTTGCTTTTGTTATATGCTTATGGTTCATCATTTGGTTCGGCCATAACCACCATTGATGTTTACCTTATTTCCATTTCCCTTCCACATTGCATTCGAACTATCACTTTATATTGATTTTTCATCTTTGCCTTTGTGAAGTGAACCTTCACACTTACTTAACCATTTGGTTAAGTTCGTGATCAGTGGGAATCTTCCTTAGGTTTCACCATTAAATTGCTAAAAACCCAACTCTAAGTGTCACCATAAAATGGAACCATCTAAAAATCAACTCACATCACTAAGGGTTTATAGGGTGACCCTTCTTTCATGATCTACCTGATGGCATTCAAACATATATTTGACCTTCATCTCCCAACTTAAGTAATCATCAACACCGGTTGTCCCATAGAAAGGGGGGAAAGGTGATCTTAGGTTCCCTAGGTGTATATTGGGATTTGTATTTATGATATCTAAGAGGTTGTTAGTAATATTTTGTATTATGACGCCTACTATAGTCGTCATGACTATGAGGAGGACTATGATGGTGAACACTTGGATGTCTATGAGAACCCTCCCCATGTCTACTTCTAGAACAATGAGGTTTTCAATTTCCATCTATAATAAAATTGTTTAAAATGTCTTTTATTTCAGAAATATTTGTTTCATGTTGGTCTAGTCTTAAATGGATATCTATTTGATTTTGATCATTAATATTTCTATGAACACTAGACTGATGAGATGAACCAAACCACTCATGGTTGAATAAAATATTTTCACAAGTGTTTGAAAAGTCAACTAGAGTGAATCCCAAAAAATTTCAAAAACAAAATATTTGTATAATTTTGGTGATGTTAAGTAAAGGAATCTAGGGTAAGAAGTCTTCAAGTTCACTCCCAACAAAGCGAGGTGAGTTACAATGGACTAATTAAGTACCAAGGTTTTCCTAGCCAAAGCTTACCTCAAATATGTCCCACAAAAGTTTCTTGAAGAAACTTCAAAACAATTTGAAAACAATAAAGTGTGTGTCGAAGCACAAATGAACTAAAGAAAACCATTAATATTACAGAGAGGTAAAAGGCAAAGAAAATAAAAGAAAGGAATACTACAAAAAACGAAAGCAAAGAAATAAATGCAAATGTAAATTTAGATGAGTCCTTTAGTGACAGTGCAATGAACTTTTAAAGCTCACTGACACACTGTCACACTAATGCATGAAAATTATTACAAAGTTTATTGGGATTACCTTTGGAGCATTTTCCCAAACACATAAAAGTAAAGACAATTAGAAAACTACAAAAAAATTTGTGATACTAAAAAAACTATTACAAAAATTGAACATAAGGTGTTTGGTGAAAGATCTTAGTGTGTATGGCTTGGTCTTTGAAGTGAAGTAATTTGAATATTTCTTCTCTTTGATCCTTCTTTCTGCTTTTGATAAAGAGTCTTGACGACCAATGTGTGACCCCAAAATGGTTAAGCCAAAACACTCCTTTGTGTACCACTTGTAGCACCACCAATTCACCAAAACGTGTACCAATAGAAGCCAAGAAGAAAGCAATAAAAGCTAAAAAAATTTGAAGTTAAACTCAAGAAGAATAATTTGTGACAAACAAGGAAAAGTCAAGAATGACAAGAAAAAATTAAAGCTACTAATAAAATCAAGCACAAGCAAAATGAACCTATAAAAGGCTCTAGAAAAGATTACAAAACAAAGTTTTTAGAGTGGACTAGCACAAACTCTTCTAGAATTTGTATAAATTTTTGCACAAAGTTTTTTAGGCTAAAACTTTTATGGAATATTCTCAACTCAACAAGTGATAATATGCAAAAAAAATTGAGGTTTATTGGATTTGTATTCACTGAGAAATAAATGAAACAGGTTTATATAAATGCAAGCAGTTTTGCAGCATATATGCAATCTAGTTTCAGCATTGGCAGATTGGATTGTAAGAACTATGGTAATTTTTATACAACGAGTTTGAAGCTGAAATTGTAATCAGTGATAGGTAACATATGAAACATAATATGATAAAAGTTTCAAGCTAAAAAACCAAAGGAATTAGGTGCAAAAAATTGAAAACCAAGAGCTAAATTTGCACTGAAACTATATGTCAACAACAAAAACATCCTAGCTTTTGTGTTTTTTAACTTATTTTTAGTTGAGATTAGGATGTACCTTTTTTACTCGATGTTTCACATAAAAAAAATAAAAATCACAAGACTTGGATGCTTGATGATATCAAAATAATTTTTCAAAATTAGGTGAAAATCATACAATTCTGGAAACTTAGAAGAACCTAAAGAAGTCAAAACACAATTGAACAAAACTTTAAGACAATTATTGTAAATGCATGTAGAATCACACTAATCAACAAATAGCAAGTAGAGAGACTCAAGAATAGGAAAAATGAAAAGGTACCAAAGCATATACTAAAAAATACACAAGAAACTTCTTATCAAACACTAGGTGTGTATTAAAACAAATGATCAAACATTTATCATGCAGCAGAAACTCTTAAAAGATTTGACCAAAATTAAGCAAAAATTGGACGTGACATTTGCGATTCAAGGAGTATGAACACTAGAAAACATCTAAATTCACACATATATTGAATTAAACATAAAAAAAAAACAAGAATTAAAGAAAAAACAAATGAAAACATGAAGAACACATGCGGTTGTGGCAAGATTGCATGCGAACACAAAATGAAGCAAAGTGAAGCAAATGAACCAATCACAACACAAGATTGACCATTTAAATTGTACATAAGAGATATTAAAAGGGAAAATAGTGAAGAAAACACACATTCAACTGATTAAATTGAACAAAAACAACAAGCAACACAAGAATAGTGAAGAACTTGAAGGATGTGCAACGAAAACTTCAAGAAACTGTTTGATGAATGTTTCAATAAAATAATTGGTGGATTTATTGTTTTAATCAGTGGAAATGATTTGTAAATGTGGAAGATGATTATGACCAATGAAAATCAAAGAAAAATTGAAGAACATGCAAGACAATCGATAAAACCAAGAAGGACACAAGTTGAAAAAAAAAAAACTTAGCTAGATGAAGAATTTCCTTAGGATCTTTGTGTGCTCTGATCCACTTCATGCAATCCAAGGTGATGGATTGAGGAGAAGGAATGGAGTGATAGCGGGATGAAGGAGGATGCACCGAAATTGAGAGTGAATTAGTGAGGTGTGAGAGTGACTTAGGTGTTAGGAACTAGAAAGAGATGAGGCCAACCTTTTAGGGTTTTCACTAAGTTTTGGAGGCTCTCTAGCAAAGGGAGAATTGGGAGAGAATGAGCTTCAATTTGAATAATTCATTCAATAATATGCAAATCTAAATACATTGGGTGAATTTGAACTATTTATAGATGAAGAAGATTGAGGTTGCTTACTCCTTAAGCTACCATAACTATGGTGAAGTTTAGTGGCTTAAGGAGGTGTCGTGTAGGTCCTTTTAAGATGCTTTAGGGACTCTTGCTTATATGACAACTGAAGGTTTCTAGAGTGTCTTTGATTAATTTACAAAGTACTCCCAAAACTAGTTTATACAAATTCTAAACATCAAGATTCTTCTATATAAATCCCTCAAGCATGAGAGTAAGGATGAACGATCCCAGGACACCTCGGTACCAGGTGTCGACCGACCGCCATGTGTAAAATATATTAAGGTATCATGATATTAATACATATTAAACCATACAAAAAAAAGCTAGTTAATACACTTTTAATCATGGTACGCATCCTAATCTTAGTTCAATAGTTAAAGTGTTCATCAAGATCATATAAATAAGCACACAATAACCAAAATAAGCCACCCCTTAGTCCTAACTTCTAGAAGCTAGGGCTGCCGCCTAACCCTAATAAACTTGGCACAAGCCCAATTTGATAAGTACACCCCCCTATTATGCTATATGGACCTTACTCTACAAAAATTAAAAACAAAGAGACTAGCTGGTGCTCATCTCCCATGATTTGGGATATACTCCTAGTGATCCTCTAAGGAATGATTGACTCTAAGGCACTGGCTAGTGGTTGGTTTTGACCTAGTCCTTTTGGAAGGTTGGGCTTTGTCAGGGGATGCTCTATCTCTCAAGTCTTCATTAGAAAGCTAAACCAAATTGGAATTAAAATAATGACAAAATGTAAAACAAGACAAACAAGAAAAATACTTATGATGACTCAAAGGCACTTATTTAAACTTTAACTATGAAGGTTTAATGCCTTTAGAAATTTTGAAAGCAAGAAGGATTAAATTCGACAAGTATGAAAACAATTTTTCATATACTTAGAATCCCTTTAGTAATTTGAAATTTGAAATGTGAATGTACTCAGTTTGTTTTTTTTTTATATTTTTATCACCACAAGAAATTTGCTATTTACATACCAATTATTACATACGGATTCAAATCCGTATGTAAAGTGAGCATTACATACGGATTTGAATACATATGTAAAGTGAGCGTTACATACGGATTTTTACATACGGTTAGAGGGGTAGGGGTGTCATTTGTGAGAAACCTTTTAGAAGGTAGGTCAAAGAAAACCTAAACCTAAAAGCACTTGTCATGAAAGGTGGGTTTGGCACAAACCCAATTTATGCTAAGTCCATCCCAATTTTTGCTAAGTGAATCCTACTCTAACTTATTCTTCTATTTGGACCCCCAAAGTGAGCCCAATCTATTTATATAAACTTGCACTAGTGCAAAATGTATAAACAAGTACGGTTTATTCAGTGCGGCTTTGCGCTCAGACGCTTCCGTTAAAAACGCAGTGGCATTTTTGTAATTCAGTTCATTTACAAGTGTGACTATTAGTAAAGACACACTTGTAAATCAAGCGTTTGGATTTACAAGGGCGGCTATTTATAAAACCGCCCTTGTAAATCAAAACGTTTGATTTACGAATGCGGCTTTACAAATAACCGACTTCTTAAAACCTTTTTAAACCTTAATTCAGAAACGCGTCACTTACGTTTTGATACTCTCCTTTCTCTCGCGCTTCGTTTCTCTTTTGTGTTTCCTCCATTAACCGTGCTTCCTCTTTTCTTCCTCTCTTCTTTGCATTGTCTTCGTGCCATCGGTAAGCATTGTCTTCCTCTCTTCTTCTTCACCATTGACTTTTGTATGTGTTGCATTTCTCTTATGTTTTGTCTTATGCCATTACTAAGGTCATGCTTGGGAAGGTTTTTATTTGCTTTCTATTGTGCCTTCCTCGTCGTTGTTGTCATCTTGCTCCGTCATATATTTGCGTTTCATTGGGGAATTTTTTATTTGCATTTTTTGGACTTCCATTGGGATGAAATACAAAGAGGTATGATATGGATGCACCAAGAGATCAAAAGAAATGCTAAAATAATGACCATGTTCTTCGGAAAAGAACTTTGATTAGAAACCCAATCAACAACGAAAAAGAAAAGAAACCCTAAACGTCTCTCGTAAATGCGATTTATAAATGCGGTTATGTAAATAGTCGCATTTATAAATCGAATTTACGAATGCGGCTATATAGTCGCCTTCTTGTCTCTTCGATTTACAAATGCGTGCTTATCAAATGCAGTTATATAGCCACCCTTATAAATGAAAAATAGTCGCACTCGTTTTGTTTTTCTGCACTAGTGTTGTCTTCTAAAAAGACCAGAAGAAAGAACATTTGATGCTCTGACCTATGTCAAATTCTTCTTTTGTTGAGGTCCTTCTAAAGTTTGGTGGGTCCCTGTCTTGGATTTGAGATGAATGACTTAATTGTGAAGTGTCTGTTGTGTTCTTGGTTATCTCCTTGTCTAATTGGGTTGTATCAAGTACCTAAGGAGCTGCTATAATGTTACGGTAAAAGTCCCTTAATCGATTAAGACAATGTTTGATGGTGTTTTTATTAAAAGGCTTCAAGGCAGTCCTTTTGGCAAACATATGATTTAAAGGCCAACAAAACACATAGGTGAAGTTCAATCCTAATTTTGACTCCACATCAAGGTTGAAGAGGTTACGATTCAAAAAAGGCTTAATGAAAAGAAAGACAATGACATTTCGTATAAAAACCTGTGACGAGACTTGAGAAGTAACTAAAGAAGTATGGATCCTGATTATTAACAAGGGACTAAAGCTACCAAACTTGTGAGGATAGTTAGGTTGATTTGGATTTTCAACTAATGTTAGTCAACATATAAAAACATCAACTTTGAAGGAGTTATACATAACAAAGCTTTTGACGTTCTTAAAAAGATCAGATAAGCAACTCAGTCCTTATCGTGATGCATGGTTTTTTTTCACCTTGTTAATGGTCACAACATTGAAAAACAAATTGAAAAATTAATCAAAGAGAGAGTTTGGTGATTTACAGGAAACAACAAGAAAATGGTGAGTTTGACAAGAGTTAAGAAGGAGAAATAAAAAAATAATGAACATAAAAATTTTGTAATAAAGGATATCAATATTATTGCAAGGGATTTGCTAAAGGAGAATGCAAAAGTTTGGCTAAAACACAATATTCTTGGAGGTAATGAATTTAACAATTAGGGATTTTGTACCCACCAAGACTCCAACCATCTATTTTATAGGAGGAACATGATAATTAACTAGTGGTTATATATGTGGTTATGATGAGTTAGAATGTTCACCGAGTCTTGGTAGAATGTGCGCCGGGTCTTGGTCTACCAAGGAAGCATGATCAACATATTAATATTATGACACCTTTATTGATCTTCAAATTATTCTGAAAAAATCTCTAAAATCTTTTGATGGATTACTCGAGGGGTTTCCCAACATATGAAGTAAAGATGAGAGGATATGTTAAATCAAGAATAAGCAGCACAAGGGAGTCCGTCAAAACATTATGCATTAGGTACCTAGTTGTCAACGTTCCTTCAAACAACATTCTCTTAGGTCAATTATTTTTTAAGAAGTCGTGGTTGTAGTTTCCACATCCTATCTTAAAGTCATATACCAAACCTCTCATGAAAACAAATGAGTTATCTTAGTAGACTAGCACATAGCTTAGAAGTGCTACGAATGTAGTTTGCATAATTATGCACATATTTTTATTAAAGATGAATCAAGTGGTAAATGTTTTGGATTAAGATCCAAAAGTAGTACTTGTAGAAAGAAATCCCAACTTGGCAAAGATTTGAAGGACATTTTACTTAAAGATAAAAAAAATGTCAAGATGCGTATGAATCTAGATGCCCACCTTGAAGAAAGCCTATCCAGCTATTTATAGTCAACATCAAGGTATATGCATGGTTAGTTGTTGATATGCTGAGAATCAATCTTGATTTCTTATTCCAGAGGTTGGCCTTGGATCCTTTGGCCAAACTTATCATCTAAAGGATAAGAAAATTTGGTGAAGAAATGAGAAAGTGATAAAAGAGAAAACCATAAAACTAGTTGGGTTCAGTCACATTCAAGAAATACAATACTTGACTTAGATAATGTTGTAATGGTGATAAGTCTTCAAGTAATGGAGGAGGTGTAACGATTTCATGGATTTAAACAAGGCATGTCCAAAAAAAATTTGACCATTACTCAACATTGATTGTTTGGTGGATGGAACATCGGGCTAAGAGCTGCTCAACTTTATGGATCTATATTCAAGATATATTCATATTTGTATGAATTTTAAGTGATGAATATAAAAATGTTTTCATGGCTAAAACATCTAATTATTATAAATGTTTTTATTTGGACTAAAAAATTGACGACCTCATGAATAATTTTTTCTATCTCATGTTTAATATAAATGTAGTCTGAATTTTCTTCGTGGTCATCTAACAGGTACCAATTGAAGCTAAATCTAGAGAAATATGTATTTGGGATACAAGTAGGTAAAATTTTGTGGTTTATGTTAACTCATCAAGGAATTGAGACAAATTTAAGAAGTGCTCAACCATAAATTCTTGGCTCAATCACTTATTCTTTCAAAACTATTACCTCAAATCCCATTGATGTTGCACATCACCCCACCGATTTGGCTTTGTTTGAAGAGATTGAGAAAGTACAAAAAGTATTTACTTTGTAAGTAAAGTTTTACAAGAACCTAAGATCCGTTACCAAAAGATTGAAAAGAGTGTCCTTGCTGTTGTTACAATTGCTAGAAAGCTACACCACTACTTTCAATTCGAACCAACCTACCTCATATTGAATTCTCTAGCCCAAGACATAAAATTTTGAAGTTGTTTTGGCATGAATTGTGGTGGTATATGGTGAACTCCTTTATAAAAAAAACAAAAAAGAACTCCTTTATCTATTATTAAATTCAAAAAATGTTTGAAAACAAAAAAATGTTCTACCATATAACCATAACGGGAAGGATTTTCGCATCAAAACCCCCCACTTGTTTATTTTTCTTTCTTTTCTAAAGTTTCTCGCCTCCTTTCTTTCTCAATCCCTCTCTTTTTTATTCTTTATAGAAATAACCAATACACTCACAAAGCTAAATTAACTATACACACACAATCTTCTAAACTATTCACAAAATCTGAACCTCAATCAATATGTCATTGTATACATACCCAACAATTATTGAATTCCATGATGTCAGTAGAAAATCCTCACTAACACAAGATACAATGTTTTTTTTCCATTTTTTTATTCACAAGAAAAACTATGGCAGTTTTACAACAATGTTAAGTATCTGAAGTTAACAGGTTTACTTGAAAATTAATAACAAAGATTAAACATAATTTTTTTGTATCAAAACTAAAATGTAAAATATAATAATTAAATCACAAAAGTAAAGGCAGAGAAAAACATGTTTGGACAATTATAAGGATCAAATTAGTAATTAAATAATTGAATATGCCATGATAGGATAAAAACAGTGCAAACAAGTAGACTCCATTAGTTGACGTTTAGAAAAATTAAAAGCAGTGCATATCAGCCAATGGCAAGCAGTAAAGGAAAAATACATAAAAAAAACTGATACATGATCTTTTTATATGTAAAGACTAAAATAAAAATATGCATGTTTATAGAGACAAATAGTTAATTAAATTAAAAGCTTTAACAAAGTTGTAATGAAATTTCTTGCAACTAAAGCATAAAGGAAAATGTAGCACACTTCAGACTTTTTCTTCTTTTTATTAGAGGAGAACCATTTATAAAATTATCTTTGATTTTCTTCACTCGCTATCTTATGCTTAATTTTATTATTCAATCTTTTACTATCATACTACCTTTTAAATATAGTTTTTCTTTTCTCCTAAAGTATATAAAAAGAAACAACTTTTTGGTGTAAAATTAAGAACAAACTAAGAAAGTAGAAAGCAGAAGAAGAAAGTAGAAAATAAGAACACTACATAAAACTATGCAAAGCAGGTGACATAAATATATAGCTGTGACTCTATCCTAATAATTATAACATTCAATTCAATTCAGACAAAAATGCTCAAAATTAACAACAATTTATTTTCTCCTTAAAAAACAGTTTAATTAATAAATTGATAAATGAATTAGTTTACATCACGAACTAAAATCTCCTAGTTCTTATCCTTTTGTTTTCCTCTGTTTCCTCCTGTTTTCCCCTTCCCCTGAAGAACTACATCATGCACACACCCGCAAGCAACAGATATAGTAATATTTTCTAAAATCGCAACAAAAAAACGTGGATCACTTACCATTATATTTCTCAAAACAATAGAAAAAACATTAAATTAACAATTTAGAGTACATTAAGATTAAGATTTCGATGAAGAGAGTTATACAAAGAGAAGAAGCAGCGACAATAAACCAGTGATGAAAACCATCTCTTTTCGTTTCTTCAAACTGGTGGGTGCTGAGTTGTCTTCTGGCTTGTGGGGTGGCTTCCTGTAGTAGAATGGAAAGTAGGGAAGAATAGGGTCAGGAGGTGGTGGGGTGGCGAAAACACCACCTCCGCCGCCGCTGTTGTCGCCTCCGCCGCCGTAAGGCGGTGTTGGGTAATAAGGGTAGGTCCCGGTAGGTGGCGGATATGCTAACCCGGGTTGAGGTGGTGCCGGTGGAACAGTGGAACCAGCGCCAGATGAAGGGGTTGTGGGAGTGACGATTCCGGTGGGTGGTGGGTAACATGGATAGGGGCATGGTGGGTTGTCGGTTTTTGTTGTTGTTGGAAAACAAAGGAGTAACATTGAGAGGAAGATAAGAGTGGATGATGTTGCTGGGTTTGGGTGAGAGGAGGACATGTTTGGATGGTGAGAGGGAAAAAGAAAAGAAAAGGAAAAGGAAAATGAAGGAAGAAGGAACCGAGTGGGTGTGAGGGAGTGAGAGAGAGTGAGTGAATGAAATTAAGGTGAGTTTGAAGAAATGTGTGTGGTGGTCTTATTGGATGGCTACATGTGTTTTGTCATATTTCAACAATGGAAACTATGCCAAAGATTGAAAGTGAAGTTATAGCCACTTGAAAGAAGAAGAAGAAGTCAATTTGGGGTTTAGAGCTGTTAGAAATTTTGGTCATGCTAATTAATAACCCCGTTAACTTCAATGACCTTTGCTTTAGTCTTCCTTTTAGGTTTAGCTTTTCATTCTTCTTAGCATGATGATTAAAAACTAATTTTTTACTAATAAAGATTTTAGTTTATTAATTTATTAACTTCTTAATTATTACGTACCCTGACGGCAATAAATAGATACCAAAAACGGTTTAGTTTGATTTAATTGGGCATCAAAGTGGAGTTGGTGATGTGTGGTGAGGCTGCTGGTCAACAAACTCCATGATTTGAGGTTTTAGAAATTAAGATTAGGATAAAAAATAAACACTTAAATTATTTGTTCGCTAAGAATAATAATGATTGCACATGTTATGCCTACTACATAAAGGAAGGATTACATTGCATAATTCATGAACATAAAAAAATACTACGATCAAACTCTGCTCTGCTCTCGACTTACAGATAGAAACTTCCCTGTTCCAATGTTATATCAATCATCTTCAAATTAAATCAAAATTACTTAATTTGACAGGTCACAGCTAGCTTCAACTAACATATTATTAAAAAACAAAGTCATGTATATAAAGAGAATGAAAAATAGACTCTTGCTACATATGCCTTTGGCCTTGAAGAATTATGTTTCTTCGGAATTAGAAGTATAGTAAATACAGTTAGTACAACTTCTCATGCTCCTTTTTCCACCCTTAATATTTTGGTATGGAAAATAATAGTATTATAGCAAATCATGCATCGTATATGAGGTGATATGATATGAGTGAGAGTGCAAAGTTGTTGAGTAATAATGCATAGACAGGGACATTATGAAGGAATATGCATCTTTTTATCAATCAACAAACCAACAGTTTTATTTACGATGAATCGACAAAGCATCCTTAATCGTTAAGTTGAATTAAGTTTGAATGATAAATATAGCTTACAAGTAGTGCAGGAAGCCACTCCCTTTTCAAATTTGAAGTAGCAAAAGGTCTTAAATTGGCAACACCAAACATCAAATGACAGTAACCCTACTGATGGTGTTCGATTGCTTTTGGTTGTCATGTGTCTCCTGAATGAAGATTATGCTTATCCTCAACCAAGTGGAACTTCTTTTTCACCCTTTTTCAGATATATCTGTGCTTTGATTTTTGATCATGGTAGCAAGAAGCCAAGAACATGTTACTTTCTTAGCTACATGAAGCACACTTTGTTTGTTGTAATATTCACGTCTCACTGATAAGGTCAGTTTATCTCCCTACCAAGGGCAACCATATATCCTCTCTCAACACTTCTTATAACAAGTTGTTATACAGAATGATAAAACTACAAGATAAAATATGTAGTGGTACACAGTAAAACACTATTTTTTAGGTAAAATAACATGCAATCGGCTCTCAATAAATACTCGTTAAGATAGACTCGAAAATGACTCTTATATCATATTATAAAAATAGACTTTAAGTCTAATTCAATTCCACAAAACCAACTCATGAAGTTGATGTTTACATCCACTTATATACAATGAAAGACTCTAGTCTCTAGTCGATGTGAGATTTTTATACAAATATTTTAAAAAAAAAAAGTTCAAATTAGTATAACTTCTCTGAACATACAACTCTTTTGATTTTTGATTTTTAATTTGTTTATAAAATAATTTTAAATTATAGATTTTCTCTCTCTTATATTTCTTTAAAAATAAAGATTTATTGTAGCTTCTAATTTATCTATTGTTTTGAAGTTAAATTCCTTTGATTGAAAGTACTTGTAAAAAAAAAAGGCAAAAAGTTATCATTGAAGTACACAGATAGTCTTTGAACAATAATACATTGACACTATTATATTTATTTGACACTTTAAATAAATTATTATTTTATTTCAATATAATATTATTTTAAAATAATTGTAAAAATAGTTATTTTTATTATTTACAGTGTTAGACCAACTTTATTCATAATCTAACGCACTTCTATCATCTAGGTCTGACATTGTGTTCGCCAATACAAATTAACACACGGAATAAAAAACTATTTTGAATTTTTCTTACACTTAAAAGGAAAAGTTGTTCTTAGTTACTTTTGTGAGAAAAATGTTTTGAGTAAAGAATGATGATAGTCTAAAAAACGTCACCGTTAATTAAAGAGATGAGAAAAAAAATACAATTTTTTAATTTTCTTATTAATTTTTATTGATGGGAGACAATATAATGAAAATATCAAGAAGTTGCTCCATGTAACATGAATAAGAGAAGAAGGAATGGATAAACATAATCTTTAAAAGGAAGGATGACTTTAAAAGAATGTTTCAAAACATTCTTAGAATATTTTAAATAAAATTCTTTTAATTGAACATTCATTCTAAAATATTCTAGAAGCTTCTAACATGTTTAAGAACAAATAATTAACATAAACTTAAGTTTTATTAAAGGTAATTAGAAATAGTTAATGTACCTAAGTGACCAATCATTACATTACATGAGTAATAGAAAAATTGCAACTTCCTCTCATACATTCTATCATAATTGGGGTTTCTATTTCTTTTAATTAGTTTGTTTTATTTCTATTTCACACCTTATTTAGTCTCCTGAGCACACATTCTTATAAATAGAAATAGAAGATTATTCTCTTATATTGTTTTACTTTTTAGTATATCAAATTAATTGATTTTGTGTGAGATTGAGTGTCTTGAGAGTTTGATACTTAGTTTAAGCTGTTCTCTTAGAAAATTTTCTTCAAGTACTGTATCAATAATTAATACATTTTTCCTTTTAAGTCTTTAAGTTTGTGTGTTATTTATTCTCTTCCATGTGAGCATGTGAATTTTAAGTTAAGTCATCTCGATAATGATAAATAATTAAAATTTTAAGAATAACAAAATTACAATGTGAAACAAATAGATAAATTTAAATCATTTCACGTTATTATGTGAAATATTTTCATGATATTTTTTTTACAAATTAGTAATATATACATTTTTTATATATTTTTAAAATAAATTTAAGAAATAAATTTGATTTAAAACTC
>Ga0123341_1003168_pt1 | contig 13973 bp, 9 predicted proteins | sample Turbeapinknodule_FD_89959 | JGI IMG/M metagenome (GOLD analysis project Ga0123341, IMG submission 89959) | Root nodule microbial communities of legume samples collected from Mexico - Turtle bean Mexico pink nodule | ecosystem: Host-associated > Plants > Roots > Nodule | place: Mexico: Nepantla... | reverse complement strand
TTTTCCATTTTATCCTTACTTAATAATTTATTGTATTAATTTATTTTGGTTATTTGGACATTTTATAATTTCAAAAATTAATAAAATAATTTTTTAATTTATTTTATTTGTTATTATTTAACTAGAGAGTGGGGAGAATGGAGAGGGTGGAGAGAGTGGAGATTTGGTACGTTACTTTTCTAATTTAAACTGATATTTTTTTTATTAAAATTGATTTAAGAAACAGATTTTATGATTCTCCACTACACATAACCCACATATCCTATTTTCCATTTTCTCTCTCCTATATAGGTAGGTACCTACTTCCCACTTCCTCTCTCCACTACTCTTTAACTTCTCATTTTAATGTTATTAAGAAAAAATATTTTTGAAAAATAAAAAAAAAACTAAAGAAATAAAAAATGCGGATACACAGGCACGTTAGGGCCTATGTTCTCGCTAGTATATATGTAAAAACAGGATTGAAAATGGTTAATACATTTTTTGATAAATAAAAGCTTTTATTTTAATATCATTATGCAACTACATCTCATAACACTTAACACTTCAAGTAATACAATCATTTGTCATCACATACTTCAAGAAACAAAATCATTTATTATCAGATGAAAAAATATTATTTAAAAAGATTTGTCGTTGGAGTTTAACCTACAACACTTAGAATTATTTATAAGTAACCTATGCTTTTTATGTGATAAATAGTTTTCTATTAAAAAATGTTATTTTAAATTTATTAAAACTACTTCATGTTGTTAATCCATGTTTACTAGCATCATTTGAAATATTTTAAATTATTAAAAAAATAACATATATGATAAATATTTTTCTGTAGGAAATTATTTTCAATATCCCAAAATAGACTTTAATTTTGTAATAAGTAACTTTAAAATTATTGCTAAGAGTTATTATGCTGAGAAGGTAATTTTATTTTACAGTTGCAGATTATGAAAATTAGGGTGAATGAGTGAGTGTGTTGAGGCATGGAATCCCAAATGAACAGAAGCAGAGTAGTTAAAAGATTCGTTGTTCAGACAGAGTTTCATCTTCAACTCAACAGGGAGGGATGAATTAAGAGTTGACCTTCCATTGCCATAATAAGACACTCAAATTGGAAGATGCAAATCTGACTCTCTCTGTGATTTCTTCTTTCCATTGATGGCGTGTGAGGAAGTGCTTCATTCGAGGCCTCTGTTCCTCACGATCTACACCGTTGTCATCATTGGCATCGTTTTTTCCTCATTCTACGTCTTCTCCGCCATTCGCTATCCCTCCACCAACCCCTCTTCTTGGTCCCTTTCAAGTACCACCCTTTACTTAACTCTACCCTTTTTCACACTCTCATTCGTACTCATTTTTTTTTCGTAAATTTCACACCTTTTATCTTACTTCTTGTCAATGTGACATACCCTTTTGTCAAATTTAAATGTGTTGTTAACCTTCCTTAGTTGGAGATAGATAATGTTTGAGCAATTGACATTGGTTCCACTTTTGTGTCCTTTAATGCCCTGTTATTTGTTAAGGGTGCCTTTTGTATGTGGCACTTTCAATACACTGAGCTTCTTTTGTGTTTTCCTTTTTGACCCTTTATTAAATCACATGTGGGTGTGATTTCAAATTCAAACCTTGAACTGTTCATGTTTTTCAGATGAGGATGTTCGTCTTACAGAACAAACGCTCAACGGTTCTCGGTTTGCAACAGTTGATGTGCCTTCTGTTCCTCCCATGGCACGAGATGTGAGGACAAGACCTATTTTGGATGTTCCTCCACGCAATAAAGAGATGCCACCTTTGGAGGCTTTCGGATTGACCAAAGAATTGATTCAGAAAAGGGTGAAAGATAATGTTATAATAGTGACCTTTGGTAACTATGCCTTCATGGACTTTATTCTGACGTGGGTTCAACAGTTGAATAATCTGGAAGTTTCTAATTTTCTTGTTGGTGAGTGTTTCAATTTAAGGCTTCTAACTTTCACTATCATGTGTTTTGTTATTGCCCTTGATAGAGATGCATATCCGCTATTGTGTATACAGTTGACCAGAGTTTGTAAAAAGGGTTTGAAATTTACCTTTTAGGTGCAATGGACACCAAGTTGTTGGAAGCGCTTTATTGGAAAGGGATACCAGTTTTTGATATGGGTAGCCATATGAGTACAGAAGATGTTGGCTGGGGGTCTCCAAAATTTCATAAAATGGGGAGAGAAAAAGTTATTCTGATCAACTTGATACTGCCTTTCGGTTACGAGCTGTTGATGTGTGACACTGACATGGTTTGGTTGAAGGTGCTTTTCTCCATTTCTTAATACATGTTTAGTTTTAACTTTTAAGGGTGATTCATATGCTAGCTGTGTTTTTTTATGAATCATCTAAATTTTAATAGTAGCTCCAAAATGTGTACGATTAGAGCATTTCCTTTTTTATTTGTTTCTTTTATCATGTATTATTAGTTTCTTTTCCAGCTTGTTAATTCTCTGTTCCTGTCCGGTGTCCGTTATTTATCTTCTTCATACTTCTTTATGAGCAATTATTGTGGGACTTTATACATGTTATATTCAATGTGCATAATTATCTTTTAAGGAAATCGCCAACCACATTATGTAATTGTTCTTCTGAGATATATTTTATCCTTAAAACTTATATGCAATTATGTGATTGTGGAGCAGAACCCACTTCCATATCTAGCTCGTTATCCTGGAGCAGATGTTTTAACATCCAGTGATCAAGTTGTTCCAACAGTGGTTGATGATAGTCTGGAAATTTGGCAAGAAGGTGAATATTTTTGTATAATATAATGAGCAGAACTTACTGCTGTGATTTTTACTGTTCCCATATTGGTTTTAGTAGTAAGCCTTCACTTCTGTCAATTTTGAGTTATATTGAACTTTTTTGCAAGTCAAAACCAAACAACATATGCGGTTTGAAAATGTTCTTTATATGAATGATAGAGAACCTTTTATACAAATTCCATTTCTGGCATTATTTTTGAGTTTCCTATCACTTGTTTGTTATGGCTTTAGATTAGAAGCCAGCAAAAAATACTATCCAATATGCAAACTTTGTCCAAGTCTCTGAAATTTTTATTATATTATCTGTCTTGTCACTACTTAGGAACAAAAGATAATCCTATTGAAGTTATTGAACATTGTTTGGGATATCAAATTAAAATACCACACATTGAAGTTGTTTTCTTCCTGATTTTTGCTTTGAATCTCAATGCTCTTTTTCACTTTTTTAACCTCTCGGTCTCTCATTCTCTTACATTTGTTATCACTCTTTATTAGCTTTAATGGAACAGATACTATATCGATGATTGTGCCTATCACCTTGTGTAGTTGGTGCTGCCTACAACATAGGAATTTTCCATTGGAGACCTACCGAGTCTGCAAAGAAGTTAGCGAAGGAATGGAAAGAACTGCTCCTAGCTGATGATAAGATATGGGATCAGAATGGTTTCAATGAAATTATTCACAGACAGTTAGGACCGTCAGTTGATGAGGACAGTGGACTTGTTTATGCTTATGATGGAAATCTAAAGCTAGGAATTTTGCCTTCAAGCATCTTTTGTAGTGGACATACATATTTTGTCCAGGTAGGATCTAATTTCATTTTCAAATACCTTATTTACAAATTATATATGTTATATACTTTCTGTTTTCTTTTACATATTTAACTGTCTGAGTGAACCTTGCTCGGACCCTGTGATGTAGATAAACAAACTGTGTTAGTTTTTCCTAAGAATGTACTTGCATTCATGATTGTAGGCTATGTATCAGCAACTCAGATTGGAGCCATATGCAGTGCACACAACATTTCAATATGCTGGCACTGAAGGAAAGCGCCACCGACTTCGAGAAGCCATGTTTTTCCATGACCCACCAGAATACTATAATCCTTCCGGTAATTAGTTATTTCTCCCTCAATTTTGGTTAGCACATATTTTGCTTTATATTCTTGCTGAAAACCCAAAAGTGGTACTTAATGTTTCAATGCATTATTTTCATTATCTGCATGTGGTTGATATAGTGACTCCGCATGAGCAACCTTTGCAGGGGGGTTCTTGTCATTCAAGCCATCTATTCCAAAAAGCTTGTTGCTAAGTGGGAACCATACCATTGAATCACATTTTACACTTGTTAATTACCAAGTATGCATGTATCGACCTGATCCTTTTCACTTCTGCATTTTCAATGGAAATTTTGATGTTGCATCTCCTAATTTATGTTGTATATCAATTTGTCCAGATAAAACAGATCAGAACAGCACTTGCTATTGCTTCCCTTTTGAACAGAACACTGGTGAGAACTATTTTCTGGTATCATAAAATGCTTATTTTATTACATTTTGAATTGCAAATGTCTCATAAGCACTGTTAATTGACTTATAATTTCTGTAAATTATCAACCATTAGCAATTACATGACAGTTGCTGTAAACTTCTATTTTTTTTTGGCACAATATTTACTCATTAAGCTTGTATGATAGATATTAATAAAATATTTATTTTCTTACATGGTTCAACTTATTATCGGGAACATTCTTATTTATTCTCATATAATATCTTTATTATTAGAGAATATCAAATGTCCTTTATTACTGTATTGATTTCGTTTTCTCAATATAAATAAAACATCTGCGTTGTCTTAAAAACACACTTTTGGCTCAATTTTTTTTCTTCCTTCTTTAGTTTAACACTGGCATTAAGGAAATAAAAATATGTTGAAATGAATAGAAAAATTCTGAAGATATTTTTTCCTAATTACTATGGAGATATTGAGAATATTTTTATCCAAATAATTTGCTATTTACAACACAATATATATATATATATATATATATATATATATATAATCATAGATATTCTTGATAATATAGAAAATGCTCCTTATTTTTATAATTATAATACTTTCGTGATGAAGTCAAAGCATATAAGTTGTATGCCCCAACTTGATGCAAATATGATTGGTCCTTAGTCCTCTTAGAGACTTGGTGAATGTCGGTCAATTGTTCACTAGAGTTGACAAACCTAGTGGTGATGTCTCTAGACTCTAGTTTTTCTCTTATGAAATGACAATCTACCTCAATATGTTTGGTCCTCTCATGAAAGACAGGATTAGAGACAATGTGATGTTGTTTGGTTGTCATAAGTGACTGATGTTATTGCCATGTATTTTGTTTCTGTATTTCATATTGCCAAAACATTTTATTTCTTACTTCTCTACAATGTTAAATTACCTCCAACGATAACACTATATCTTGAAGTGGTACATCTATCGCTTGGTGACCCTTCCTAATCAACAACGCCAGTAAATCCAACAATTTGAATATCTCTCTTATCTTCATAATTGAGGCCTTTTCTAGGAGCATTCCTGGTATTCTTTAGGATCCATACTAGTGCATTCCAATGGTCTAGACAAGGAGAGTTTAAAAGTTGACTTACTACACTCACTACAAAGGTGATGTCAAGATAAATCGCAATAAAGTAACTTAGCTTACCAACAAAACTTTTGTATCTCCCAGGATCAACATATGGTTCTTTTTGTTCTACAAGTTTAACACTTAGATCCATTGGTGTGTCCACATGCTTAGCATTTAACATCCTTGCTTGTCTTCACTCTGGATGAGATAAAGCTTCACCCAGAGTCTTGGGAATAGGAACAAAAAATAATGAGGAGAAACAAGTATAATTTGTGGTGGAAAACCAATGATAAGCGAGGTTAGTATAATGGAGAGAACGGTTACAAATAGAGTATGTACCTTTTCGAATAGTAATAGGCCAATCATTTTTAAAGGATATCGAATCTTGTACGAGAGATAGTGTCGGGGAAAGGTCACCTCCACTATATTATTAGTCGTTGAAGATGGGCCTAAATTGGAAATTCAATAAACTATGAATAATCATTAATAAAGATAACAACATATTTAAAACCAAAAGAGGTTTATTAAGATTATCTAGTAAAGACCCCAAATATCATAGTGAACTAAGAAAAAGACAAAACTTGTCTATTAAGACTAACTGGTAAAGATTGACGAATAAGTTTTCCCAACTGACATGAGACAAACATTTTCATCAATTTTTTCGAATTAGCTTGTTACTTATTTTAATTCTACAATTGTGTATTCCTATTTCATCGTCCTCTTAACACAAACCAAATCAATGCATGTTACATTTATTTTGTGGTAGAAAAAAAATCCTGTGCTCCCTCAACAGAATTTCAGTTGTCACTTATTGAAATCATGAGATCATATATGCAGTAATTGTTGTTATTGCCATTTGGCACCTAGTTTTGCATAGATAAAGTTTCCTAACTGTCCTTTAATCCTACAATAAGTTTTGTTTCTCATTATTCCTTTTGATATAGAAGCCTTATCTACCAAATATCTTGACATGTATTGATCAATGCCAATACATGATTTAGTGTCATAAAATTAAGGTTGTTTTTTGTTGCATCTTCCTGTATTCTTAGCACCACTGTTGGTAGAATAGCTCTTGAAATACAAGAGAAAACCCTCAATCTGGTCCTCTAAATTATATTCATCACCACGTAAGTCTTCCAAAAATTTTGATGACCAAATTAACCCCTGGAAGATTTCTTCTGTCGCCACTCAAGTCCCCAAAGGTTTTTGTGACCAAATCCCTCAGATTTAATTTGTAAGACATTAGTCCCTTTAAGATTTCTTTTATCACTACTACAGTTCTTCTGAAGGACAGTTATGTTATGGTGACATTTAGATCTTAAAGGGACTAATTTGGTGACAGTAATTTTTTGAGAGACTACTACTTTTGTTATGAAGGACTGGTGAAGTGATGATGCTCATAACTCTAGACCAATTTTAGTTTTTTTTCTAAGATAAAATCATTTAGGACAGTAGTAATATCTTCTACTTCATGATGTCTTCATGCTTTTCTCTCCACTTTCTTATTGATGTAATGTAATTGGTTTCTTATTAGTCAATTCAATTGAAAGAACTAGCATATTTCCACCGCTGAGTTCTTCACCCTCGCCCCTAATATCTCCTTTTAATAAATAAGATTTGATGCCTAAAGGTTATTTATAGGTGTAAACAAGGGGTGCGTGGAGTTGTCTTTCTCATGATTAAAGTTCTTAAGCAGTCCTACCATCCAAAATAAAAAATGTAATAATTTTTTATGGCATAACATGTTGCCATGGTTGATATATCTGATCAATTTTTATGCCTGGAGCATTTGATACAGTTGATTTGGGGTTTCTTGGTGATTATGATTAATGGTTTCTATTGTGCAGTGTATTTTCACATCAGAAATTATATAATTTGATCTTAACTGGGTTCTTTATGTATATGTTTAGGTTGTGCCTCCATTATGGTGCAGGGTTGATAGGCTATGGTTTCCCCATCCTGGTGTTTTGGAGGGGTCGATGACTAGACAACCTTTTCTCTGTCCACTGGATCATGTATTTGAGGTATTTCCAGTTTGATCAAGTGTCTCCTAAATTATTGTTGTCTATGTTCACTTATCTTTACACTGTCCGGATTGATGAATAACAACCTTAGAAATTTTGGTGACAAGTACTTAGGGTTTGTTTGGACAAACTTCCACATAAGGATTTCTGGAAGAGAAAAGTAAGAAAAAAAATAGAATGAGTTTCTTCATAAGTTAAAATTAGCTTATGAATGTTAAAAAATAAAAATTTAGAAAAACTTAATGACAGAGCTTCTACAGGAGGCAAAAGTTGGAGGAAATGGACTTTGTCCCTGTGATTTATCTTTCATGCGCCTTCAAACTTCTGAACCAAGAAAGGGTTTTTTTTCATCAAAATTTCTCCCTTTCCCTTCCTGTTCCTCCAATCAAATTGAATGTGAATCTTTTGGATTTGAATATGTGGGATGGATGATAAGAGAAAAATAAAAATCAAAAAGTGTTTGTTATAATTGTAGGCATTAAATTAGTGATGAAAAATATATTGGACAAACATGGGAAAATCTAAGAATCAATAAAATGTATTTTAATGGTACTATTTGTATTTAATAATTTTAAAAAATAAAATCTAGCTTTTGGTGTTTGGAAAACCATATGCCAACATGCTTCTAACAGCAGCAACCTATAAAATCACTATTAAATTTGAAAACCTGCTTCCATAGAATTGGTCAGATACTTAAACATTACTATAGTAAGCACTTTTCACTGAGTAAAGGCTACATGTCTCTCAAACTAAGTTGGTACTCGTCCCCAAACATTATTGAGATTTCAAAAGTTCTTTTGATTTATTAGAGTAGTAGTATTTTATAGTTTATCACTACATATATCACAATTTCAATTTTTTCTTAGAAACCTCATTGGTTAAAGCAATTATAATTTATTAGTTCTACACGTGGAGAAACATAAACACCAAGTTTGGTTATGTGCTAATGATTGTAGAAATATCAGTTACTGCTATTTGACAAGGCATACCCTTTGATGTAATTGTGATCATATATACCCTTGTAAATTAGAAGAAGCTCAAGGGAACTGGAGTCAACTTGAAGAGAGTGGAAATGGGTTTTCATTTTGACTACATTGCTCAGCACTTGTAGTCCATAATCTACATGATTATTTATTTTTTAAGAAAGCTTGTCTAATTATTTTAGGCACTCGATTCAGGTTAAATATGTTGTCCCTGCGATGCATAAAACTAACAGGGAAATTCTATGCTTTATTTTATTTAATTAATTTTTTGAATGGTTTAATATTTTTGACTTTCACGAATTTAGATCTTATGTTTTCATGAATTAGATGTAGTCTTTAAGTAGGATACAGAGAGAAGAGCTCTGCAAATTAATACTGCAGAATATAAACCCTTTTTAATTACCTGCACGCATGAGTTTTCAACATTTAATATAACCTCTTGCTTATCTTTTCTTCCTCTTGCCTCTCTTCTCTTTGCACAATCAAACATTTTCTCTCACTGTCTATGCACTGCTGTGGAAATGTACTCTATTGCAGGTAAATGCCATGTTGAAAGAACTTCCAGAGGAAGAGTTTGGCCCCGGAATAGATATTAGAGAGTACTCGTTACTTGATAATCCCTCCCTCCCCTCAGAGGTGAATTAAATGCCATTTCCATTTTAAATTGTGATTTTTCCTTTCTTCTTGTATATATTACTCTGGAAACTTATTCCGGGTTTCTCGAATTCAGGTGAAGAAGTCATGGCTTGATGTTCATCTCTGTAAGGAAGGAACCCAAGATTGTGTTGCATCAAATAATACCACTATTGGGGGAGTACTCAAATTTCCAAGGCATAGCAATGAAGAAACGGTACCTAAAATTTTGATCCATTTAAGGGTTGTTTTATGTACTTCCAAGTCAACCCTATAAATAAAGTACATTTTTGTGTGCCAGCTCTTTTTTTGGTATACCAAGCATATGAATTTGCATTAAGTATAAGCAGCTGATTCGGAAAGCTTACTCAGAGTATGGTGTGAGAAGTTTTAGTTAGATGATATGTTTGGAGTATGAAAATTAAATTTGAATCTCAAAAGAAGTAATTTTGGTTTCCAACTTGTAATGTATGACTGCCAACGTGAAAGCTAATTCTGGGTCCCAGAAGAAATTATGCTGGAATCCTTACCAATCACCCAAAACATAAAACTCAATTTTCTTCCTTCAAAAGTAATTCCTCCAAAATATCTTCAAGTGAAGACTTTCTACGCCAATTACCAAGATCACTGGTCTCTTCTGTAGGCGGCTTTCTACCCTCTTTTTCCTGGAAGATGAAGGACATTGTTCTAAGAATAGGGCCTTTTCACATGTAGGTAGTGACCACCCTCACCGCAGCCTCATGCCATCAAAATTGAGCCCTTCGGTTTATAAAATAATTCATAATTTCAGTTATTTTTTATCATTTTCTGGTCATATAATTTCATGGTGCTTTATAAATATATTCTTGGTTGAGATGGATGAGGTGTTGACAAAAATACAAATTGGCTATGCACAATTTTCAGGGTTCTATATAAATATGTTGATCCCGGTTGTTTTTACCTTGAATTTGCAGTACATGAAAATATTTTCATCATTCAAGGATATAAAAGTCATCCAGTTCTCTTCAATGCAAGACGCTTTCACAGGTTTCAGCGACAAGGCGAGGACCACTTTACTCATTTCTTTTGAAGTTTCACATTTGTATTTATGACAAAAAAATGCTAAGAAATTCATGTTTATCATGTCCTGAGCCATTCATATTTTTATCAGGAAAGGGAGGACAAATTTAGAAAACGAGTTAAACGGTATGTGGGTATATGGTGCTGCGTTCTTGATCACACTCCTGGCCACATTTATTACGATATGTACTGGGATGAGAAACCTGAATGGAAGCCTCTCCCTCCTCAAACTTCCGCAGATGATCATCCACCATGGTGAGGTCAACTTCAGGTTTATGTTTGTTTTAACACTACGGACAGGAGATACAAGGAAGAGATTTCATTCAAAGGTGATTTGGTTTCCAACATATTGCCAAGACCAAGATGTATACTCACAGAAGTTCAGAATCTGTATCCACACTGTTGATGCTAGTTAGAGAGATGAGAAAATGTCGTTTTTGTGTAACAATGGGAAGAGCATGTTTCGTACCAAGTTAACATTGCAGTTTTTGAACCCTGATGTCTCAGTTGAGGTTGAATTGCTTGTAATTATTAAAACAGGAGACATCTGAATGTACCACCCCTCTTATTTAAATTAAATCAGGCAAGTGGATGTAGCCTTTTTAAATTTTGCTCACTGATTGGCATTAGCTCTTGGGAGTAAAATTCCTAGAACTCCCTAGTTGAAAAATATTTTATTAATACAAAAAATAGAGTTTGGCAACGTAAAAACACTGCTACAATATTTTCTATGAATAGAAGAGTTACTACGTAGGAGCTATTTATTGCTATGCATAGCCTTCCAAATTGCTAAGCTCTCAAGTTCACGTGCAAGACGGGATTTTTAATACCTGCAATCAAGAATGAAGTTAAGATGAGAATATGGGTAGTCTTATAACAAAATGGGTTAATGAAAAATTAACCTTGCTTGGACCTGGAATATTACAATCATTGCATTCAATTTCTTCGCGTAAGTACCAAACTGGGAACTTCAGCATTGTTAAGCGACACAGGGTCCCCGTATTCTCATGTTATTGTCATTGTTTTTTCACTGTCGTTCAGCTGTTTGAGGAAATGCCACACAGAGCTCTACATGTGAGATATATTCATTTTCAGCTTGTTGAATATATCAAACTGTCCCTCAGAAAACCCAAAATTGTGACTGCCACTGCTGCCCATTGTGCAGCATTAAAGTTAGGTGCACTAGCTCACCTCCCCAACTCAACATCTCTACTCACTGTTTATTCTAAGGCTGGAGATTTTGCCTCTTCAAAGTGTTTGTTTGATGAGATTCATAATAGAGACGTGATTGCTTGGAATGCTATTGTTGCAGCATCACTTGAAAATAACTGCTATAGAACAGCAATGGACTTCTTACAGAAAATGATCAAGGCCAAAACTGGGTTTGATTCCACTACTCTATTGCTTATGGTATCAGCTTCTTTACTCATAAAAAACTTTTATCAAGGACGGGTAATTCATTGTGTGAGTATAAAATCTGGGATGCTAACGGATATCAGTTTAGGTAATGCTCTTATTGACATGTATGCTAAGTGTGGTGATCTAATCTCTTCCGAGTGTGTATACGAAGAGATGGAAAGTAAAGATATTGTTTCGTTGAATTCAATAATGAGAGGCAGTGTTTACAATGGTGATCCAGTGAAAGCATTGTATTACTTCAAAAGGGTGAGTTTTTCGGAAGCAGCAGCAGACACTGTCACTCTGTCCTGTGCCATTTCAGCATCTTCAAGTTTGGGAGAGCTGGCTTTTGGCCAGTCCATTCACGGGATGGGAATCAAGCTAGGTTACAAGGACAGCTCGCACGTTTCAGTTGCCAACTCTCTCATTTCATTGTATTCACAATGTGAAGATATCAAAGCTGCTGAAACAGTGTTCAGAGAAATAGCACGCAAGGATACTGTTTCCTGGAATGCAATGATAGAAGGATTTGCTTCAAATGGAAAAATTACTGAAGTATTTGATCTTCTGGTTGAAATGCAAATAGTAGGGTCTTTCCCACCTGATATTGTGACATTAACTACTGTACTTCCACTTTGTGCGGAACTGATGCTCTACAGAGAAGGAAGAACTATCCATGGATTTGCAATGAGAAGACAGATGATGGTATCTCATCATGTTATGTTACTGAACAGCCTGATAGACATGTATTCAAAATGCAACCTGGTAGAGAAAGCTGAGCACTTGTTCAATTCTACCACAGAGAAGGACTCGGTCTCATGGAATGTAATGATATCTTGCTATTCCCATAACAGGTATTCTGATGAAGCTCAAAAATTGTTCAGAGAGATGCTACGTTGTGACCTAAATTGCAGCTCATCAACCGTTTTTGCTATTCTTTCTTCTTGCGACTCCCTTAACAGTCTCCATTTTGGAAAATCAGTCCACTGCTGGCAGTTGAAATCTGGATTTTGGAACCACATTCTCTTAATAAATTTTCTCATGCACATGTATATCAATTGTGGAGACTTAGCTGCAAGTTTTTCAATTTTGCATGAGAATTCTGCTTTAGCAGATATAGCTTCATGGAACACACTAATTGTGGGATGTGTGCGATGCGACCATTTCAGAGAGGCTCTAGATATTTTCAAGTTGATGAGACAGGAACCTCCTTTCAACTATGACTCCATAACCCTTGTAAACATCTTGTCTGCCTGTGCAAACCTGGAACTATCCAGCCTAGGAAAGTCTCTGCAAGGTCTTGCACTTAAGACTCCTTTGGGATCAGATACTCGGGTCCAGAACTCATTAATTACTATGTATGACAGGTGCATGGACATCAACAGTGCCAAAGTAGTGTTTAAATTCTGTTCTATTCCCAATCTTTGCACATGGAATTGCATAATCTCAGCTTTATCTCATAATGGAGAAAGTAGAGAAGCATTGGAACTATTTCGCCATCTTCAATTTGAACCAAATGAGATCACCATTGTTAGTGTTCTCTCTGCTTGCACTCAAATTGGTGTCCTAAGACATGGAAAACAAGTCCATGCCCATCTGTTCAGGGCTGGCATTCGAGATAATTCTTTCATATCAGCAGCTCTTATAGATTTCTACAGCAACTGTGGAAGATTGTACACTGCCCTCCACGTATTCAGGCATGCCAAGCAGAAGTCAGAATCAACTTGGAATTCAATGATTTCTGCATATGGATATCATGGAAATGGTGAGAAAGCAGTCAAACTCTTCCATGAAATGCGTGAGTCAGGAGAAAGGGTGAGCAAAAGTACTTTCGTTAGCCTTTTATCTGCATGCAGCCATTCAGGTCTTGTGAAACAAGGTATTTGGTACTATGAGTGTATGTTGGAGAAATATGGAGTACAACCTGAGACTGAGCATCAAGTTTATGTGGTTGACATGTTGGGTAGATCAGGTAGAATGGATGAGGCTTACGAGTTTGCAAAAGGGTGTGACAGGTCAGGTGTTTGGGGAACTCTCCTAAGTGCATGCAACTATCATGAAGAACTCAAGTTAGGAAAACTAGTTGCTCAACGTCTCTTTGAATTGGAACCTCACAATGTTGGATATTACATATCATTGTCAAATATGTATGTAGCTGCAGGAAGCTGGAAAGATGCTACCCAATTGAGACAATCTATCCAGGATTTAGGTTTAAGAAAAACAGCAGGTTATAGTCTTGTCGATGTTCATTTCTGATAAGAGAAAGCAAAATGAATAAAATAAGTAACACAGTAAATAATTGAAAAATTGAGAGAAAGATATAATTATTCTTATTTATCATTTCCTTCTTTTTATCTGCCTTCAATAAATGTTTTTATGAAATATCATGCAATGTGTCAAATACAAAACACATCAAATAATTTTCCTGAACAAGCCCTTTTTTACTTAGGCATAAGATTATACAC
>Ga0123341_1003166_pt1 | contig 13981 bp, 12 predicted proteins | sample Turbeapinknodule_FD_89959 | JGI IMG/M metagenome (GOLD analysis project Ga0123341, IMG submission 89959) | Root nodule microbial communities of legume samples collected from Mexico - Turtle bean Mexico pink nodule | ecosystem: Host-associated > Plants > Roots > Nodule | place: Mexico: Nepantla... | reverse complement strand
TAAGATCTTTAGTTATTTATATAAATAGTATTTCATTGTATTTATATTTCATCATGTTTTATTTGTATTATATTACATTTTAATTTAATTTATATGACAAAAGGTGACTTCATAATTTAATATAATTTTTGCCTACAATATGTTTATGGAAGAAACAGACATTTACATTTAAGATAATTGTACTTGGTATAATATAATGAATTATTTTTTAATTGCAATAATTTTTCTGAGATTTTTGGAGATTAACTTACATCATGAAGATAACATAAAGTTGGTGAAGAGGACTTCATTTTCACCATAAATATGTTACGAGAACATAATTATTTATATAATGTATTTGTTCAAATTATTGTATTGTATTGTAATATATTTGTTATGACAAAAATTTATTCATTCATTTTTACTTATTTATAATTAATTTGTGGACTACTAACATTCCAAATTTATGTTATGTTATATTAAATTCTTTAATATGCAAAGTTATGTAAACTTATGCTTAATGTTTAGGGCACTATATTTAATTTCATTTGCTCAATTTTATAATTTTTATATATAAAAAAATATTTATTAATTTTAATATTAATATTAATATTTATATATAAAATATTAAAAAATTTCACGTGCGTTGCACAGGTCAACGTACTAGTATTTTAAAAAGGTGACACTTGTTAATGTCATATTTTGAATATTAAATGTGGCAGTTGTTTAAGTGTCATATTATATCGTTAATTGTGACAATTTTTAGTGATTGACATATTAAATCCGTCGTTTTTTACATAATTTTTTGTAGTGTGTAGTATATTGAGTATAAATTGTTGTGTACATTATCTCTTTCTCTTATCACTTTTACATTACATGATATTACTATTTGTGTTAACTTAAGAAGGAGAATAGTTATGAATAATAATTTTGAGATAAAATTCAAACAAGTAATTTTGTTAACTATTGATGTTGTATTTGCACCTCCTAGTCTTATGCAATATGGTTGTATAACTCTAGTAACAATTTTTTTGTTAACAAAGTATGAACTATCAACATTAGACGATGATAGTGAAAAGATTTTAGAAATTATTAGGTTTAATTACCTTTTTCGTCCCTATATTTATAATCAATAGTCAATTTGGTACAGTGGTTTTTAAAAAATTTAATTTGGTCCTTAAGTTTTTTAAAATGTATTCAAAATGGTCATTTCTGTTAAATATCACCAAACAACGTTAAGTGGTGCTTATGTGACAGACAGACACGTGTAAGTTACGTGGATGGTGCTTAAATTACTTTAGTGAATACTGAATTAGGGTTTAGGTTATTCAAATTGGGGATTTCGAATTTCTGATTTAGGGTTTCTAATACGAGGATTGCTCCCCTGGTTGGATTCTGTCGTGCGCTTCCCTGCTTCGATTCCATTCGGAGGTGTGCTCCCCTCATTTGATTCTGTGGTGCGAGTGAATTCGGAGGTGCGATCTTATGGTTTGTGATTCGTTCGTGGGTGTAGTTCCGTTTGTGGTGGAAATGTGTGATTCGTTCGTGAGGGGAGCACACCTCCGAATGGAATCGAAGCAGGGAAGCGCATCACAGAATCCAACCAGGGGAGCAATCCTCGTATCAGAAACCCTAAATCAGAAATTCGAAATCCTCAATTTGAATAACCTAAACCCTAATTCAATATTCACCAAAGTAATGTAAGCACAATCCACGTAACTTACATGTGTCTGCCACATAAGCACCACTTAACGCCGTTTGGTGATATTTAATAGAAAGGACCATTTTGAATACATTTTAAAAAACTTAGGGACCAAATTGATTTTTTTAAAAACCATTGTACCAAATTGACTATTGGCTATAAATATAGGGACGAAAAAGGTAATTAAACCAAATTATTAAAAACACAATTCAACTATCCTTTTATTTGATTTACAATATTAATATTTAAGTTTTCATCATTTTCCTTCACCTTTAATGTATCTCTCGTTAGAAATAAATAGAGGCTAAAAGAGGGTAACGTCCTAAGATGAATACAAGATGAACACAACAATGTTCTTGCTTGCACACACTAAGGTTTGACGATTGCTAAATATTACAAGAGTTTTAACGTTGTCACGATGATTGTTGTTATTGTCAACTTTTCTTTTTCATAAGTTATTCTTTATATACATATTGAGGAAAAAATAGTCGTTACAAATTTTTTAAGAATTGTTGTGAGGTCTTGCGCATAGCTTCCTCTTCGTCTTGCATCTGACTATGAGGTATAAATAACCAATTAAATGTTATAATACATGTATGTCAATAATAGAAAATAATCAATTAAATGTTTAATTATATTTATTATAATCCAAATCTCTAATGTAAGGATCATTTAGTAATCTAGATATGTTATTTAGTAATCTAGATATGTTATGTATTATACCTTTTCAGTCTTAATAATAAATGCTTTGAGCAATTCCCTGAGCAACAACTTGTCATCAAACACCTAATACCATGAGTTGAACATCCACAAATAAATGGTCAAATAGAAGCGATTAACAAAGTAATTATGAACGAGATTAAGAACAAGCTTGAACAAGCAAAAAAGTTATGAATATAAGAGATACCAAGTATTTAAGTAATTAAATTAGATTAAACATTTTTTTAATAGTTGTTCATACTTCATATGGAGAGTTATTTGTGATTGAGAGTCATGCTGAGCTTAAGAACCTTCTCTCCTGAAACTAAATTGGGATGAATTTTAAGGTGTTGGTGTTTTTAGGTTTGGAGGATCAAGTTAATATTGAAACTTACCGTTTTGGTCGGAGTGAATATCGACAAAAATAATCTCAACAATCTTTTTGTTATGAAAAATGTTAAAAGATTTTAGGAACTATTCAACTAATAGTATTGAAACATACTTAAAGATATAATTATAAGCTCCATCAAACATTCGATGATACTCAAAATTGAAGATGAGAGAGTTTTCCTCTTAAGGTACTTAGTGATGTGAGTAACCTTTTGGTAAAAAGGTCTTTACTTTCCATCCACCTTGAAATTGGATTCTTACAAGAATGGCCTCAACCATTACTATTGGATAACAAAATAAAATTATCATGTTTAGAAAATACAAAATTATTACAAATCCATATAATAGAAACTCTATTGTAAAAGATAGGTGATCTATAAGTTAGTAGTAAGAAATCAACTCTCTAGAAAAACTCATTCTTCCCTGTAAAATATAACTAATAATCCACCTACATAAATAGTTATGGTTTCTAAGTTATGAACCTATCTAGCTACTGATTCGAAACTTTTCATAACAAAGGCTACTAATTCCAAACTTTTCATAGTAAAAACTACTAATTTCAAACTTTTCATAACAAAAGTTGTCATTATCACGTAACTACTAATTCCTAACTTTTCATAACAACAAAAACTATCATTATCACGGATAACAAAATCAAATCCAATATTAAAACAACGTAATCATTTAATGAATTGAAAAGAGCATAGCTAAGAAATAAATAAAAAGTATTTTATTATTTATAAATGTTCAAATACCTACATTCCATGTACTCGACATACATTATAATGAGTACTGATCTACCTCATTTTTTCCAAAAATTTGGTCGCATTATTGGGGTAAGGAGAATACACACACGAGAGAGGTGAAGAAGGAAGATTTGGAGTATTATATTAGATGGTGAAAAAGTTGAAGACGTTGAAAAAGAGGAGAAATTTGGTTAAAGCAGAGAGAGAGAGAGAGAGAGAGAGAGAAAAGATCCATCGAGAACACGTGCATTCAATAGTCCACTTTGCCTTCCCATCTCTATCTCTTTGACAACATCGTTCATTTCAACACCACTTGTTGCACTTTGCTTCTTCCCCTTCACCCACATTCCCTTCTTTTTTTCTTTCCAAATAATATACAAAAATGTTGAAGCTTTCGTGCAATGGCCTGGACCGGGTTCACTCCCTCGCCCAATGCGGGTTCGCCGCTCGCCCCGCCTGCGTTGGCCCTCGCCGGAGGAGGACCCGCGTCGGTGGGTTCCGGTCGCCCGACGTCAGGGCGTTTCCTGTGTTGGCGGTCGTGTCGAACAGGGACGGCGCGGTGGCGAGCCGGGTGGAAGCGGAGGCCGGGACGCTGGCGGACCGGTTGAGGCTGGGGAGCTTGACGGAGGATGGGTTGTCTTATAAGGAGAAGTTCATTGTGAGGAGCTACGAAGTTGGGATCAACAAGACTGCCACTGTGGAAACTATTGCTAATCTCCTGCAGGTTTTGATTTTGATCCGTTTGTTCAATTGGGTGATTTGATTGATTTGATTTGATTTGATTGCTTCATCGTTGATTGGTAGCTGATTGGGATTTTGAGCATCTGGGTGTTTCTCGTTCATTGCGTTCGTGTACGTTTTATTAGATTGGGAAATGGTGTTTTTTTTTCTCTTTCGGAAGTGAAAAGTGAAGATTTTTGGCAATTGGGGTTGTTTTGATTCTTCATGATTGATGTTCTGAAGTACAATTTGTAGATTTGTGGCATTTTTAGGTTGTTTGGTTTATGTTTTATAGTTTTTAGTTTTGCTTTTTGTACCGATTTTAACAGTGCAGATTTGGATGGCGCTGTACTCTATGCATGGAGTACTGGAGTATAAGATTTTGGAAAACTGTGCTTTGTTTGTTTTGTTCTTCGTGATTCCTGTTTTAGATTACTATTTTTTTCCTTGAATAATTGTCATGTCAGGAAAAGTACTCTCGTTTCCGGTCTTGGTCTTGTGAAAATGCCATGATGTTTGCTCATTGTAACACCATCATCAGTTGGAAAAATGAATTGATTTTTTGAAGTATCAAATAAATTTGGATGACTTTTAGAGGCTCCTTGATTAAATAATAGGAAGATGGATCTAACCTTGGGAGCTGAATTAATCTGATATAGAGAACATGTGATATTGTATCCTTGCACGAAATCTGAAATGTCTGGTGACTGTGCTGCAGGAGGTTGGATGCAATCATGCTCAGAGTGTTGGGTATTCTACTGATGGTTTTGCAACCACCCCTACGATGAGAAAATTGCGTCTCATATGGGTTACTGCTCGCATGCACATTGAAATATACAAATATCCTGCTTGGTGGGTTCTTGTTTTTTTATAAACACTTAGTTTATATACTCTAATTTGAAAAGTCTAACATAGAGGATTTCAACAGGAGTGATGTTGTTGAGATAGAGACATGGTGTCAAGGAGAAGGAAGGGTTGGAACGAGGCGTGATTTTATACTGAAAGACTATGCGACTGATCAAGTTATTGGAAGGGCAACAAGGTAAATATTTTCCCTTCCAACTGGATGGTTGTGAATTGTGACTCTTTTAGAAATTTTCCTATTTTAGTTTGATCACTTTAATGATAAATATTATACTTATGCACTATATTCTACTGAGTTTTTATGGCATGACTCCTTTCGGTTCATGAGTGCCAGATCAATTGTTAACAAGCAGTAGGATATGCCTTCATTGTGTAGGATAATATCTTACCATTAGTTGATTTCTGGGCAACCTTATACAGGACGCATCATATGCTTTTCCTTCTTATCCCGTTTGTTGGTGTATTGTAAAATCTCTTTCCTCATTTGAATTCACGATAGTTTCTTTTCGTACCAACCATCAATGATTAGCCTATAGAATATATCCTATGCTATAGTAGCAAAAGGATAGGAAACTAAACCGGTTATTAAACTTCATCCCTAGGTCAAAAGGATGCTAGGGATTTTATAAAAGCATAAAACTCAGAAATAATACTGTCCAAAAATCTACATCTGATGGAAAATTATCCATGGATGCAAATAATGGTACATTAACCATTAATTCCTTCCTTTGCATCATAAATTGGTGTGTGTCTAAATTTTTGACATGTTTATGTTTTGTCATATATAATAACTATACTGTCTCTGGTGAAACAGTTTGTTTTAGATACTTTCATAAAGTTGACCATTTAAATTTAATGTTTCAGCAAATGGTTAATGATGAATCAGGACACCAGACGACTCCACAAAGTTTCTGATGATGTTCGAGAGGAGGTTTTGGTTTATTGTCCTCGAGAGCCCAGGTAATCATTTTTCTTTCTCATATGCTAGTAATGCATTACAAGATACACAAACTTTTCCAGATGATTTCTTTTATTTAGGTGCTCTTAAGTCTTATTCATTGTATTAATAACAAGACTTGATAAGCAGAAGAGATAAAAAATCTCTAGCGCTTCTGAGCTCACTAGCGCAAAGCAGGATATGCTACTTGATCAATATTCTATATTATGGATTATGGAATAAATCAAATTATAGTATATCACCTTGGCATCTTGCATCCATCAAAACTGCATTTTCAAATGAGATCTTACTACTTTTTATTTGGTGGTAGGAGGGAGGAGCTTACTTGCTTGATATAAAACGTGGTAAATGCAGTGCCTTGTTAGTTATGCTTTAAGTCATTGGTTGAGTAGCAAATGAGGCATCACCGATGAGGCTGTCATTAGATGGTCAAATAAAATCTGGGACACGTGTTCGCATATTTATGTAGCCTATAAATTTGAAATCAAGTAAATCTATGAATTAAAATCCGACACTCATCTTATTCTGTGATTCTTCACTTGTTCTATATCAAGTCAGGGGTCTCCCTCTGTCTAATTTCTACAAGTCTATATTGGAAGTATCTCAAGTCTCTATTATGTGCAGATGTAGGATAAATTACAGTCACTTCCCTTTGAGTTATAAGCCTTTGAGTTATAAGTATAATGATACACCAATGTCCCTCTTTTGACATTATCCTGCCTCAATACATTTAACAATATAAAAATATAAGGGAAGGTCTATGTTAAGGGAAATTGTTCATGTTATATAAATTGAGGGAGGTTTGTGTTGGATGAAAAAAATTGAGGGATATTGAGTATAATATTCATAAACCCCTGATGACATGAGTGTAATTTGTTACGTGCACATACACATACACATTTCAAGAAATAGTATTTATTATTTGTAGTTAAACATTTTCCTGAAGCAAGTTTCACCAATAACAGTAAGTTAAAATGAAGGAATACAAGTCTGAAAACAAGCCTGTTGATGTTTTCTGAATTTACCTCACTAAAAACACTTCTGAAAATACGGAGAAGTGCTATCTAAAGATCATCCTACTACATAATTCTCTAACTTATTGGACTCTTTCTGAACTTAATGACCTTTAGCTCTTTATCAACTGTTCTTGATGGTACAAAAATTGAATTTTGAACAATTTATTTATTGCTTAGTTGCATGCTACTAGTAACATGGTTTGAATTATGACTAAATGATCATACTTCATTGGTTGTCTTGCGACTGTTTGTGATTTGATGAGTTTCAATTTTCAATACCCTTTTCCGGCTTACCTCTTAACCTGTGATTAATTTTTTTTTTCTCCAATTTCTCTTCTGTTGTTTTAGGTTAGCAATTCCTGAGGAGGATAGTAATTGCTTGAAGAAAATTCCAAAATTGGAAGACCCTGCTCAGTATTCCAAAGTTGGACTTGTGGTATGATTATTTGGCTCAAAGAATCTTTTTCTATTATTATTTTTCTTTTTAACTGTCACAGAAGAAGGAATTTCATTGGTGAGCAAATAGTTGGCAAATCCAGCATAATTTAATAATGTTCAAGAACCTGCCTTCTCACATGCTTTTTAAATTTTGTAGCCAAGGAGAGCAGATCTGGACATGAATCAGCATGTTAACAATGTTGCCTATATTGGATGGGTGCTTGAGGTTGTTAGATTTTCTTTTAAATTTTTTGCAAACACTTTCTGTTTCATGTTTTAGCTGGTTTATGTCTCACAAAAAGATCTTTTGGATAAACAGTTTCTATCTTGTTCTGATTTATCTTTATATCTCAGAGTGCAGTATTTTCAAAATTAAGAAAATATCTCTTCTGGTTTGTTGCTTATTCTATTATTATCCTTGTCATAACAAATGCACATACTATATCATGTTAATTTTATACAAAAAGGGTGTCGTTTGTTATTGATGTCACCAACTAACTTACGGACTTGTTATTATGTCAGAGCATGCCTCAGGAAATCATTGATAGCCATGAGTTGCAGAGTATTACCTTGGATTACAGACGAGAGTGCGGACAATATGACGTAGTTGATTCCCTCACTGGTGTGGAAATGATCCAGGGTGGTGCTGAGACAGTTCCAGAACTGAAAGCAACAAATGGATCTGCCATTACAAAAGAAGCCAAGCAGCAGTTTCTGCATCTACTTAGGTTGTCTACTGACGGACTTGAGATAAACAGGGGACGAACAGAATGGAGAAAGAAAGCGCCAAGATGAGAACCATCATGTGTGCTTTCACCTATGCCTTCATTCATGATTCTGTTTTTATCTTTCTTGTGTTGTTTCCTCATGCACGGTTGTCTTATCAATTTTCCCTCGTTATTTTGCTTAGAGTTATTGCACTTGATATAGGGAGTGGAGAGCTAGAAATCTGTTACTGTTTTCTTTGTCATGCTCACAAATATAAACTGTTGTCCGAATCCAGTACTTAGGCTGAATATTCAATCTCTGATGCATTGGCATCAATTTCCATGAATGCCATTGTACCTTCCTCAGGAGAGAATATAAATCCAGGACATTGTTATGGATCTGCTATCTACTGCAGGACTCCAACAATGTTTTGTTAAAGTAATCATTTTAAAATTATTCAATTAGCCAATTATCCCGTTTCATATTTAAAAGTATGGTTTTAATATTAATGTCCTTACTAATCTTGCTCTCTGCTGTTTTCTTATGTGTACTAATCTTGCTCTCTGCTGTTTTCTTATGTGGCAAAAGTAAATATTACTATTCAAAAGATATCTATGCTTGTCAGAAAAATTTAGTATCTGTCATAGGAGTTATGCTTGCCGTTGCTATAGATAGTTACAGAATACATATTTTCATTAAAGTGAGAATATATCTTGTGTGGTAACATTACCACTGCAGTGAATGTCAACCGTTGATTAAATTTTATAAATTTAATAACTTTTTTATAAAATGAAAATTGAAAAATTCAATGGTTAGATTAATTACTGTATTGTGTCATGTCATTTTTTTTTCATTGGAGAGGATCTGCTCCCATTTAAATTATTTAGAATCTTTAATTACAACAAGCTGTGTTGTGCTTGAGCAAGTGTTACTTTCCTGAAATAAACTGTAAATGTGTCATTTTTCCACTGAATTCTTCAGAGGGGTGGCACTTTGTTCTATGCATATATCAGGCAATACAATGGACAATCTGAGCAGAACAGTACAACACATGTACCCAAGTCATAACGTATTTTGTTTGTTTGTTGTATGGTATTAGATGCATTCTCAAGCACTTTAGATTTTCATCAGAAAAGAATTATCAAAGAGGAGGTAGCTTATTGAGGAAAGGAAGAAGGATAGCATTTTTACTTTAGATGGTATTATTATGTATTACTTACATGTACAATAAAACTAAACCTTACCAGCACAATGTACCAGTTATTAAATCATAAGAGACTTATTCAATGGGAAATAAAACCTATTAGATTTTATGATTATCAATAAATTTCAATCAATAATAATAAATAAATAAGAGTACTAGAGAGTGTCATTAACATTTCTCTTAGGCAGAAAAAGTGTCACCAAGTATTTGATTTAGGATTTGAGGTTGCAATATCATTGAGTTGTGTGGTAATTGAAAGAGTGTGATGTGAACAAAATGATATTTAGAGCTTTGTGCAGGAGTTTGAAGATTTCTTTCGAAGTACTTTATATGAATTTCTGCTAAGTTTTAAGCTCATGTTCTGATGATCTGTCATTATTTATACTACTTGCAAAGCACTGTTTTAAGACAAAGCACAGGTGAGTGGAATTCTACCAAAATTATAGGCAGAGTACTAAAGTCTCTTTTCTTTAATTGAAAATGTTTGAGAAACACCAGTCTTTGTACTTGTGCTCATCATGTTGTCCCCACTACTTGATTTGGTGCTAAATTTATGCTTCAATTTCATTGAGTTGAGGGCAATGCGGGATAAATTCCATATAACCGAAAGGAAAGGGAAAAGTGTCAAACTTTTATTACTAGTTCTCAACCAAAAGCAATACGTTCGAAAAAAATAATAATATAGTGTTCCATTTTATTATACTTTGTCTTATTTCAATCCATCTGTGTGATCTTATTCAGGACGGACCAATTTAAAAAAAAAATATTTGAAAATTGATGAAGAAAATCAATAATAGATTAAAAAAATTATATTGATCTTACTTTTTTTAGAACTAAACATTTAGTTATTTTTTTTCGATTTGAGACTTCGATCAAACTAAAATGATATTAATTATTTAAGTATTATTATATTACTTGTTATTTCATTCATATATTATGTATGGGGAGTAAAATTTAATGTGTCTAACTTAATTATTGTATTAACCTGGATGACTTGCATTCTCTAATACTGTCATTAGTGTCATTAACTCATCCTCTGACAAGATTGATCCTAGTTTTGGTATCGTTCAATCTTCCTCCTGATATAAAGCACTTACACTCCGTTTTCTTTCAGGAATTATAATATGAAACACTTTGTTAGCTTTTAAAGTCTGTTTTTGTTTAATTGTTTGTCATAGTGCTCTATACTGAAACGCTCAATGTAATTTTGAAAAAATTGCATAGATCACAAAATAATTATACAAATTGTAATTCTCATTCCCTCTTAATACATTTGATTGTGTTATGACTTGGGCCTATAGCATATGACAATTGCCACGTACAATAATCTCCCCCTAAAACATTTTCATGTTGGAAATCGAATTTGTGACCTTGATTTTAATACCAATTGTTGAATCAAACATTTATTGTTAGGTCAGGTTATATGATAGTTAGAGTTTAACTCTTTCTACTTATGAGCGTAGCAACCCAATCACCATGATTCAATTATGACTTGACCAACCTGTCCTACACGACATGACAATTGATGTCACCTACAACTCCTCCAACATGTCATCCACATACAATAATAAGATGATAAAATGATTTTCATCTAACCTATTATAATAGGTACAATGGTTTTAAGATAGTTTATTACAACAAAGGCTAATAATGGAGAAATCAATTTTTTGTATACACTTGGGCATTAATTTAAACTATACAAACATCAACGTGCAAATTGAGATTTTTTATTATTTAAAGTATTCTATTTTGAGCATGTATACTTCCTCTTCAAGTTATCCATGAAGAAAAATAGTTCTTACATCTATTTGCTTAAGATGTAAATCAAATACACCACACAAGACAACAACTTTGATTATGGTCAACCTAACAACTGGCAAGAGTATCTAAGTGATGTCAATGTATTTTTTCAATGCATATCCTTTTAGTACTAGCATCATATTGTTCCTCTTTATCATTGTCATCTTGTTTGGTCTTATAACCTCATTTGTAACCAATAACTTTCCAACCTTTCAGAAAATTCAAAAGTTTGCATGTTTTGTTTATATGAATAGCCTCCATTTCTTCTTGTATTATTGTCATCTAAAGAAAAACTTTTGAACACTAACATCCTCTTGAAAAATTGAAGACTTTCCTTTTGCATTTAAAAGATAATACAAAATTATCGTAACATATTGTGAATGTCAAGATGGTTCAAATTTATCTCTTATTGATCATCAGAGTCCTCCATCACTAACCTCATTTGGTTCTTGTTCTTCGTGTTCCTGTTCTAAATAAGAAGAATCATCAGAAGGCTTTTTTTGTATTTGTACTATGACAATGTCCTTGGTAAAATTGACATTTTTTTTTTGGTTCAATTTGTAGTTCAAATTTTGGAAAAGAACTACATTCATGCTAACAATAACCTTGTGAGTAGTGAAATTCACATGTGACACCCTTCACATTGTCAACATAGTCCAATAATATATACTTCCTGGATTTTACATCCAACTTTGTTCTTTCTTCGGACTCATACATCACATACATAAGACAACCAAATATATCTAAGGAAGAATAATTAGGTGGTCTGTATAACACCCCAAATATTTCTTACATAGTAGACTATAAATCCATTTAATGGTCTTATAAATCTTATAGTAATTCCAGTATAAAGTTAATCATATACATCATATATATGTCTAAATTCGAATTTTTACAAGAGGAAAATCAGAATAAAAGAAAAGTCTCTATTCTTTTGTCGTTTTTGTACCTGTACACATATATGTTGGTGTACATACTTTGTTCTAAAACATCTACATTTTGGAAATTTGAAGGTTTTATATACATAGTTTCCAAAATTATGTTGCAGCTAAGTGAAAAATTATGAACGTCTATTACCCAAAATGGAGTTTTGGAAACAAAAATTTAGAAGTTGAGAACACATTCAACACTCGTTTAAAGAGTTTGAAAAAACATAACAAGATGAAATAAGTCAATCTATTTTACGTAGTGCAACAAGCGTCTAATGTATTTACTAATATTTGTTGTATATACTATAGTAAATGTCAAATCATATTGTTTTTTGTTTTATAACAATTCTTAACTTTTAATAATCAATTCAATAGGGTGTGGAGCGGATAACTGCTGAAAGCATCTAAGTAGGAAACCCACCCCAAGATGAGTGTTCTCCTATTCCGACTTCCCCAGAGCCTCCGGTAGCACAGCTGAGCGATCTCATGATTTGATGGGATGTTTCACAATATATATTTATTTATTGGACTATAGAGAATTATATACATAAATATATTTTTGATTTAATACCTACATTCTACACAAATGTTTACATATTATTTGCTTCTATAATTTTACATAGGAGGGGTACATCTGAGCAAAAGTCAATGTAGAGTGCCTTCTTCCTTGAACATAATAGAGTTTTTCACTATATTTATATTTCAACTATTTTCCGAACATACAGAATGTCAAAAGTAAAAGAGTTTGGAATTGCATCAAAATAATAAATATATTAAATAAAATTGCATCAAAATAATAATTGAATGAAAGAAATTTTTCTGATTTTTAAAATAATTTGGATGAAACACTGCGTCAAAAGAGTAAATCATATTTTTATTTTTTAGAAGTCTTGAAAGAAAACTGCATTAAAACACTAAATAGATCTTTATCTTTATTTTTTAGAAGAATTGGAAGAAAAATGCATTAATACAACAAATCAGATTTTCAAACAAGCAATTATTTGAAGAAAAATTAAAAGGAATATATTAAGAATATTATAAGAACATTTGGAAAAAATTGCAATTATCAAAACAGTGTATATATATATGTTGGTTATTAATTTAGATTTTATTATTATAAATTCAGATTTTATTACCCTTAAACTATTTTACCGTTATATTGCATTAATGGTCAATTTACAGCTGTTAGTATTCCTATCTTATAGCTTCCAGTAATTGTAATTTTATTATATATATGATTGAGTAAATCAAAATCAATAAGATCAGTTTTGCAATTACATTCAATCAGTTGCTACAACCTTTTGCCTTCTCTTATTTCCTTCCATTAGTTCCTACAATTGGTATCAAGAGCTAGTTTGTTATCATGAACTCTACCCAATTATCAGTCTCTATCCTTAATGGAAAAAATTACAATCAGTGGTGTGTGCAAATGAGAGTTTTGTTTGATTATCATGAGTTATGGGATGTCGTTGAGAGTGGAGTGTCTGCATTAGGTGATAATGCAATTGAGGCGTAACGAGTAACGCATCGTGATCAAAAGAAGAAGGACAATAAGGCTTTGTATCTCATCCATCAAGGGATGAATGACGAGACGTTTGAGCAGATAGAAGGAGCAACAACCGCTATTGAGGCTTGGATCATTTTGTCAACCAATTATAAAGGTGATGACAAAATCAAGAGGGTGCGTCTTCAAACCCTAAGACGTCAATATGAATTGCTGCAGATGGAAACCACAGAGACTATTGATGTCTATATAAATAAAGTTATTGCCTTGACAAATCAGATGAAGACCAATGGTGAAACACATTCGGAGCAGGCAAAGGTGGAG